>LFCJ01001481.1_pt1 | contig 16432 bp, 22 predicted proteins | sample 643141 | NCBI WGS metagenome assembly LFCJ01 (sample SAMN03766243, study PRJNA286221) | soda lake metagenome | biome: soda lake; feature: Kulunda steppe; material: water; isolation source: sample B1-Br-g2 brine of Lake Bitter-1 | place: Russia: Kulunda steppe | collected 2010-07 | reverse complement strand
ACCTGGAGGTTGGTTGAGTCAGTTGGTAGAGTATTTGATCCCTTGCTCAGTTCAGCTATAGCTGTATTTGAGCACGTCAAAGACGAACTCGCAGTAATACCTTGTTTGCTCCTAGCGACCTTGTAATTACAAGTTATAACATGTACGCCAGGGAGTAGACCCCTCTAGCCCTTGGGGGGCAACAGGCGTGGCAGCGCCCAGTCCAGTCCAGTCCAGTCCAGTCCATCGTCCAGTGTTAGTGCAACCGACAGCAGCTGCTTGCAGCGCTGACTTTGCTTATCTGCAGGCTGAAACGAGAGAGAGAACGTGTAGGGAAGGATCCTTATCCGGATAAGGGTATCAGAGGCTCCTCAGTCTCATCGCGGGCAACCTGTTGTCTGCTTGGTGTACACTGTCGCTGTCCGCAGCCAGTCCACACACCCTATTTGCTCGAATACAGCTATAGCTGAACTGAGCAAGGGATCAAATACTCCACCAACTGACTCAACCAACCTCCAGGTCACAATGCAGCATAAATCTGGCACTGCACTAATCTGGCGTGACACATGCTAGCAATGTTGTAGAGGTGCCAATTTGCTTCAGAGATGTCACAAGCAAGGTTTTGCAGCCATGAAGGATTGTGCTTATTTATTTGAAGCCGTGCAGCTGTATTCCAGACTGATATGATATGGAGATTCCAAGAGGGCTGGGGTAGGGGAATCTCTTGACTTATCCAGGATTGAGGGGAAGCGTAGGCAATCTCATTAGCTGGAATTGTTCAATGTTTATAACACGAGTGGGGATAGGCTGTCAGGAGATTTGTAAGAGTTGGAGATCATGGATTCACTCCAAGATGGTAGGAACATGAAAGTGGCAGTTGCCTCAGTACTGAGGGTGGCTGGGTAGATAGCATGCCTAAGGCTAAGGTTCATGGTATGGTCGTTATAGATGGGATGGCACACTTAGAAACTAGTGAATTGGGACGAGGGAGTTGAAGTGCGCACTTGAGAGAGCATCTTGTGAGTCTGCATTCCAATAATGTGGGTAGCTAGGGTTGAAGTCCAGCGGGGAGGCCTTTTTCTCCCGAGTGACCAGAGCCCATTTTTTGAGGGCAGCACGAACATGATTTGGCAGAGCTCGCATGTAAGAATCTCCTTGCCGCGGTACTTTCTTTGTAGCCTTGTTTTCCTAGAAAGTAGCTCTAGTAGTTCAGAAGCAGAAGCTTTTAGGTGCAGGTGTAATTTTGTTATGGAGACCTTTATGCTAGGCGGTGTGGAAAGCGGTATGAAGGATGTTGAGATGCTCTGGTGCTATCATGCCCTGGCATTTTCCGTCTATGCTGTAGATACATGCTATTCTTGATGAGTAGCTTTCTGGAAGAATAAGAGGTGGAGGATTTGTGTTGAGGGAGGGCTGCTCAGCGGTAGGTTTAGGCTTGCACCTTACAAGGTCTACATTACGGATCCAGAACTCAAAGCTCCCGGTGGGTTGTATGTCTGCTTGTGGATTTGTGGGGTGGACATCAAAGGTGACTTTACTCCATAGATCAGTGTCCAGTTTTTGAATCCAGGGGTTGGCCTTGTTGGGCATGTCAAAGCCTTGTCTTTCCAGGTTGTCTAAGGTTTGGTCTGCTGTGGGCAGGAAGAGGTCAGGCTCATCAACCCGTGTCTCAAGCTGGATACATTCAAGGAGGTTTGGCAACATGTCTTAAGCTCTTCCGGTTCCCAGATAGGTTCCCAGAATCTAAAATATGCACGTCAATGGTGGCATGCATCTATGCCGTGATGGAAAAATGCAAAGGCGTGCTCACTCCAGAACTTTTAAACATCTTTACAAAGCAGTTCATGACGCCAAACTTGCTGGAATCCATGATACCATCATGTCTCCCCCTAAGAGCTTTGCCTTTTGAGCTTTTAGGCCTCCTCTCCTGCTCTACCTTACACAACAACAAGACACCCATGAATACAATGGTTAAACACTCCTATATGCGTGCTCTGCCCTCCAAAAACGGGCACTAGTTACACAAGAGAAAATGACCACTCCTCTTGACCACAACGCTAAATATCTCAATGTCTGGAGCAAGGACCTTCGCGACAGAGTCTATGGAGCCATTCTCAATGCCTTCTCATCCAAATTTTCTAGCTTCTCTGCTTGCCATCTTGTGTATGATGATCAACTCATGCATCGTGCCCTAAGACATGCTGTACACTCTGCCATAGCAAACAGACAACACTAAAACAGCCTCATTCGTGCTCCTACCATGTTGGGGAAGACGGATGTGCACCAACCTCAGTTTCAAACTTTTCAACGCCAACTCCCATTTATGTTGCATTCTATGCACTATCTCTCCATCCAAGCTGGACTTTGCTACACCCTCCTTTTGGGTCAGCAAAGAAATTTAACTCCCTTGCCACAACTGGATGGAGTATGCAAAAAGTTGCTGTTTGGAATACAGCTGCATGATTGTGTATAAATAATCACAAGCCCACCTGGGTTAGGGACCTGGCCTGTGACATTCTAAAAGCAAACTGGAAGCACTAAAACATCAGTAATGACCCAGTTCTCAATGCCCGCCACCTGAGACATAAGATAAGAAGTTTGAAAACTTCCACTTGATTACCGGCACAAACATACTCTCAACCACAGTCAAGAATTGTTCATCTCAACAGAATCCAGCCCACACTACTAGTAAGCCAGAAGAGTTCCATACTGGAAGGAGTGGGCATACACAAACGGCAGCTGCATTCACCAATGAAAACAAGTGACAGAAGAAGTCAGTGGGGATCAGGGGCGTGACTAGCAGTCAGCTCCAACCCAATCAGCGGCACATCCATTTTGTGAAAGTCTAGGAGTACTGTGAAGATACCAGGCCTAGAAGCCAGCTCAAAGCTGCTCACCACCAGCACAGCGTGCTCCATCAACACCTTTGCTGAGCTGCGGCCAATGATAGCCTCCACAGTATCCTTCTGGGAGTGGGAGGCACCATCTACATTGGAGCCTCTAAAAAATCACGGTCTAGATCCTCAGAAAGTCACCAAGCTTGCTGTGGAACTTCATGCTCATTGGTTCATTATGCTTATAAACTTGTAAGTATCCAACGTGCTCTTGCTGACTGGAGTTCCTACTCTTGACGAAGGCTGGTAGGCTGTTGCGGTTGCTGAGAGCCCCCTATCCCCTCTACACCCTGCCCTTCATGCATACCTAGGGTGGAAATCTAATAAGTTTATTTTTCTAATAGGCACTTCAGTTACTAATATAGCAACTGGATGGCTAGTTGTAAGCTTAGTAACTTATCAATGTTCCCTACAGTAGGGAACCAGCGGAGGAAAAGCCATTTGGGGACAGCTCTGTTGGTGGGATCCTACCGGGATCTGTAGGTTTTGTGATGCTAAGCGGTCTTCGCTGCCAATATTTATTTGAACAAAACATCCCCCTAAAGAGCCTGCTTTTATGGCTTTCATAATAAATCTACAAGCGACGTTGTGGCGTTCAGTGATCATGCCGGAGCTATTTTTGTGTTGACAATCAAATAGAACGTGTAGGGCACTGTCTGAATGATGACAGAGGGGGCATTGAAGACTGGTCGAGGTCTTCAAGCAAACAGCATGCTTTTGATTGAAAAGGGCACCTGTGTAAGTGGAAAATGTTTATGTTTTCTTTATCTTGAGATCATTGTCCATAAACCAGCTGGAGGTCTCTAGCAATCAGCACAAGACTTTATGAAAGCGCTTGAAAGCTAAAGAAAAATTTCACACCAACCATCCTCCTTGGCGTTGGAGGTTCAATCTGCACCTCAAATACTTTGCATCATCTTGAAAAGCTCGGCCTTGATTCACAGAGGGTCCACAAGGCTGCCCTCTAATTGCATTCCCAGTTTGTGCATTATGCCGCATGATACAAATAATTTATGCGCTCAAACTGACTCTAGACAAGCAGTATAAAAAAACAAACTGTTCTCAAGGCCTTGGTCTGAAGCAGGGGGCTGCCAGACACCCTGCAGATCCCACTTTGCTGGAGGAAACTAGGAAAAAAGAAGGCAGTTTGGGCCAATGTGCATCCTTTCACTTGATTGATGCAGGGTATCACGCTGAGAGACTGCTGCACACCAAGCAGACCCATAGCATGACCACGCTCAAATACCGCCATAGCTGAACTGACAATGGGATAACATACTCCACCAACTCACCTCTTGGTTACAACACAGCATACATTTGGCACTGCACTTATCTGGTGGGACAAGGGAGTGTTTTGCTGCCCATGTAGATCTTTCTTCTTTGCTTACTGGGTAGCTCTGGTATGCAAATCTATACAGATGGTCCCCAATATATCAAACAGTTTGTCAGATAGTCTGTTAGCTCACTTCGGTGGAATTGCTGTGCAAGCGTGCATTTTAATAGAGTGCAAGTCGTGTGATGTACATCTCAGAGCAAAGGGTGCAAGCTGTCACGCCAGATTAGTGCAGCGCCAGATTTATGCTGCATTTGCATGCGCAGTCGGTTGTGGTATACGTACCACAACTACGTAGTTGACTGGCCAGTCATGGGTATTTATGGCTTGTTTTGCCTGTAACCTGTTGCAACTTTGCCTGCAGCACACTCTCAGCATGACAAAGCCTTGATGTTTATGGCCTGCTGTCCAGTTGGCAGTTAAAAAAAAGTAACTGGCCAGAACAGATTCAAGATCTGCCTCACAGACAGTGAACTTCATTGCAAAACGAAACGAAATTAGGAACACAGCATCTCACCATCCTTGCAGGTGCAGCATGAACAAGTATTAACTCGCAAAGCAGGTGCACGTTCTCACGCAGATTTGATCTGCGACAATGCATTTGTCACTGACACTTGTCGCCTGCCACTTGGCCAATGTCCCTCCTGCACAGGCTTTCAAGGAGGAAGCCATCAGAAGGTCAATCAACAGGTAAATGCGGTCCAGTGTGCGGATCGCCACCGGCCCTCTCCTGTTCACATCATGCGCGGAGAAAATTTACGCAGGGAAAACTCAGCAGAAAAACGAGTAAACGAGTAAACGATTTTGAAGAGCAGTGGGCAAAGTTCGCAAAGTTCGCAAAAGATAATCCCCACCCTAAATATGCCTAGTGACAAGGAACTGAACGAGCTGGCAAAGCGCGAGCTGGCGGATGCCTCTGCGTACTTGGTTTTTGAGTGGGATGGCACCTCCACAGCAAGTGTGCTTGCTTCCAACCTGCAGGTGAGATGAGGTGGCATTGCTTGAGCAAGGGGGGAGAGCAGCTGCTGAACCTTTGAGGGCAGATTGCAGGGTTGTTTGGGATAGGCAACCTTTCACACCCAACTTGTGCATGCAGGAACCCCGGCTGGATGAGCTTCCAGCCATTGCTAAGTCTGTGAACAATCGTGATGAAGCCATTAAGCATGGGCTGACGTTGCAAGGGACACGCTATGAGGTGAATCTGGGCAAACGCGTGTTGGGGGATACTGCTGCACACACTTGAACTCCTTCTCATGCTTCCGCAAATGGCTTTCATGGTTTTTTCAGCAAGCCTCTTGCTTTAATCATGACCACCCACCCTGACTGGGAAAGCTGCGCAAGCAGCGCCCTGAGAGCAAGTCATGCCACTTGGTTTGTTCACATTCAAAAGTAAGGGCAGGACAGGCCGCATCTATTCCTCTTTGCTCATGGGTTCGACTGATAAATATGCATGGCATCGAGCACATATCTCCTCGATCTGGCAAGGACATAGCGCCCAGCAGGACTCGGTTCACGCTCTGGGTAGGCGCCATCGCTTGCCTGCATGGTAGATGCTTTCATGGTAGATGCGTGAAAGCATCTACCACTCCTGCTGTTTACCTCAATGAGGCTTGGGCAATGCTTGCATACTTGCCCTTCTGATAGGCCAGGGCCTGCCTCCTTGTGCATCTCTTCGCATTTGGTATAGGTTCCACGTTAGACACTGAGATGCTTGGCTTCCTTCCGCACGCATTGTCAGTCGATACTCAATGCATTGCATCTGCCAGCAAAAAACTGTTATGTCGCCTCAAGTGGACTGGGCTTGCTGTAAGCCAACATTAAGGAATAAGTGTGGGACAGGGCTTGCTGTAAATACAATGGCATTGCCACCTGCCATGCCCCTGGCTCCACAGCCTGGCTGGCATTTGCAAATTGACAGGTGATTCATGGTTGCCATGCATTGTACAGGTGCATCGGCACCATCCACCTCTGGTGTACGGCCGCACCATGAGCGAGGCCCCAGAGGAGAGCATCGGCATCGCATTGTGCATGGTTGAAAACACTGCTTCAGGCAAACCGATATATGGCCTCATCACGTACAAGTGAGTGCGCCTTGCCCCAGTTATCACCCTCAGATGTGTTCATTGAGCTGGAAGGCTCTTGGAACACCCAACCTGCTGTTCTGTTCACATAAGTGAAGCTCCTCTTAGTCTGCGTAGCTGATATCATGTTTGCAATACAGAAGCAAACAGTCTTGGCAGCATGTTCTGTCAAGCAAGTGGGATTCTTAATCGCCATTTGTGGCATTCACAACTGGATCACCTATCAAATAGAGGTGGTTGTGAACTGAGAGCACCTAGAATTCTGTCAAGCACTTTGTTTGGGTCACACCCATTTCAGTCATGGATGATAAGAGTTTGGAAGCGACCCTGTTCTACATACTTACGTACATTCTTCTTGTTGACTCTTGTATGAGTGTAGGACATTTATCAAGCTTATTGAACATGAATAATGCCCCTACCTGCAGGATGCCCAACATTTCTGCCAGGATGGTGCCCATATTGCAGCAGTTTTGTACAGAGCACATAGCCACAGCGTGAGCGGAAATGAATATCCTCTTTTCTTGATTTAGCAATCGACTACTGTGGGCGTGAATGCTGCTGAGTGCTATCCAGGCTTGCAGTAGGGTCTGGGGACTGGGGGATGCACCTGTACAGTAAGAGGGCTGCTCACGGCTGATATTCTTTCTAATCCTTCCTTTCGTAGTAGCATAGCTTTCGGAAATCATCATTTTTGAAACACAGGGACAGCTTTTAGAGATCAACAGGGGTATGTTCAGCCTAGAAGCTAATGTATCAATGAAGCTAGCGTAGCACAAGTAGAGAAATTTTAAAATGGATACATTCAAAAGGATGATCACGAGAACAGCTGGCTTGCACAGCACCGCGCTTATTCCATCTCCATACTCGCCACCCCCACGCCTCAGTCCCTCAGCTCCGCATGTTTTACCTTGCAATGCTCAGCATATTCCGTCGGTATCCCTCCACCTGCCGCTGGCGAGGCACGAGACACGCAGGCGTAGAGCTGCTTGTGCGAGGAGGCAAACCGCCTTGCAGGCGGCGTCCGTGGAGGCTAAGCCCGTCGAATCTCAGGTGCTTTATCCAGTGGGAAGCAGCAGTCGCGCTGGCTATTTCGGTACGCTGCTTTGGCGTGAAACGCAGTCGGAAGCCCTAGACCTTGCCATTTGCACGTACTTCCTAATGAACCTGGGGGGGGAGGGGTATGTAGTTCTTCTGTTGGAAGAATGTGAATAACTTGAACCTGCATGTTGGAGTGGGAGGGAGTGCCTGGTTGTGTCTGAGGCCCTCCTAAGAAGGCCTGCAAGCGGGCAGCAGCCTTTTACAGTGAAGTGCGTTGCTTTCTCAAGCGCCCACTCGTGCCCATGAAATGCCTATCCATGCTCACCCAGCTATCTGGCCTTTGTCTGCTGGACCCTGTGCAGAAAGTTTGGGTGTTCGGCAAAACCAGCCAAGGTGATGCTTCCATGAAAGCCCTGGTGAGTTCGCTTGACTTCAGCAGCTGTATTGCCTTCGTTCCGGTGCCTTGAGACATAATCTTTCACTCTTGCCTGCGTGCGCCCGCACGGGATGTGTGGACGGGCAGGACAGCTCCGTGCTGGAGATGAAAAATCCACTTTGCGTGAGCGCTCACGAGACCGCTGCTCCCTCACCACCACTTGCAGCTCGGCGGCAAAGGAGCCAACTTGGCAGAAATGTCCAGGATTGGACTTTCTGTACCCCCTGGTATGTCTCTTCTTGTTGCATGCTGCCGGGCTGATTGCATGTAGCTGCTGCCCAATAAGCTGAAAGGGAGGGCGCCAGGCGTGCGAAGAGGCATGCAAAGTTCACTGTTGAGAAGCACGATATCTCAATGACGAATTTGCTGTGCCTATTACAACTGGTGTGCATACGCTTGATGCAGGTTTCACCATCACAACTGATACGTGCGCCCAATTTCATGAGAATGGTAAGGCAGCATTCATTGCATTACTATTACTGACCTAGGGCAATAAAAAGAGATAATTTGCATCTACCAGACAATCAGTTCAGTTCATGCACAGCCTGTTTTGGACTGACGACAATTCTTTGGCTCTGGTATGCTGACAAGGGTGAAACCATAGTGGTCAGTCCTGTGGGGGCAGTCATGCATCCACACGTGCAAGGGAATTATGTCCCTCCTCTTCCAGAGGCAGCTTTGTTGCTCCAGCCTCTAATGCATTCTCGCCCCGCGTAGCACCGCTCCACGCAATGCGGTTCCGCCCTGAAGGAACTCATCAGATATCCTTTCTGCTTACCCACGCAAGCCTTCCCTTTGCCGCCTTGCAGACCGTCAATTGCCTGAGGGATGTTGGGAGGATGTTCTGGCTGGGCTGCGTACAGTGGAGGCTGAGATGGGATGTGGCCTTGGTGATGCCTCCAACCCTCTGCTGCTGTCTGTCCGCTCAGGCGCTGCTATCTCCATGCCCGGCATGATGGACACAGTCTTGAATCTGGGTGAGGCACTAAGAGGTCCCATTGGGCTGGATTGGGTGGCCCTCAAGTGCATCTGAGGGTGCAGGCGCTTCTCTGCTGCTGCAAGGCCTGTGCTCATCAGGACTGTCATGCTAAGGTCAGGAATGGGCCGCAGACTGTGACAATTTCCCCAGCGAATAGTTGATCTTCTAAGCCCTCTTCAGTGGGCAGGCTCTGGATGCTCTCACGCTGCTGGGACATTGGGGTTGGCATGGTGACGCCTGTTGCCTGGAAATGCACTCACCGCCCGGATAGCCTCCTTGGTAACGAGGATGACTGAGAGCACGACTTTTCTGGCATTGGTCAGATCTGCATTCCAGTAGATATCATAAACGTTCAGTTGTCAGCGTTATCATGAGCGCAGTGTTGCGTGGCCCAAACCTTCATTTGCATGTGCCACGCATGCTAGTCCGGGCGCTACACCGTCTTTTTAACAGACCATGCTGCTCCCCTGGGATTAAGGAATTGCGCCTGCTAAATCATTGACGCGTTTACATCTAGTGAATCAATTGCCTCAAACCCTGCTGTTCCCTGTTGCTTGACATTTATATTTGAGCACAGGAATGAGTGATGCTGTGGCCAAGGGGCTTGCTGCCAAGGCTGGGGAGCGCTTCGCATACGATGCGTAAGTGATTCCTTGCAGGCAATCTGCTTAATCGTCCATTCATTTCCAGCAGGAGCTGCCGCATGTGATGTATGTCAGTTGCTCATGTGCTCTTTTCTCTTCTTGCACACTGAGCTTGAAGCTTTTTCTGCTTCTGTGTCAATGCATGCCATGCTTGTCAGGCAAAGGAGCTGCAGCAACTGTACATCCATCCTAGCCAAGCCCATGCAAACTGCCAAGCCCATGCAAATTGCCTCCCATGTCTTCAGCTTGATGACCGAAATAAATTGGCCTCCTGTATCACTCCTTACTAAATGGCAGGTACCGCCGCTTCCTTGACATGTTCGGCGATGTCGTGATGGGTGTGCCGCACTCCAAGTTTGAGCACCAGCTAGAGAGATTGAAGGTGAGGACAGAAACGCAAGGACCGTGTGACATTCCTGCTGAGGCACAGGTGTAACACTGCTCCTTTAGGTAGCCCACACGTGCCAAGAGGCCACAACGTGATGAGTGACGTTAAGTCTGCATGTGAGTTGGCAATGCTTTTCGTATGGAGAAGGTAAAAGGCTGGCAATTTAGCACTTGCAAGGCGTCCAGCGTGCCGCATCTCGGGCCCGCACTGGGCCGTTCTATCCAGCCTCATCTACCTGCTGACTACGACATGTGCTGCTTGTCATGCAGCGTGAGCGTGGTATCACCCAGGACACTGAGCTGACAGCCCAGGACTTGCAGACCTTGGTGGAGAGCTACAAGCAGGTCAGGCTTGGTGTAGGACTTGCAGGCCTTGGTAAAGAGCTACAAGCAGGTCAGGCTTGGTGTAGAATTTGCAGACCTTGGTGGAGAGCTACAAGCAGGTCGGGCTTGGTGTAGGACCCTCCGCACTCCACTGGGTGCACCCTGCACCATACCTCCTCCTCCCCCTCCTCTTCGCTCCCTCCCCTCTTGTGACACAAGCTCAATTTCTTATGCTTGATGTCATTTGTGCCCGTTTCACTTCGGCAAAAATGCAGATGGCTTCCTCTTGCTGTACTTGTCAGGACTGTAGATATGCAATAGGCTTGACGGGCACTGCCACGCCACTGGACGCCATCCAGCTCATGCACTTCCTGCTGCTGTGCCTTAGCATTGGCTCCGTGCTTGTTGAGTGTCAATGTTTTGTGCTTGCCAATAGCAAATCCTTCTTGGCTTCTGCCCTGACCTGATGCTCCTGCCTTTCCTGGCAAATTACTTTACTTCTCCTGAGGCGAGCATTCACGTGTGTTTGCTGCACGCCCGCATTTTGTCATGCTTCTGGAGTCACCTGCTGTCAAGTCTGAGTTGATGTCCCTGTGTTTGTGACTGAAGGTGTACCTGGAAGCTGGCAAGGTCTTTCCAGAAGACCCTTACGAGCAACTTAGGTACGAGGAAAATTGGTTTCTCGCCTGCCAGCCTTGCTTCACTGGCAAAGCCGCCATTCCCACCATAGGCTGGAGACAGTCTGGCTGCAGCCTGTTCACTGAGTTTCAATTGCGCCTCACGGTCACACCTACCAGCTTCCCAGCCGCAGTGTTTACCAGCACCTTGAAATTGGAGTCGGTAACAATCACCTTTGACTGTGCGCAGGTATTCAATTTATGCTGTCTTTGACTCATGGCAGAGCGAGCGCGCCAATGTCTACCGCTCCATCAATCAAATCACTGGCCTGAAGGTGCGCTCTTGCGACCTCATGAGTAGGTCTGGAAGCTCAAATTTGGTTGAGCTTGCGTGACTAAGAGGCATGTGGAATGGGTGGATGAGTTGCCTTGTTTACACCTGATTCAAGCAAGATGCCTGACCCATATTGCCCTGTCTGTGGACTGAATCTGAGCGCTCAGCTCCACCTGCCTCCAGCAGGACACGCAGCTTCTGTCATTCTTCTGCTGCTCAGTGAGCGCTTCACTGTCCAGCGCACGCGAACTTGGCACGCAACTCCCGTGACCAGCTCTCCCTGAGCCCATGCACGTGACGCCCAGGCTGCTTTGTCACGTTGGATGTGCTTGATCCATGCCCTGTGCCCAACAGGGTACAGGTGTCACAGTGCAAGCCATGGCGTTTGGCAACATGGGACCCACAAGTGGCACAGGTGAGGTGGCTTCTGCAAACTGTGCCATTCCTGTTGCAATCTGTCCCGATTCTCAGCTGGACGAGTATGATGATGGGCGTAGATTGTTTGTACCTCATGAGCCGCAAGTCTCGATAAATCATTAAACCCAGTCAGCGCCTGCTCATCAAGTGCGCTCAAACAATCCACGGTACTAAGGCACCAGCTCACTGTGCACGTGCACTCAATGCGAGGGCAAGAATGCGCGCATGGACATATGCTCACACGCGGTCCTGCTCCCCTCCCCCCCCCTGACGTGCAGCAGTGCCACCAGTGCATGGCGATTAAATGTGCGTGCAGGTGTGTGCTTTACTCGGAACCCCTCAAACGGCGAGAAAAGGCTTTATGGGGAGTACCTCATCAATGCTCAGGTACGCACCAAGTTGCAAGCCATTAAATAGTGCAACTTTTTGGCGGCAGCCCTCCAAAACCTTGATCATCCCAAGATGCAGTCAGTCAGCACCCTGTGTCCCTCCCTCTTGGCATGACTTGACAAGACACAAGCTGTGTCATGAAGCGCTGCTGCTGCTGCTTCATCGCCCCGTTTCTTTCAAAGATGAAGCACGAGGCTGAAGGGGCTGGGCAGAGGTGGTCAGGTGCATTGTCGGGCTCACTCTGGCAATTCTGCAGTGGGTGTGCCTGTGAGCGTCATCTATGATTTGGCAGGGACTGGAGAGCCTGTGTCCGTGGCACAAGCCTTTCTTGGCAGCATGTCACGGATCTTACTTTTTAATGGAAAGTTACTTTGTCGGGGGAGGCCTGCCATCTGGACATGTTGCTCTTGTTTCAAGATGTGGTTGCCAATCTGGGCGTGCTATCCAGGGCGAGGATGTGGTAGCTGGCATCCGCACCCCAGAGCCCATTGAGCGCCTGTCCGAGACACTACCTGAGGCGTACGCGCAGCTCGTGGAGAACTGCCGCATCCTGGAGGCCCACTACAAGGACATGCAGGTCAGGGGCTGCATGTGCGGGCAGCAAAAGTGGGCGCACTGGGTGCGGTGAGCGGGTCAGCCCTGGCTGTCTGCCTGCTTGAGCGTGCACCTATTGAGGACATGCATCTGTCGAGGACATGCATCTGGAGCATCGCGGGCAGCGCCAGCTCGGCTCCGACAGGCTGCAAGGTCCCTGCAATGCGCAGAGCGCTGGTCCTGGGTGGTCTGCCACTCAGCTTCACCAGCCGCTGCCTGCTGCCTGGGTTGCGCGCACAGGACATTGAGTTCACCGTGCAAGAGGGCAAGCTGTTCATGCTGCAATGCCGCGGGGGCAAGCGCACCGGCCAGGCTGCCTTCAAGATCGCGGTGGACCTGGTGGATGAGGGTGTGATCAGCGAGGAGGACGCCATGCTCATGGTGCGTGGCGCGCGTGTATGGGTTATTGTTGCTGCTGTTGCTGCTGCTGCTGCTGCTGCTGCTGCTGCTGCTGCTGCTGCTACTGTTGTTGTTGTTGTTGCTGTTGTTGTTGTTGTTGCTGTTGTTGTTGTTGTTGTTGTTGTTGTTGTTGTTGTTGTTGTTGTTGTTGTTGTTGTTGTTGTTGTTGTTGTTGTTGTTGTTGTTGCTACCTGTCTGCCTGTGCCCGTGTCAGTCAGTATACTGCGCCCCAGGATGTGCTCGCACACCTGGGTCCGCGCGGCTGACGAAGGATTGTTGCCTCATGAATACTAGCCTGGCAGGTTAGGCCCGACGGGGTACCGTGCGCATGCCTGCTTGCCAAAAGCTCCAGGGTCTAGGACCAGGTGGGGTGGCTGCACCTGTATTGGCTCCCTCACCAATACAGGTACCTCATCCGCTTGACCCACAGGCTGCCCAGTGCTTGCCAACGCTGCCTGTTGCTGCGACCGGCGCTGCCCCAGTTTTGGAACCGACACAGACAAGCGCTGAGAGATGCTCTGGCCAATGCTGCTGCCTCAGGTTGAGCCCCGGCACCTGGACCAGCTGCTGCACCCCCAATTCGCGGATGAGGAAGCCTACAAGTCGCAGGTGTGTGTGTTTGTGCGTGCGTGGTTGTCTGTTTCTAGAGTGTGTGCGTGCGGGTGTGCGCGCGCGCATCCGTGATCGTGACAGGCAGGGCGTGCACTTGGCTGCCACGCCCGGCTGTGCCGTTGGAGGTGCTGCTTGTGATGGGAATGGAAAGCCGTCTCCGCACAGCGCGCGTGCGTTGCCTGGTGGTGTGCGCAGGTAGCCGGCGTCGGCCTGCCTGCCTCGCCGGGCGCAGCTGTGGGCCAAGCAGTGTTCAGCGCTGAGGAGGCGGAGTCCTGGGTGGCTGCAGGCCTGAAGGTGCGGGTTAAGGCAGGGGAGGAGGGGGGGGAGATGGTAGGGTTTTAGGGGATGCGCTGGGGTGTGTGTGCTGCGAGCGAGCTTGATGCAAAGCCTGCGTGGCTGATGTTCCTGCAAAGTGTACGATTCCTTGGCGTGAGCCTGGCGTGGCACGCGCCTCGCACGTCCAAGCAGCCCTAGCCAGCCCCCAGAAGAACCTTGTCTTCCTACCTCCTGTGATGCACGCACCTCAAAAGGGACAGCACGGGAGGAGGGGTACCTGCCAGGCTGCCCCCTAATGGGCAGTGCTGGGCGCATACTCTCTGTGGGTGCCCGCCTGCAGCGCTGCATGCCCTGGCCTTACCCTTGTGGCCCACAGCTCAAGCAGCAGGTGCCCTGCAGCACCCCTGCAGGCCTCCTGCGAACGCGGCCCCCCTCCCCCCTGTGGGGGCCCTGCCCACAGGGGCAGTCCTCAGCGCGCTTCCGAGGGGGTTGGGTATCCGTGCGCGCCTCGCAGGCGTGTCACCTCAAGCGCTGCGCGCGCTACGCATGCGCAGGTTGTGCTTGTGCGCAAGGAGACGTCCCCTGAGGACGTGAAGGGCATGTACTCGGCGGAGGGCGTGCTGTGCCAGCTGGGCGGCATGACGAGCCATGCGGCCGTGGTCGCTCGAGGCTGGGGCAAGCCTTGCGTCACGGGCGTACAGGGCCTGGCGGTAAGTAGCCCGCCTTCCCTGTTCCCTGTTCCCCTCCCACCCCTCTGTTTGCAGCCCCTTGCGCTCCTTGCCTGCGCAGCAGTGGTCTGCATCCACCCCCGCTGGCTGAAACCTGATAGGCCTCGGCAACTGGCAGCCTCGCCATGCAGCCGCTCAGCGCCTGCCCACACACGCACCTTGCCCGCCTGGCGCATGCCCGCTGCACACCCGCACCTGCGGGTGGACAAGCTTAGCAATGTTGTGTATTGGCGCGCGCTCACGCATACCCACAACACGCGCACACACATTAGGGTGCATGCGCGCACACACAAGCGCGCACCAGCGCCACACTCAGCTCCCGCGTCGCCGCCGCGCCCCCTGCAGGTGGACGAGCGCAACAAGGTTGCGCGCATCGGCAGCCAGCAGATCCGCGAGGGCGACTTCATCAGCCTCAACGGCACCACCGGCGAGATCATCTTGGGCAAGCAGGCGCTGTCTCCGCCCGACCTCACAGGCGACCTGGCGCGCTTCATGGGCTGGGTGGACGGCGCACGCAAGCTGCGAGTGTTCACCAACTGCGACACGCCCGCGGATGCAAAAGAGGTGGGGCGCCGCCGCGTGCGCAGCCGGGCCGGAGGCAGCCCCGCAAAGGAATCGCGCAAGCGCAGGCTGCACTGCATGTGGGGCGCGGGGGGTCAGGGGACACTGCCCTTCATCCATGACTGGTCTGCCGCTGCAGGGCTGCAGCCTATTCCAGAAGCTCGCCGCGCACCTGTGCAGCCATGTGTGCGTGCTCCTCTTTCAGAGGGGGACGCCAAGCCCCACCGGCGCAAGGCACCATACAGCGGCCCATGCACCATGTGGACCGTGCGGCAACACGAGCAGCCCGGCTCGCAGGCTGCTGCTGCTCAAGCTGGGGCAGGCTCCGCCTTTGCGACCCTGCCCCGCATGCGCGTGGCGCCTGCAGGCTCGCAAGTTCGGCGCGGAGGGCATCGGGCTGTGCCGCACGGAGCACATGTTCTTCGCATCTGAGGAGCGCATCGCTACCGTGCGGCGCATGATCGTTGCGCAGGTGCGCGCGTAGGGGAGGTCTCTTGCCTGCCCTTGGCTGCTGCTGCCGCTTCGCCTGCTAGCCATGACTCACTCCATTGGTGCATCCGCTTCAGGCGCAAGCACGGCGATTCAGCTCGGAGCGCAGCGCTGTGTTCCAGGTGCTCCTTGGCAGCTGTTGTGCAGGTGTGTTGTGCCACAGCTGTGCTGCCCCAGAGGCATGCCTGCTGCCGCAGGGGCCCTTGACGGCTGACGAGCTGCCCAAGGCCTCAGGCGTGTGTGCGCGCTGCTCCAGGCCCTGCGGGCCCTGCGAAATGCTGCAAGGGGGGACAGGCGTGAAGCGCACGACAGCTGTACCCCTCCCCAGCATGCGCGTGCGGCGAAAGCTCCGCATCCAGGGGTGCTCGCCTCAATGCATGCATGCATGCACGCACGCACGCTGGCTCCTGCGCCAAACAGCGCACGCGGCTGCATGTGCGCTTGACGGGCGTGCCCTCACGACCCGCATGCAGACCAAGGAGGAGCGCGTGGCTGCGCTGAAGGACCTGCTGCCGTTCCAGCGCTCGGACTTTGAGGGCCTGCTGCGCGCGATGGAGGGGCTGCCGGTGACCATCCGCCTGCTGGACCCGCCCCTGCATGAGTTCCTGCCCGATGGTGACATGGAGGAGGTGAGGGCAACGCCGAGGTCGCGCAAGGGCGATGTGGGAGGGGCTGCTGGCGCACGCGCGCTGCCTCGCTCACCCTCACGCAGCTATGAGCTGGCTTTGACTTTGTGACTTGGCATGCTGCATCCAACAGGTTGTGGCAAAAGCAAGCAGTAAATGGCACCGCCCCAAGGGGCTGGTGGCCGAGCAGCCAGAGGCGCCTGGCCTCGATAATGCCTGTGCGTGCTTGTGTGCCTGTGCGTGTGTGCTTGTGTGCCTGTGTGTGTGTGTGTGTGTGTGTGTGTGTGTGTGTGT
>LFCJ01001480.1_pt1 | contig 16433 bp, 16 predicted proteins | sample 643141 | NCBI WGS metagenome assembly LFCJ01 (sample SAMN03766243, study PRJNA286221) | soda lake metagenome | biome: soda lake; feature: Kulunda steppe; material: water; isolation source: sample B1-Br-g2 brine of Lake Bitter-1 | place: Russia: Kulunda steppe | collected 2010-07 | reverse complement strand
CCCCTGGTAATTTCTATGCAGGACAGGCACACTCACCCCGGCACCCCAGGGCTGGCCACCAGCATGGACCCAGGCACACTCACCCCGGCACCCCAGGGCTGGCAACCAGCATGGAGCGTGCTTTTAAGCGCCAAAACACGGCCTTGCTCGCTTGCACTACCATGCCTGGAGCAGGCGCTCAAGAAAAGCCTCAAAGCAAGATGAAGGGCTGCGTGGTCGCACCTGCCTTGCGGCACGCAGCATGTCCGCTCACTACCACACAGGGCCCATGGCATGCATGCATGTTTGCTCACTACCACGAGGGCCACGACACGGCCCTGCCTGCCTGCAACCAAGCCAGCCCCGCCAGCCAGTGCGGCCGGGAGCAGCCGATTGCCCCCCCCTCCCCCCTACACACCTGCGTTTGTCCTCATGTCCGGGAACAGTCGCTCCAGCACTTTCTTCTTGGGGTTGACCTCCTCCAAGGGCGCCTGGTCGTAGCCAGCCACCGATACGCGCTCACCCACTTGGGCGCCCTCAGGGGGGGCGACGGGCACCACCTTGTCGTGGGCGTCGTTGGAGGCGCACAGCACCTGCGCGCCAGTGCGCGGCAGGGGCAGGCAGTTGAGCGAGCGCACTGACCACTTGGGCGCCCTCAAGGGGGGGTGATGGGCACCACCTTACTGTTGAAGGCGTCCTTGGATGCGCACCGCTCCTGAACGCCAGCGCGTGGCAGGGGCAGGGCCTTGGAGAGATGTGTTGATGCGTACTGGAGGAGTCACAGAAGCGGCCCACCCTGCTGCAAATTTGCAGCGGCCAATTTAAAAATGCATCAAGGGACAGCGCATGCATGCGGGGGGGGGGCGCGCATGTGCTGAGGGGACACAACCACCGTCGCACGCAGCGGCGCCGGGGCCTGCAGGTTTCAGCCACCGCAAGAGGGGGGAATGGAGGAGTAGGCGGGTGTCAATTTTGGGCCGGCCATAGCAGCAGGCAAGCAGGCACTGAGCGTCCGCCGCCACGCACGCACACGCGCGTGTGCTGGGAGCCCTTGCAAGCTCAATCATGCTGGTACATAGGAGGGGCGTGGAGTGGGACATCGCTGGCGCCAGTGCCGATGGAAGGGCTCACGGTTGGTGAGGCTTGCCATGCAGGCGAGACAGCTGTGCAATCGCGTATGGAAGGGGGGGAGGGGATGGGGGGGGAGAGAGCTCTCAGCACAGGAGGCGCACTGGCAAGACATGGCTGGGGGTTTCTGTGTGCTTGCTTCTGTTGACTTCAGCATAAGTGCTGTCAACGTGTTCTTTATGCTCAGCACGGGATGCCAAGAAGACCAGGGGCAATGCAGTGGCTCCAACACAGGAGGCACTGCACATGACATGCTGTTGAGCAGGCGCTGAACATGCAGGTGGAGGAAGCACAGGGAGGCATGTCGTCTACTTTGGGGGCATAAGGTCTGTTTTGGGAGCATGAGGCCTGCTGAGGGCTGGGTGGAGCATGGGTCGGGTGTGGCCTCAGATATTCTCAAACTTTATTATACTGCCTCATTGGGGACTGTTTGTCAGAGCCCCTAGGCATGCATAGTGTCATCACAGGCATGGCACAACCCTGCAGCGCGCCCCTTGGGCTTCCCCCAACATCAATCCAAACTGTGACTGTTGGAAACCAAGCGAGTGCTGCACGACACCTCTGCCAACATCAGTGTACTGTGGGCGACAGGGGCCGGCCCCTAGGCTTCCCTCAGTCCAGAGGGCAGCAGCCAAAGGGCAGTGGGGGGGCGTGGACGGTGAGCCTGGGTGCCCCTGCGAGTCGTCTTGTGGCAGCAGTGATGTAGGCTGACGGAGTGTGTGTGGTGCAGACTGCGCGTGGCAGAGTGCCTGTAGTATGTGGCAGCAGGGGGCAGCCCGTGAGGCACTGTGAAACGCAGGGCTGGGCCACTGCAAGTAGGCAGCATTTGGGAAGCTGTTTGGGATGCTGCGCTGGGTCACCACAAGCGCAAGGAGCCCAGGAGGAGACCCAAAGGAGGAGACCCAAGGGAGGAGGCTGGCCCAGGCACACCATGAGCGGCCGCAGCACCGATGCTGTCTGCTGCGAGGCGCTGGCACACGGCGTCAGCTCAGAGCTCTGAGGAGCTCAGCAGCTCAGAGCTCTGAGGAGCGCAGAGCTAACAAGAGGCCCCTCGTGGGTGTCAGGGCTCATCGTACGGTGTCCGCTGGCGAGCATATGCAGGCCGACAGGGGGGCCAGCAGAGGGACCACCGGCAAAAGCTGTAGGCCGGCAGGGAACAGCACGGACCAGCAGAAGGGACGCAGGCCATGCGGGAGCGTGCTTGCCGACATGGAACATGCAGGTCAAGAGGAAGGCCTGCAGGGGCCAGCGCAAGCACACAGGCCTGCAGGGAACACGGAGGCCTGCAGCGAGGCCAGCACAGGCATCAGCAGGAACGGGGCCTGCAGGAGGCATCCCTTACGTAAAGGGCAAACTGCGCGGGGCCGTCCGGCTAGTTTGCCGCGTTAACATCTTGCAGCTCCACTTAATGGGGCCAACGCCACACCAGCAAGCTAAACCATTGCTTGTGGCCGGATTGGTAAACAGAGGTCATTGGCTACAGGGCCGTGGCAGGCACAGAGGCCTAAAGTGGCAGCACAAGCACGCTGACACACACTCCTCAGCCCAGAGCTGCTTAAGTGCACATCTGGAGGATCTCTTGCCAGACCTCATACGTCCATGGAAAGAAGAGTTAAGCCTCAGATATTCTCAAACTTTTGTTCAGCCTCATGTGGGGGTTGCTGGTTTGCAGCCCCTAGGCAGCAAAGATTGTCGTCACAGGCTTCTGGCTCAGGAAAGGGGTATGCATGCATGCATCACCGTGCGTGTGTAGCTGCCACACATCCTGCGGAGAGCGCACGGGCATCTTGGCACACACACACATGAAGCTGGCACCATGCGTACATACACACTACATAGCGCACAGGGGGAGGATGGCATGCATGGGCAGCAGCTGCAGTGCGCGCGCAGTGCAGGCACACACAGGCAGGGGCACAGGCGAGGGCGCACAGGGATAGCAAGCAGGCTGACCAGCGCTTACAAAGGACGGATGTGCCTGTAATGAGCTGTGCACGCGCGGGCTGGTGGGCGGACGACTGGATAACTTGCACGGCAGTGTATGCCCTAGCGAGATTAAGTTAAGCAGGCATTCCAGAGCACACACGCACACACGTCCGGCCTCAAAGTAGCAGGTGTCATCTGGGCAAGAGACTCTGCAGACGGCAGCAAGTTGCGCACCATGCCGTACGACATCACGTCCCGCATCTTGGCGGGCTTGAGGTTGCAGACCACAAGCACACGTCTCCCTTGCATCTCCTCAATGGGCACAAACTTGACCAGACCACTTATGACCTGCAGGGGCCAGCAAGCAGTGGGTGCAAGCATGCAAGCGAGCACATGTGGACGTGAGGGATTGCGTGCACATGAGCGTGCTTGTGCTTGTGCTTGTGTGCATGTACACACTTACATGCATGCATCTGTGTACATGGTGCGTGGCTCTTGCGTGCATGCGCTTGCATGTGCTTGTGTGTGTATGTGTGTGTGTGTGTGCTAGATTTGTTTACGAGGATGGGGATGAAAGGGAAAGAGCAACCAGAACAGTTTGTGGGCTGGCCACATGCTCCACCAAGAGCTTGACCCTGTTGCCGAGGGGTCTTATGTAGAGCCGGATCAAAGTTGCTAGCGTGTGCAGATCTGTAGATTGTACAAAGAGCTCGGCTGGAGTTGCACGCTGCGGGCTGAGATGTCCTTCTTTGTTGAGCAGGACCAGCTGCGTCGCCTGAACCTCAACTATCCAGGACCTGAGACAGTGCCTAATGCACGATGATCATGTGCCTGCAAAGTTCTAAGAAAGAGCTTGCATTTCCTGCTTGAAGAAAAAATCACCTTGCCCTACCCGCACAAGCTGTCACCATTGATGGGCAGCCTGTGGGGCAAGCCGGGCGAGTCAGCACAGTTACTAAGATCAGTGAGCCTGACAGCACAGCTGAGGCTTCTGCTTACCTGTCTTGGCTTTTCCTCACCCACATCAATCTCCTCCAAGTACAAAGCGTCGGCATTGGGGTGCTTCCCAACCTGCATGAGAAACAGATTGCTTTCTTGCTGGAGATGACTGCCACGCTCTGATCGGCAAAACAACCCGACCGGCGGTCCCTATTTTGGGGTGCTGTCCGGCCTCTGCCCTCGTCATGGTGCGTGCGTCACGAGGGAAGCATGCAGTGTGAGGCAATCAATCATATGGTAGCGATGGCATGCACAAGCTTAGGTCACGGATGTCAGCTGTAGTACGCGATTACAAGCACAGTCATGCTCGTGTATGCGTGCGCACATTCTTTGCGCATCTATGAAGAAACTCAAAGAGGAACTTCCTACTTCCACAAGGCATGCATCTGGGTCTAGACGTGTGCACCTAGCATCCTAGATAATTGCATACATGTGTGCTCACGTATACACTGTTCCTACCAAAAGCATGCCACACACAAGCGCTATCAAAGACCCATGTCAACCTCCTGTTGCCTACAAAGCCCAAGCCCACAGAAATTCACATGTCAAATTTGTGAGCGCACCTGTGTGATCTTGCCCACTCTGATGTCAAGCATGTCAATTCTTGCCTCCTCTTCTTCTTTCTTGCCCCCCTCTTTCTTGACCTTCCCTCCTTCCGATTTGTCTGCAGGTGCGCCCTCCTTCTTTCCTCCTTCCGCCCCTTTATCCTTCTTCCCCCCATCCGCTCCTTTCTCTTTTTTTCCACCCTCCCCTCCCTTCTCCTTCTTGGCATCGCCGGCGGCTTTGCTCTCTGCTGCTGGTGCACCTGCGCAGCCAGGCAGGAGTGAGCTCTATACAACTCTGAACAGGGGCTACGTGCCCTTGCCACCTGAAGGTAACACCAATGTTGTGGTGCCTCAGGGAGCACACCATATGGTTTTGTTGCGGTGCCCCAGGAAGCATGCCATGGTGAAGCACCGCAGACACCACATTTCTTGGGACAGATCAGGCACCGCATTCCTTGGGACGGATCAGGCATCCGGCCTGGGTTAGTCACACCCCCCCATCACAGAGCACGCTGCTTTGACAAGCAATGCACAGAGAGCACATGAGACCAGGTTGCCCAAGCTCAGAAGGCACGCTGTCTCATCCAAATACTAGGGACACACTTTCCCCCATCCAACCTGATTAACCCGAACTTGTAACTTCCCCCATCCAAGCACGCCACTCAGCCCAGGACCCACACATCACTCCATTCAAGCACGCACCACGCATTGCCCCACGAGAGCACGGAGCATCTGCGCTCGCACCTTGCACGGGGGGGGCCTCCTTGCCTCCCTTACCCTGGGGAGGCCCCTGGGCAGCAGCCGGCGCTGCCGCTTGCTGCCCTGCTGGCTTCGACGTGCTGGCCACGGTGGCGGCGGGGGCTGCCTGCGCAGGTCGCCAGGGGGGGGAGGGCAAGGCAGGGCAAGGCCCTGTTCGATGTGAGGCAGGCAGGTGCTGCTGATTGCAGGATACACCGGCAGGGGGCTCCTTGCCTAGTCCACTGTGCGCCAGTCCTTTCAGCCCTCCTTTGCCTTGACCCCCCCTCCCCTTGCCTGGTCTCAGTTTGCCGGTCCTCTTGGCCCCCCTTTGCCTTCAACATCCCCTTGCCTGGTCCTCTGTGCGCCGGTCCTTCTGGATGTATGCGCAGGGTCCAGCCAGTGCTGTGGGCTTTTTTGTTATGCGCCCTCTGCTTGGCAGGCATGCGCTGGATCCTTTCCGACCACGTTTTCTAGCGCAACCATGTAACACTTATTGTAGGCTCCGGATACTCGAGCAGGCGGCAGGGCACCTGAGATGGAAAGTCGTTTATCCACCCTCGCAACCTGTGGGTTCGGAGTTCAAACCTTACTGAAGGTCAACCGGCTAAGCTGCCCTCGTTCGGCGGATACAGCCTTGAAACCTTACCAACCATGCTCGATGACACAACCACGCTTGATGGCACAACCATGCTTGATGACACAACCACGCTTGATGGCACAACCATGCTTGATGACACAACCACGCCTGATGGCACAACCATGCTTCACGGCACACAGGACGGACTGCACACGGGGCTGTACCAGCACGACCACCAACGTCCACCACCCCAGCCTCATTCCTACCACCAGCACCCTGCTGCAGCTGCTGGCTGTTGTGAGCAGGTGCACGCCCACCTTTGCAGCCGCTGGTGCGGGTGCCACAGGCGGGGGGGGGAGGAACACTGGCTTTTGGAGTCGGAGTGGGGTTAACGACGCCTGCGGTTGACCGTGCAGGCACATCCCGCGCAGATTGTTTGATTCACATGGCCAGGAAGTCTGCCACTAGGATTATCTGTGCAGCAAAGGTGACCTTGCAACACGCTGGCTAGGCGCATACGCTGGGTTTTGGGTAAGACATGTGCTTTGGGGCCCCTTTTCATTTGCATTCACCTGCACTCAATGGGCAGGCCTCCCATTTGAATGCCACTCAAGGCCGTACCTTACCCGCTGATCGCTCAGTAACTTGGCACGTAACTGAAATTACGCGTGAGCGCTTGCTGCCAGCACCCAGAGGTGCAGCTGAGAGTGTAGGTTTGCTAAAAATTTTGTAAAAAACTCGCAGCAAGTTTGCCAAAGGGGGGTGTCCTTGAGGGCGTAACTTGACCATTCTTGGTGGACCTTTTTCCAAATTCTTCTGGGGCCTGACGACAGCGCTTAAGAAAGGTCTCCAAGGCACACTGTTTGCTCAATAGCGTACTACTCAGCAAACTCAGTTTGGCAGAGAGTGCCCTAGGTCAGAGGCAGGAGGGCCAGAAGCTGGCGAAAGCTGTATTTCTTGCATGCAAGCAAGGCTAAAGGGCCCAAAGAGGTGGTGTTGTTGCACCAAAAATTGTGGTCGTCTATCCCTGAGTAAATTTGCGAGGGGAATATCCAGGTCTGGGGGCCCAAGCTTTCACCCCTTGGGACCAATCTTGCCTCAAGTAAATGACCAAAATACGCGCCCCCCCAACCTCTGCACCTTTTATTTCTTCTCAACGCAAAACCATAGTACCAAGAAATACAATTGACATGATTTGGTGTTCTGAGTGATCCAAAATATCGACAATTCTTCAATTCCCTGCCATACTTTAACCCCATATTAGGCAGCTTTTGGCTAGGATTGCGAGGACAAGTGGTAAACTCTTCTTTCTTTCCAACAAAGCGCTCAGTATCTAGGCAATCATCGCCAAACATGCTCAAACGTGCGCCCATAGTTCCAGACACGTGGACTTCCTAGTTTGCCCCCCTCATTCGCCAACTTGTAAACTATTTTGCCAGAAATGCGTAAACAGATTGACACACGAAAACTACAACAACCATCATCAATTGTAGTGTAGCACTGTAGCATTGTGCTCATAACAATAAGAGCAACCGCGTGCTTGTAGGTTGAATGCAATTGCTAGCGGCCGTGACAACCTTGTAGGAGCTTGAGCTCAGAGGTGACACAACAATTAAGATTGGACGGCACCATGTTTTTAGCCCTTCAGGTGTGAGGAAGGTTGTAAGCCATCCTCTTACGTCCCAGGCCGCAACATACCAAGCCTATCGCACAGGCCCACACATACTTGCACACATACACACACGCACACACACACACATCCCACGGTGCAAGCTAGCTGCAGAAGTGGCAGGCATGCGCATTGCAAGCCAAGAGAGGAATGTGGCACTTCAACTGCCCACACATGCACGCAGGCATGCACACACATGCACAAACTAACACGCGCGCACTGACGCACCGACGCACGCATGGACACGCATACCCTCAGGAACGCACACACACACACACACATGCATTCGTCCACACACATGCGCGCACCTGCAAGACGGTGTGCTCTCCGATGGAGCCTTGCACTGTGTCAGCCCAGCGGAGCAAGTTGGCCAGCTGGTGATGTTGGGCAATAGGCAGTGTGATCTGCAAAACAGCGGAGTAAGTTGGTCAGCTGTTGATGCTGGGCAAATGGGCAGTGTGGTCTGCAAAACAGCACACGCACGAGGCTGAGAGTGTGGCACACTTCCACACACATACACAAGGTTTTGCAAACACTCCGAGAGGCTGAGCGGGAATGGATAGCTTGCAAGGTGTCTGACCAAGGCCCAAGCAGCCCCCTGCCATCGACCTCCATGACAGATCCTTGTGCTGTGGTTGGCCTCCTCCATCTGCGCTTCCCCCAGTGTGTTTCCCCACCAAGATCCACCCACACCAAGTGCGACCACTCAAACACCTGAAACCCCAATCCCACACCACAATCACCATCACCACCACCACCACTACCACCACCGTCAATATGGACCACCATCCCACTTTATCTCCACCCCTACCCCTGAGCTGCACCCTCACACATGGAGCAGCTCAGCAAGAGGCACCACCCTTGCATGGCCCCACAGCGCAGCGCCTTGCCACATTGCGCACATGCGCCTTACCACCTGCCGTGCATGTTTTCCAGGCACCAATCGGTTGCTTGCGACCGACCACCCAACCACCTACAGGACTGTCCCACAGGGCATCAGTTTGATGTCCTTACTGACTGGTGCTTAAAGCACAGATGCTTGCCGCCCAACCTACACATGCATGCTGACACACGCGCATGTGTGCAGGCGTATGTGCACGAGGCATGCAGAGCGCCCACGACCTTGACGGCATGCAAAAGCGGCTCACCGTGGCTGGGAGAGTGACGCCATAGATGACCAAGTCAGCCACAGTGGGGCTGTGCGTGCCCACCAGGAAGGTCCGCGTGCTGAGGTGCTGGTTAAGCTGCAGTGGAGATATGCATGCACCACACATACAGCGCACATCAGGGGCGCAGGTGCAGGCCATGCATCCGCGCGGCGCAGATGGCTGCAGAGCAGATGCTGGAACTTAGTGGCCCATACCGGGGCCTTGTCCATATACTCAATAATATTAGGACTAGCTGATTTGGTCTGCCAGGTTTGCGCATGCGCACTTACAATGCGCTTCTTGGGGCAAGATTGAGGTGCCATCTTGTGAGCAATCATCACACCCCTCGCAAGGTGCCCTCTGCTCAAGCCAGGTGCACTAATATGTAGGCATTTGTTCTTCCATCTTATGTGTGCACTGCTCATTACCATTGTACTAATAACAGAATGCTAGGTAAGCATCTGTTGCTGAACCATCAACTTTCCTGGTAGCCGGCAGCTGTTCGGTGTGTGCTCATGCCACTGGTAGCGGGCACCTGAGCCTCCCTTTACTGGGAGTGTCAGGCAAGGTACATGTGTCTGCTCTGGGCATAAGCAGTAACAACCTAGCATCTGGGCAAAAGGCGCGTGTTGATTCCCAAGGAAAATGCTGGTGAGATGAAAATGTTGCGCAGCTGCAGCCAGCGCACGTGTTGGCCAAGCAGGCACATGCATGAGGGAGAAAATGCACTTTGTGGGGGCGCCACCAGCATGTGTCATGGATCTCACCGCCTTAACACATCTCGTTCCATGCACATATTTGCAGCACCTGCATCAGCTTGTCATCGCGCAGCGGGGAAAGCTGTGTGTTTGCCCATAGCAACCACTCTTGAACCTGGTTAAGCAGGGGGAAGGCAGAGGATGCTTGCATTCAGCTCGGACTCAAATGGCCAGACTGAAGCAGTCTATCAAGCCGCCAGGCCCCAGAACCTACTTGCACTTGCTGCTCGGGAGTAGAACCCAACCAAGATTCTTTCTTGGCACGCTCCGCCATGGTGCGGCAGGTAGACCCCAGGTGGATGTGTGCCTCATCTAGCTCGGTCTTTGAGGCAGGCGTGCCTAGCACCCTCTCCACAATTAACAACGCATTATCGGCCATTTTCGTGTGAATATGACCAATTTTCAATAAGCAGAACCCAGAATAAGCAGGCATACTGAACGTCGCATATACATAACTCTCATAGTATTAAAGGGCTACACTCGGATAAAAGGGACGTAATGAAATGCAGCACGCACACTAGGCTGCCTGTATTGTCACATGGAAGGATCGTGCACTTGCGTAAGTCTGCTACTTACACTGTCTGTGCTGATTAAGAAGACGCTCTTCTTCTTATGTTCGTGAAGACACGAGCACATCTGCTTTGTGCAGATCCTTGACGGATCTGCATCTGGTGTCATGTGGAAGGCCTGGCGGTTGCCGCTCTCTTACATCCCCTTCCGCCCTCATGTCTTAGCTGATGGCTGGGATCCTAGAGCTGTGTCCCACACAGTGCATGTAAGTATACATCTAGCTGAATGTTGCAGCATGGGCCCACACTCACACCCAGCTTGCTGGCCAAGGAATGTTGAATGCTTTAATTCATTACCAATTCATGATACATTTATCCTGATGAGCTGGCCATGTGTTCATAATTGGTCATGCATGCATGCTGAAAGGAATGAAAAGAATACGTCATGCACCTGCCAATTGATAGGAAAAGGAAAAAGGGAAAACTACGTATGCAGTGAAACACCCCCTACATCAATTAAGGAAAAGGAGACACTTTGGTCTGATAGGGATATGCATTGTACCGCTACCTAATTTAATGCCAACAAGGGCATTTATGCTGGTGTAGCCTATTTGTTCCCTTTTGTACGTTAAAGATGTTTTGTTCATGTGTCAGTGCCCTATGCTTCAAATGTTCAAGACCGATTTGCAAACTTGCTGCAACACAGAATTTCTGCTTAGGGCAAGGTACTTTTGATTTGGTATCAAAGACCTAAGGATGTGCATTTCTTACACATCTTTTATTTCAGATGCCATGGATTCATTCCCAGTTGTCAACCAATCTGGCTGAAGGGCTGACCCCAACGTCAACCTGACCTTGCACTGCTACATTGTGTACTACCACCACGGTAGTACCACGGCGTGTTGAATGCTAACCAAAACTGCATTAGCCTAATGGTCTGAGACCTGAAGGTCAACTTGTAACTTGAGGTCAAGTAAAATTTTCCTAACGACTAGGCTGGCAGTTAACCCCAACTTGTTTTGTGTACTTAACTAGGTAAGGAGCATGCTGCATTTTACCTTGAGGTAAATTTAGATGGTTGGCGGAGGCCCCTGTATTTGTATGCCTTGTCTAATCAGACTGTCTTTAATGTCCTTTCTCAGTGGCACAACAAACTGTGGTCTTTCATTTCTGTTCAAGTCAGGCATCATGGACAACTTTTTGGCAGGTGTTGACCAGCCACAAATGAATCAGCCTAAGCAACCAAGCTGGTGGTGAACCCTAAATTGTATACTTGTTTTGTGGAGCATCCATCCTTACTTGCATTCCAGCTTAAGCTACGCTTCAAACTTGACATTATTCCATCTTGCATGACCATATATGGTCTTGGTTCTGTCAGGTCTGCACCAAGGGCCAAGTTGCCCCCCAAAAAGAACTGTCTGTTTTTTTTTAATTATCATCCCATATACCATTTATGACACACGATGACCAATTCATGAGCCTAACGACCTCGCTGGCAGCCAGTTCTTAATTTTGTAACCTTCATGCATGCTCGGAAAAAGCGGCCAGGCTTCACCGGAAGAAGGCGCATTATTGTGAACAATTGCCAGTCTTACAGGTGCACGTCTTATTTTTAATGTAGACAGAGCGATATTGGGATACTATCTGTCCTAGTAGGCCAGAAGTGGCACAGGATTGAATGAAAATTGTCATGCCAAGTGCACCATCACAGACAGGTCGCTGCAGAAATGTAGACCACTGCGAATGTGGACGCAAAAAAAATGGTTCAGACAAAAAAAGCGAGCATGCCCGAAACTCTTGAGTCTTTTGCGTCTGGGTCACTTGAATAATTTCCTCCCCTAAGTTGTAGCCTAGTTTACAGCAGGTTGACCAGTGCTCTCCCAGTTTGAGTGTAGTCAAGTCACAAATGCGCACACCTTACATCATGTCTGTATTCAAGAAGCTTGACTTTCATTGCGCACCTTTGCTGCTCATGGTGGGAACATCAACCCTCGCTTAACTTTGCTGGCAGATTCGGGGCCTGGTGATGGCCCGCGTTTTATACCACTGCTGTGCTGCAGCTGCTGCTGCTGCTCCTGCTGCTTTTGCTGGTTCAGCAATGCAGCAAGACCCATAGCAGGCTGCTGCGGCGCAGCCTGCTGGTACTGGTGGGGCTGTTGCTGCTGCTCCCGGTCGGTCAAATTAGGAGGGGTGGTGCCAAAGGCTGGTTGAAGCTGGAAGGGCCGAGCGGGTCCAGGAGCAGTAGAACCTGGCCAAACACCAACATTCTCTTGTGCTTGAAGGCTAGCTGGGGAGCTGAGGAAAGCTGCAGAGGCTGGTAAGCTCCTGGGGTGAAGTAGTCCAGCTGTCGGGAAGAGCTGTTGTTGAGGGTGTCGAGGGGGCATGGGGGAGCGAGGGGGCAGGCCCAAGGGAGCTCCATGTGCGCCAGTACTAGACGCTGGGGGAGGCTTGTGTAGGGCTGGGATGCCAAGACCTTTTGAGGGGGTGTGCTACGCAGCACAAGCAAGCGCACATATGGAAGAGTTGGTCAGAGAAGCTTCAGAAGGCGCACTTGTGCGGGAGGAAGTACTAGCAGCACACTCTGCCGCATAGTTTGAGACACTTAAAATCATCATGCTCTGAATGCCTGAAAGGGAAGCCTTACTAGCCTTGCCATGCTTGAACGAGCTCACCTTGGTGGGGGAGGTACTGGCCTGCCTATAGCTGGGGGGACGAAGGGAGGGTGAGGGGGCCTTTAAAGGGCTCTGGAACGCTGCAGCTTCATCAGCTTCGATCTGATATCGTTCAGGAACAGCAATGGGGTGCAGCGGTCAGGCGAGCATGCAGCGAGGGAGTGCGTTTGACCACGCACACTGTGACAGATGACAGACGAAGGGTCTTGTGCCCTTTGCCTTGCTTGCACTGGCCAGTACTACTCACACGACATCCTCATTCAATCCTTAACGCACCAGTGGGCGATAGTAGCCGCCCCAGTACTCCTCTGTCCTGTCCCCGAGGGGGAGTCGTCCAGGCTGCTGCTGTGCCCCTAGGCCACCCACTGCAGCAGACGTGCTTGGCAATTGTCCTAGTGCAGCACTTCCAGGCGGATCATGCGCCACTCCTGCCCCTGCGGCAGGGCCGGATGGAGCCGCTGCGTGGGGAGGGGAGGGCTCGTCACGATATACCGTGAATTCCTCGTTGTCAATAATCCCAACCGGATTGTTGGACATTCTTAATTGTGCACAGACATTCTTCTTGCAAGCTCTAGGTGCAATCGTGCGATCGGGATTAAATCTCGCATGAATAAATAATTATCAAATGAATTTCATCATGATGGTGTACATCAGCCGCATATGTACGGATCGGCGTGTCTCCTCGTCTCCCTCTCACCAAAAATAATAAATAAATGAAAATCAAGAAACCTTTTTACAATTTTGAATAGTCATGTTATCCTATCACACAAGAGTGTTGAAGTGAGGGGGCATTACATGTTGCCATGCATGGCTGGTGGACCTTAAGAAGGTGCTTGGGGCGGCCTATCTCTTACAATCTACGTCACTTAGTTTCATTCCCTCCCAAAGTCGCTGCCAGCGCAAAGAAGACGGCAAAGGATGTAGTGAAGCAAGAGGCCCGAGCAGCACGCCCGATACCCATTAAGGTGGACTAGGCGCCATAACATGAGTCACTCTGTCAGTATTGGCATGTTTTTGGCAATAACTGAGTCACTAAATTGCAGAGTGTGAACAAAGTTTATTGAGGAGACATCATGTCATGCTCACGCTCGGACCAGCTTGCGCCAGCAATTCTAAGGGCTGTTCCACAACATTGCAAGAATTTTAAGATGCTGCAATATGAAGTCCATGCCTTTACCCAAACTCTGATGAAAATCACCTGTGGTGATTAAGGAAGGTGCATGAACTCACTTGCCCTCCCTAATTACCCTTTTGTGTGCGGAGGTTGTGACCGTGGGCAAAGGAAATAGTACTGCTGCAGCTGCAATGGCTGAGGAGTGGCTTGATAAAGCACGCAGGTGAGCACCATGCTACATAAGTGATGCAACATTGCGCATTCTCTCATGCCATTGGCAATCTTAAGAACAGCTCCCTGGCGATGGACCTGTCCACAGCGTAGACTCTACACATGTTTGAGTTGTGCTCGTGGCCCTTCATGTTCCGCACATCGAACCTATTTGGAGGCATGCTTGAAAGATGCTAGTTTCAACAAACCTTCAAGTTTAGCTTGTTTTATGCTCGACAGGACATGCAAAAAAGTGCTTGTTCCGTGGTGATTTGTTCCTTTTTATCTTCTATTCCTCTAAATCCAACAATTCTGCACAGTCACTCTCTCCTTTTTTCCAAGGTGAGCTACCATTGGTGATGCACATTGCTTTTGTGAATTCTTGACCCTTCATCGTGCACATGCCCTGTTCAGGTACGCACAAGTGCAAGAGGTGGCAATCAAGCCCAATCCAAAAAAGTCGACCTTGCCCTCAGTTCAAATGCAGGCTGAGGGTGAGAAGGTAGGATATAGATTGCGTGCTCAACACGGCTTGCCTGCGCATGTTTGAAAGCCCATGCCGGGCATGCATTTGAAACAATTTTAAATACTTAAGGTTGCACAATTGTTAGTTGGATGGTGTCTAGATGAATGTCAGAGCTCAAATCCATAACATTTCGCCCGTCATAAGCAGAAGGCAGGCAGGTAGTCTTATGCAGTATGGTACAATATGGAGTCCTCGGTTATGTAAAGCTTAGTTACTTTTAATGATGAGCAATTTCCTTAATGGGCAAAAAGAGCTTGCAAAGCTCATGTCTTTGAATGCCCAATCACAGGTGCTCAAGTCTGTTTCCCCAGGAGATAAACTGGTCGTGCTAGATGAACGTGGCCGGGCGGTAAGTGCGCGCATCAGAATACTTGTCCATAGGCATGTCACAAGTATTTGACGATAGATAAGCACAGCCGTTACTTATACTTTATGCAAATGTTTATCTGAATGCCATACAAGCATGTGTGCACGTCTGTGCTTTAAAGCCTTACCAGCAAATTCAACCCTGTGAAATAGTAGGCCATCCTAGTATGGACAAACACAAAACCCACTCCAGCTGCCAGTTTGCCTTGCAATGCCCTAATATAGCAACCCACTTTCATGGCAGGTCAAGAGTGAAGACATGGCCAGGCTAATTGCAGGAGCAGGGGATGATGGATGCCAGTCATTAGTGTTCTGTATAGGTAAAACTTTGGAAAAGGTATCTTGCGTTGTAATTGCTAGGCTTGAAAGCGCTATGGAAGTACTGCCAGTACAGCCTTTACGTGGTACAGATCCCTCTTGCTGACATTGAGCTGTTGAGCTCTGCTTACATCTCCACTAGGTTGTCTTGAGCGTGACACCAGCTGCAAATGAAGAGTGGTAGTTGATTTGAAGTTTTTAGGAGGCAAGTGACCCAAAATACTGCTTCTTCATTTTGGGTGCCCGTGTACTCTGCTTTGCTGTCACGTTAGGTTAGGCAAGGATACAAAGCTGTACCTGACAGACGAGGGCAGCTCAGCTGAAGCCAAACAAGGTTGCATTTGAAACCAAAAAGATGAGATTAACTGGGTTGTGTCCTGAAATATAGGCAAAGCAATCCAGGCACGCATGCAGTGTACAGCTGCACGTACAAGGCCAGGCCTTTGGCGTCTGCTTGGCTAATAAAGTCTCTTAGCCTGTTTGAGTTGAGCTGCTAGTTTGACGCTAACTGACTGCGTTAGAGTTTGGTTTTTGGATATCTATTAAGATTAACAGAACCCTACCACCATGCCTTGAAGTGCAAACGAGTACAAAGCTGCCAGAAGTGATAGCCTCCTTTCGCTCACAGCTTGACAGACCAAGATTGGCAGCTTGATTAATGTGTTCTATGAGGCTGTTGAACCTGTATCATGGCCGGGTATGTTGCCCCTCCCTGCTCATCACATCCTGCTTGCAATTTTCCAATGTGTTTGGAAGCTCAAGCTTTCCCTTTGGTATGCCTGAGCAAGCGCGCAGAGGAATCCAAAATCTTAGCTTGTCAGTATGTATGTACTAGCCATTGCGCTTATGAATTTAGACTGGAATCCTTCAATTGAAAAAATCACCAAACCTGAAAACTTGCAAGCAGCTCTATACTGCACCAATCACTGGAATCCATGCTAGGTATCTTTTACAAGATTTGCCCTTGCATCATGTCATTCATGATGAGCTTGTTTGCTCTAGATTGATGCACAAAAATATATTTGCCTTTTTCACATCTGTGCTTTTTACCCACAGGTGGGCCTTATGGCCACAGCGACGAAGTGAGAGCGCGGGCCAACGATGTCATCTCCTTGTCAACTTTGGTCCTCAACCATCAGGTGGGTGGAGAGAAATGGGACTTACCTGTTGTTGCCTGGGATAGCTGCCTGAGATAGCTTTCAGCAGGAATGGCCTGTTATGTGCCAGGGGCTGCAGGTAATGTGACGTGGGGGG
>LFCJ01001479.1_pt1 | contig 16434 bp, 15 predicted proteins | sample 643141 | NCBI WGS metagenome assembly LFCJ01 (sample SAMN03766243, study PRJNA286221) | soda lake metagenome | biome: soda lake; feature: Kulunda steppe; material: water; isolation source: sample B1-Br-g2 brine of Lake Bitter-1 | place: Russia: Kulunda steppe | collected 2010-07 | reverse complement strand
GAGACGGCCGAAGACCAGCGTGGCGTCTGGGTGAGCGGGCTCGCGATCACCTGGGGGCTTTCCATCTCGGTTGCGCTGGTGCTCTTTGCCGGTTCGGAAACGATTGCCGGCATCCTGTTTGAAACTGAGGCAGCAGTGACGCTCCTTCGCGTACTGGCAGCAGCCCTCCCGTTCGTCGTCGGCTTCCAGATCGCCGTCGCTGCGATTCGGGGCTATGAGAACACCGTTTATCGGACGATTGCCCACGACCTCGTCGATCCACTCATGCGAATCGGGCTGATTGCCCTCCTCTTGCTCGCAGGCATGGGTATCGTCGCCGCCGGCATCGCCTACCTGCTTGCTGCCGTTGCCACCTTCATTGTCGCCCACCTGCTGCTGCACCGCCTGATGCCGTTATGGGGTTCCTACCGGACGCACACACGGGAACTGGTGATCTTTTCGGCCCCGCTTGTGGTCTCGAGCATCGTCGGTACCTTGCTCACTCGTACCGATACCGTCATGCTCGGCTACTTTCGCTCGTCGTTCGAAGTCGGCATGTACGACGCCGCTTATCCGCTTGCAAGTGGCTTGCTCGTCGTGCTTACTGCCTTTGGCTTTCTATATCTCCCGATGGCCTCCCGGCTGGATTCCGACGGGAACCGCGAGGCCGTCGACGACATCTACGCAACGACGACCAAATGGGTATATATCGTCACCTTCCCCGCGTTCTTGCTTTTTGCCGTGTTCCCCGAATCGGTAATCGCGATTTTCTTCGGCCCGGAGTACAGCGATGCCGCCCGTGTGCTCCCGATTCTCGCCGTCGGTTTCTTCGCGAGCGCCGCTGTCGGCCGTGACCGGGAGACGCTTTCGGCACTCGGCTCGACCTCGTGGATCGCCATCGGCAACCTCGCTGGCCTCGTCCTCAACATCGTCATCAACCTCCTGTTGATCCCCCGCTACGGCTTCATGGGAGCTGGCGTCGCAAGCGTCATTTCGCTGGTCGGAGTCCATGGGGTCATCTGTAGCGTTCTCTGGCTCGAGTACGATATTACGCCACTCTCTCCCGAAGCGATTCGAACCTACGCCGCCCTTCCCGTCGTCTTGCTTCCGTGGGGAATCCTCCTGTCGTCGTGGATTCCGATTACGGCGCTCACACTGCTTCCATTTCTGGTTATCACCGGCCTCTGTTCGATCGCCGTCGTTGGACTCGCCGGCGGCTTCGAGCCTGACGATGTCGTCATCGTAGACCTCCTCGAGGATGCCGCTGGCGTGACAATACCCGTTATCCGGCGGTTTATTCCTGAGACCCGTAGCGAGGGAGCAATGACGGCAGATTGAGTTCTAGACCCCGAGGAGAGCGCCACCGCCGAGGAGTCCGAGGCCGACGAGGAGGAAGAGCACACCCCAGAAGTAGCCGATGAACGTGAAGCCGGCGGTGTGGGTCGAATCGGCCGTCTCGAGTGTCGAAAGCGCCATTCGTGGCCCCTGCCCCCGATAGAACCAACCGCTGGCCCGCACATCTGACCCGATGATACCGGGGACCGTTCGCAGTGCCCAGAGGAAATCGCCGATAATCGGCAGTCGGCTTCGGTACTGCAGTGGGATCAGACCGGTGCTGTCCTGGAGCATTGTGGTTCGAGCCCACCGCCGTCCAGCGGGCACCTTGCCGACGATTTCACCGGTGAGTTCGGCAAACTTCCCCCGAACGGGTGAGGCGTAGGGATCAGCCATCAATTCAATCAGCGTTGTCTTCTCGTTACCGTCACTGCCGGGATAGGCATAGCGGGTCTTCAGGAGGCTGCCAACACCCCGAAGCAAGAGGAATAGACCGGCGGCTACGAGCAACGAAAGCGGAAAGAGCCCGGCCACAGCAAGTCCGAGATAGCCAAGCGGGAGGACGACTGAGAGAATTCCCGGTACTTTGAGCACGGCAAGGTCGGTGAGAAACTCCCGACGCATTCTGGATTTGTCGACCGGATGGTCACGCTCGATTGCCTCGAAATCGAAGACGGTCGCCCCCGGCATCTCCGAGAGCCGCTTGATTCGTTTTCCGGTAAGTGGGTGCGTCGACCGGAGTTCGATCAGCGTCGCCCACGGATTCTTGAGATCGAACAGAAACGAGCGATCGAGCATCGAGCGGTCACCACTCGTCTTCGATCCCTTATACAGCATCCCCTCCTCTTTGCACTCATCAACGGCCATCAGGCCGATATTCTTCGTCGCCTTTGCGAGCTCCGGGCTGTCTTCGGTCTCGAGGATACCGTAGGCGACTTTCACCAGCGCGATCGACATCGAATCCGGATCGGTGTACTCCGCTGCGAACTCGTCGGCAGCATACTCCCGGACCCGGCTCAGATAGAGGACGGCGTACTCACTCACGTAGTAGAAAATGTATGTGATCGCGCCAAAGGCACCGAGAACGATGTACGGATCGCGGATATTTCGGGCCCGGAGTCCGAGGCGAAGCAGCCGAACCGCGATCAGATACAGAATCTGAACCAGCGTGTTCGCGAGCGTCATCGTGATGAAATCCCGACTCGTGATATGGCCGAGTTCGTGGGCCACAACACTGGCGATTTCCTCGTCATCCAGGTATCTGAAACAGCCCTCCGAGAGGAAGATACGGGCGTTGAACCGGCCGGAGCCGTAGGTGAAGGCCGTCGGATTGTCGTCGTGGAGCACGGCTAACTTCGGGACGCTGTAATCGTACTCCTCAGTTACCTCCCGGATTACCGCCGCCGAGGCCGGCGTCTCAGCCTCGAGTTCCTCTAAGGAAACCCACCGCATATCGTAGAAAAATCGGTACATAAAGTCGTTGACGTACGGACCCACGAGCAACATTACGGCGTTGATCAGGATGACGGCCCCAACGGCAAGCCCGAGGCTAACTTGCCCAAAAAAGACCATGAGCCCCAAGACGACCGTCAACAGAAAGGTGGCGATCATCGAGAGGGTGAATAACGATGCAAGCGTGCGTTTCATATTTAAAAAATCAATAATAAGGCAATAACTCTTTTCAAAAATAATTCATTGTACCCACTCGTCTATTCTCGGGTCCAAAGATACGCTCTTCCCGACGAGAACGTCACACCCAACCAACTCAAGGAGCTTCAACACACTGATTTCGGGGACGAGTGAAACTGCTGGCGAGGGTACCGCCGGCTCTCGAGCACAAAAGAAAACCAACGAGGCAGACCGGTACACAAACTACTGGATCGCTGCATTTGTCTCGTCCGTAACTGCTCCCACGCTGGATGGATAGTTGCCTCAGGGCTGTGTGGTGGTGTGTGCGGGCTCGCGAAGCGCCAGATACACCGCGAACACTGTCGCGACATAAATCGGGCCGACAATCGTGATCGCACTCAGAGACGAGAGGGCGTATCCAACCGGTTCAGCGGGGGCAATCGAGCCGACGCCGGTCGCGACGTATTGTACATAGCCAAGCGTGAGTGTAATTGCGGTGATCGTAATCGGGCGTTTTCGGACGCATCTAACGCTGTTGTGCATCGCTCGATGCGGTGGGGCATTTTCAATGAGCAGAAATGCCGGTGTGAGAAAGAGTAAAGCCACAATCACGACACCGACGACCCACGCCATGAGGATGAGAAATACAATTCCGATGGTCGCCTGTCCGCCGAGAAACGCCATCAAAACTGGCCCCACTGGGATCGTGAGGACAAACAGATAAGCACTGAGCCACCCGAACTGAGTGATCGACTGCGAGACGCCATCCTCGAGGTCCCGAGTAAGCACCCAAAAGCCCGCCCCGATCGATACGGCAGCAGTAGCCCCAAACACGAGTTGCAACCCGACGTACGAGAGGAAATACGCCGGACGCAGGCCGGAGACAAAGCCCGGCAAAATATCAAATAGTTTGTCGTGCATTGGGGTCAATATCGGAGACAGCTGTACGAGTCCGTGGTCCGGAAAGCGGACAGAGACGACCGGAAGCGGGCTTAGATACACCGCGACGGTTGTGCCCGCTCCGACCAGACCAGCAATGAAAAACGGGACAACGAGCAGTCGGTTCTCGGAGAGTAACCCGAGTGTCTTTCTAACTAGTGGCTCTCGTCCCGACGAGGACGGAGCGGTCGTGTTGCTGCCCGTCGAATCTGCTTTCGGCTCGCAGGTAGAATCGGTCTGGTCTGAACCAGTCATTGGTGAAGACATATGCAGCTATTCGAATACGACGAGGTCGCCTCGGAGTGAGACGTAGATTCGGTCGTCCGAAACGATTGCAGGGGTTTCTGCAGGGAGCGTGGTTTTGTCGTCCAATTCGGTGACAGCCCACCGCTGTTCACCAGTGTCACGGTCAAGGGCATACAGACCCCGACTACCGGGAACGAGAACCAGCCCGTCGTCCGTCACGGCTCCATCGGTATCACGGCTATTGCCAACCACCGTCGGGGGTTGACCTGTTATCGGGTCCTCTGGCGAGCCAATAGCGCCGAACAGATCAGCGGCATCGTCGAGCGATTCCTCCCAGCGGCGGGTTCCATCCGCTCGATCTATCGCGACGATGGAAAGTGGGCCATACTCGTCGTTGGAATCCGTGGCACCCAATGATCCGACGTGATACACCATCGTTTCGTCGACGGCGATCCCGTTGTGAACCTCTCTCGAGGCCGTGTACTCCCACTCGAGGTCGCCAGTGTCCCCGTCCAATTTTCGAACGGCGAGCGTTTCGCCCCTCTCGGTCCAATCAGCCGTGTACACGGCTCCATCACGAGCAGCGAGACTGTCCCTGTCGGGGAGGAGATACGTCGACGAGTCGTCGGTGGGAGTCTCATCTTCGCCCTGGTGTTCGAGTGAGCCCTCGACCACGCTGTAGGGGCTGTCATCGCTCACCCACTCGACTGATCCATCCGTGGCGTCCAGTGCAACGAGTGTCGAGAGTACCGTCGAGTCAACGCGCCGTCTCGTTTTGAGAATCACTGTCTCGGTCTCGGTATCGACGACGAATCCACGAGGGGTGAGCCTATCAGTAGCATCATCGTTTCGAAGACGCCGCCGACTGACGAATCGCCACCGTTCAGTGCCGTCATCGACCCGCCGTCGAGCGAGCGTCTGTTGGTGGAGTACGAGACACTCATCGCCGAGAACGATGGGCGAGACATCCCGGTCGGACAATATGGGCCTCTCATCGACCGCCACCTCGGGTGACTCGGTCGTTGTCGACTCGCTGTCTGCCCACCAGCGGACGTGATTCTCAGCGTATCTGCCAACGGTTTCCGGCCAGCTCTTCGGCGAACCGGGATATCCGCCGACGTAGTCGCCGTACTGAACGAGTAAGGCCCCGTCGTCGTACGCTGTCGTCTTTCCGAACGCAAGCGGACCCCTGGCGGAAAAGTTGCCATCAGCTCCAGCGTGTATCCCGTCGCCAGACGCCGCATCAAGAATCTCGACGCCGTTTTGGTGGAAAAAATACACGTTTGCTGCGGCCACAATCGGCGGATCGCCCGCTCGAGAGAATTGGTGCATCCACGCGGTATCGACGCCCTCGCTTGGAAGGGTTGCTGAGGAGACATACCGGGTACGGCCGGGATCGTACCCATACATTCGCCAGTCTGTCTCGCGTGCTGGTGGCGTTCGACCGGCGCTGAGGCAGCCAGCAGTGACGACGGCTGCGCCAATCGACAGTGAAAGAACCGTTCGACGCCCGAGACCGCGTTCCCGTGGCATTCGTCACTTTTGTTTTTTTGGGATCACTAAAATGTTAGGTTTCACAGATAGCCACTGGGATAACTAATGCATCACACAGAGATTGTGAGAGCCAGTTCCACCGCGGAAGCCGTATCCCGCCGCCGAGTTCCCCGTCCAGCAAACCGTCCCACAGTCGGTCGCTGACACTGCCGACTCTTCATACGACCGCAAGCACGAAACACGGCTTTACCCATCACCTCTCAAATACGGGGCCCTCACACGGCGTACACTGCGCTATTTGTTCTCAAAGTAGCTCGTGAAGAAGCCGGAGAGAAATGCCGAAATCGCCACCGAAAGGGCGACATCGCTGAGGGTGTAACTGTCACCCTCCTCGGCGAGCCAGACGGTGATGGCGACACTAATCACAGTCGAGACGATACCGTTTACGAGGTGTTTGAAAACGCCCATACCTCCCGTTTGGGCTCGGCCAGTAAAATGGTACGCCCAACAGAAGCTATTGCACTCCCAAACCGAACCGTGGTCCTCACGAAATCGGTGACAGCGACCGTGGACGCACTCGAGATCTGGCGTTCTCGAGGCGACTCATCGTGCCCTTGGCTTCGGCCACATCGACCAGCAACGTCGTGAGGTCAGTGAGATCGCCGACGAACGCCGACCGCCGGTCCATCCAGTCGCGGCCGACTGATTCCGTCGAAAGAATCTCGAGTGCACGAGGGGTAAGCGATTCAAAACTGGCAAACTGTTCGGCGAGCCCGGCTCTCTCGAGGGCTTTGAATTCCCCAAAAGAATGGTCGTCGGCGGCGGTATAGCGCAGCGCCGGTGTGCCAAGGAGCCCCGCCTCGGTGACCATCGTCCCCGTATCGGCCACGAGGAGGTTGGCCTCGGCAATCGCGTCATGAATCAGGGCCGGATGCAGTTGGTAGGGACGAGCAGGGAGGCCGGTGAGGTCCATCGAGCCACTTTCATCGGAGACGAACACAGTCGCCTCTTTGGCAGCCGCTTCGATCAGTGTCTGGCGCTGGGAGGGAGTGAATCCAGTGCGACCCATATCGTGGAGTGCATCAAGGGCATTGAATCGCAACAGCGCATACGGCTCATCGGGGTCGACACCGAGGTACTCACGGACATCACCCCGCGGCGTAAACACGTCGGGATGCAGATATGCACACTCTTTGAACCCGTCGAAGGTGTAGTGTTTCGGGCCGAAATTCCGTCTCGTCGCTTCCGGTGAGAGAATACACGTCGCAAACGGCTTTGAGACTGTGTAGTTGAAGTGACCCGGCTCATCGTCTAAGACGAGAACGACCGGTGCTCGAGCCAGTGTCCCAGCGAATGCGCCATAGGGGCCACGGCCAAACACCAGGTCGGGTCGACCGCCGAACACCGACTGTGTAATCGTCGCCAACTGCCCGCCCAGTTCGCTGGCAAATGCCGCCCGTGAGTAGGCGTCAGTGCCATGGCTGCCATAACAGGTGTACGGCAGGTCGAAAAACTCGAGCAGCGCCAGTGTACAGGCGTAGTCACGAGCCAGGATGTGAACGTCGTGACCGCGCTCTATGAGTCGGGTGACGGCGTGACGATAGGTGTGGACGTGGGCCGGTGTGTTCGCAAAGACGAGGACTCGCATTACGCGGAGCTAGCCGCAGCCACTGCTTTGTAATGCAAGGGCTACGGGTATTAGGCGCTGATACCAGCCGCAACTGAAACGCTGCTCCAGTTAGCTGGCATGTTTGTTGCCGGCTCACTTCGACTCGCAACCGGAAGGCGACACCTAACAAAGCCGCCACTTGGACCACCTCAACCTAACCCAGCGAACCGATTCAGATGGAGGTCCTCACGCTCACAAACAGCGCCGATGCACCGTTTATGACCCAACAGATGGCCGCCCTCGAGGCTCGTGGCGTCTCCTTTCGGACGCTTGCGGTGCCGGGGACGGTCGATTCCTCGAGCGACCGGACGCCGATCGACTACCTGCGATACGTTCCCGATGTCGTCGCCGAGGCCGGCAACGGCTATGATCTCGTCCACGCCCAGTACGGACTGACTGGCCCGATGGCACTGACACATCTCACAACCCCCGTCGTCCTCTCACTATGGGGATCGGACCTGTACGGTCCCGTCGAACCCATTAGCAGGCTCTCTGCCCGCTTCTGTGACGAGGTCGTCGTCATGTCTGGGGCGATGGCTGACACCCTTGGCCAGGCGTGTACCGTCATTCCCGACGGCGTCGACCTCGAGCGGTTTCAGCCCCGTCCCCAATCGGACGCCCAACGCGCTGTCGGCTGGGAGCCTGACGCATTTCACGTCCTCTTTCCGTATCCGCCGACTCGCACCGTCAAAAACTATCCGCGGGCGCGCCGTGTCGTCAACGCCGTCGCCAAACGGGTCGACCGGCCGGTTATTCTCCAGACGATTTCGGACGTCGACCACGATGCTGTCGCCGACTATCTAAACGCCGCCGACGCCCTCCTGTTGACCTCACACAGCGAGGGATCGCCGAATTCGGTCAAAGAGGCCCTTGCGTGCAACCTCCCGGTGGTCACCGTCGATGTCGGTGACGTCTCCGAGCGGCTGGCCGGCGTCGAGCCATCGGTCGTCGCCGGGAACGATCGCGAACTCGTAGACGGGCTCACAGCGGTCCTCGAGCGCGGCGAGCGGTCGAACGGTCGAGTGGCTGCCCGTGCCGTGAGCATCGAGCGGACCACCGACCGGCTGCTCGAGGTGTATGACGCTGCAATGGAGTGACCCCTATCAACGAGGAAACCTATCTGTACCACTGAGTGACTACAATAGACCACTGCCTGACTCCTCGAGTGGAATAATTTAAGGGTGTCTCCCCCCGAGTCCCGGTAGGCCCACACTATGGTACTCGCCGAGGAAACTGAAATGACGGAGTCAGAGATTAACGAGGTGCTCAGTCGCCACGAGACGGGCGTCCTCGCACTCGCTCAAGCGGACGAGCCGTATGCGATTCCGATCTCCTACGGCTACAACGCTGACGGACAAACCTTCTATATGCGACTGGTATCACTGCCCGAAAGCGAAAAACGAGCGTTCCTTGACTCCAGTCCCGAGGCCCGACTTGTCGTCTACGAGGAGGTGCGGGGTGAGGAAACAGAGGCAACCGAAATCTACCGGAGTATCGTCGCTACCGGTTCGCTCGAAGAGATCGATCCCGCAGACCTCACCGTCGAACACATTGAGCAGTACGGCGAGGCCAAACGACCGTTGTTTGAAATCTGGGGGCGCTCGAAACAGGACCTCGATATCAAACTGTACGAACTCGAGCCGGAGACGTTAAGCGGGCGTCGGACTGCGGTTGACCGGAGTGGCTAGCACTCAGCACTCAAGAACACGAAAATCGTCGTCGACAACGTCTGAACCACAGACGGGACAGCCGTTAGCCAAGGTTGCCTCTCGGACCGGACCGTTCACCTCGATTCGTTGGGCGCAGTCGGGGCAGATAAACTCATACTCACTCATTGGTTTCGTTTGGACACCTCTCTATACAAATCTTGTCGCTTACGCCTAAGGGTCACCTGCCCCGGTATCCGGGTGGTTTTATGTCAACAACCCCGACCTCAAGGGTCGGGGTATCCGTCTCGACCGCCGATGAACTATCCGCTCAAGGAGCCACTTACTCGAGGACATCTTCGAAAATCTTTCGCTGGGCAGCCATCAGATGTTCAGTAAACGTCGACTGGGCAATGTCGAGTTCGGCGGCGATTTCTGTCGCGTTGGCCCCCTTTGGCCGCTTGAAGTACCCCATAGCGAAAGCCATCTCGAGAACTTCGGCCTGTCGGTCGGTCAGTTTGCCGCGGTTGACGAAGACGCGGTCCTCGGGTGTGCCCTCCAACGGGGGCTGAAGCAGTTGTTTGACGTCGACGCTGGGAAAGCGCTCGCGAAAGTCGGCCATGACGTCCTGTAGCTGCTCGAAATCGGCGGCGTGAAAGACGAGCGTGACCTCGCCGTCGTCGGCGCTGTACCGGTGGATGGGACAGCCAAAGGTGCCGAGACACTCACACGGGCAACTATCGGTCCCGCTGCCGTTGGGACGGTCCATCTCATGGCTCGTCCGATAGAGGGCTTCAGTTCCGTACGAGAAGAGGGGACCGTCGACACCGTCAGTCCCCGGTTCGTCGGTCGGGGCTAGAAATTCCGTGACGCTTGCCTGCTCGGATCGACCGACGCTGGTTGACACCTGGTCGATTACCGTCCCCGTCGTGCGAGAAAAGCGGCCGATTGGACAACTCCCATCGGCGGCGACGGTTACGGTTGCACGAATGCCGGCAGACATGGTTCGTCGGAGGTTGGTAGTGGCCCATCTTTACCATGCCGATCACGCTGACTTGTTGTTTAACCACCCTTCGAGGAGTATATATCTTTACTTTAAAATTATTACACAGAAAAGCTCTTTATACAGCCGCTCGTCCCCTAATTGTGTGAACGGATGTGTGCTTTTCGCTGATGCCCGACGATGGGGTGGACGCCCCGCACACGACACCGATCACTGGTGATAGTAACGATGGCTTCGATCAACAACGGTCCCGTACTTGAGGCGGACGATATCCCGGAACTACCCGACTATGACCCGACTGAAACGACCGGAACAAACACAACCGACTACACGTTTCCCGACGGCTGGGGAACCTACTCGGATGAAGAACGGGTGAAATGGTTCACCCAGTGGCGGGTCAGGCAGATGGCAACCCGACAACGGACAACTGTTGGAGAGGCCCTCCGAAAGCAGCAGGCCGAACGCGACCGACTCGACACCGATCAGTATCGGTCTGAGTCTCCACTCGAGTAGCGTCTACGGCGGGGGTATATAAACCACCCATCATATCAGCGGTGTACACTGGTTGGAAACGCACCACGACTGTAGTGTATGATCCAATCGACGATGGCCGCCCGTAGACAGGAACTCGAGGACGCCCCACAGGTACTCACCGACGAGGAAGCAGTCGAGACGATTCTGGGGGCCCTCGAGGACGCCGACTGCCGACACATTCTCGAAGCGATCAGCGACAGTGACGAGCCGCTTTCGGCGAGTGAAGTCTCTTCGACCTGTGGCATCCCAAGCTCGACGACCTACCGGAAACTCGATCTCCTCTCGGAGGCAGGGCTGGTCGACGAACGGGTTCGTATCTGTCCGTCGGGAAAACACACCAGCGAGTATGCCCATTGTCTCGAGGACATACAGGTGGGTATCGACCCTGAAAAGGGCCTCGAGATTCGGCTCACCCGGTCAGAAACCGATGAGACGGGATCGCTGGGTATTGGAGCAGGGAGTAGCCCACAAGTGAGGTCGGGCTCTGTGGCCAGCGCCTCTGCAGAGACGCCGACGTCGGCTGACTAACGAGGAGACGCAGACACAGACGTAGATTCAAACCACGCCATCGTTTCTTCGACGTGGGCCTCGAGGGGTTCATAGGTGTATCCGAGTTCCGCAAAGGCCTTCTCGGAACTGTAAAAGAGTTTTTGGGTCGCAAGTTGAGCCATGTCGCTGTCAAAGGGAAAGAGCCGGCGGCCCGTAAGCGTCGAAACGACACTGGCGACCGGCCCAGCAGCGTGGATCGCGATTGGGGGAACACGAACTCGAGCGGGTGTCCCACCCGCACTGTCAGCGATCCGCCGGAGGGCGTCGTCATAGCGGAGGTTTTCGCCGCCGAGAATGTAGTGTTCGCCGCTTGTGCCGTCCTCAGCTGCCGCAAGGATACCCTCGACGACGTCCGACACACCGACGATACTCAATCCACCTGGGAGGTGCGCGACCATCTTTGGATCGGTCGCCATCGTTACCAACTGTACGCTAAAGGCCCCATCGCCCGGCCCGAAGATCGACGTCGGGTGAACTGTGACGGCGTCGCCCCCTGCCTCGGCGTAGCGGTCGACAACCCGTTCGGCTGCTGCCTTCGAGGCCTGGTAGGCCCCAATCGGCTCCGCCCGATCGGCTTCGGTCGCGACGCCACCCTCGTCCGGTGTGCGCAACGTTCCCGACGTGCTTGTAAAGAGCAGTCGACCGATATCGGCCTCACGGCACGCCGAAACGACGGTTTTGGTTCCCTCGAAGTTGACGTCCCAGACGGTCTCCGGCCCGGCATCCCAGAGCCCGACGCCGGCGAGATGAAAGACAACGTCCGCACCGTCGACGAGCGAGTCGATCGGCTGTCGGTCAGAAATGTCGCCGACAGTCCATTCGAGATCTGTCTCGAGGTCACCGCGGTCTGACCCTGCGCGTGAGAGCCCGCGGACGGTCCAACCCTCCTCGAGGAGTCGGCTACAGAGGTGAGTTCCGAGAAAGCCGGTTGCGCCGGTGACGGCCGCAATTTTTTCTCCTGTCATTGTTCGAGTTGGGGTGGAACGGCATCGCCGCTGACGGCCGCATACAGGCGGTAGGCCGCCGGGACGAGTGGGTTGCTTTCGGTGGCTGGCGGCAGCGAGCCAGACGGAAGCTCGAGTGCGCTGAGATCGACCCCCGAGACGGATATCGATCGGCCGCCCGCCTCGGCGGCGGCGAGTGCAATCGCCGGGTCGTCGGCTGGCTCCCTGCCGAGCAGCGTCGAACCAACGGCGTCGAGGGAAATCGACTCGCCGGCGAGCAGCGTGCCGGTGGCTGCGGGTTCGCCGGCAAAGGCTATCGTGGCGTCGAGGAGCGTCCAAGCCGGGTCGACGATGGCCGTCGTAGCAGCGATTTCTTCGGCCGTCACTGATCGACCGTCATCCCCACCGATACTTCGGGCGAGCGTCCGCATCCCGCCGGCAACCGGCCCCTCACGGGTTGGCCGGAGCGTCGGAACGACGATGACGGTGCGCTCTGTCAACGGGGTTGGGATGTCGACTGCAACGGACTCTGTGCCGACGCGGGCCTGTCGACGAACCGTCGGTTCCGCCGCCAGATCGATCATCTCCTCACGGTTCGTCACGTGGTCCCACCCAAGATACTCCAAACAGCGCTCGAGGTCGATTCGTGGGTCGGCGACGCCGGCGATGGCAACGTCGGTGGTCTCGAGTGCCTCGAGCAGCGAGTCAACAACAGCAGGATCGGTGACCATCCCGGTCGAAGGGTGAAACGGGTAGTGAACGTCGGGGACGATCGCGACCGGCTCCGTTGGGTCGATTCCGTCGATACCGGTGTCGCTGATGTCGAGCAGTGTCTCGAGCCCCCGACTGATGGCTTCCGTTCGCTCTCCGTGGTCGGGTGACCATCGACGGTCGTGCTCCTCGAGTGAGGTACCGTAGACGGTTTTCATTGGGGTGCCTCCGGTTCCGATTCCGTTTTTGATTCCGCTTCCGATTCTGTTTCGCCTTCCTGTTTCACGTCCGAACCCCGTCGTACCGCCATCGGCTGCATTGGTTTGGCACCGACACCACCACCTGCTATCCCATCTCCCGCTCCATCGTCCGCCCTCGCCAGTTCGTACGACCGCTCAACAAGCGCGACACACCGCCGCCCCTGCTTTCCGGTCACCGGTGGCTCCTCGCCACGGTCGACCGCCTCGAGGAACTCTCGGAGTGCGTTGTAGTGGGCCTGCAAATAGAACGTCGGGCCGTAGACGGTCGGCTCACCGCCGGTCACTCGGTTTGCGACGTTACCGATCGCCGAGCGGGCGGCACTGGCATAGAAGTTGTCCGGGACGTAGTGTTCGCTCTCGATCGTATCGGTAATCCCCTCGAGACGAAGACTCGTGTTCATATCGGGGACCTCCTCCCACTGATAGGAGCCACAGTGGACGGTGATCGCTGTTCCCGTCTCCGGGGCTTGCAGAAGAACTGTCGCGCTGTCTTCGACGGGAATCTCGAGCGTGCTGTCGATCGTCGCTGCCTTTGGTTCAACCGGGCCAAAGAGCCACTCGAGGACATCGAAGACGTGGATGCCGAGTTCGAAGAGGGTGCCGCCACCGACTGCGTCGGTGTCGAACGGCCAGCTAGGTGGGGCGCGCTCGACCGGCGGGCGGCCAAGCGGAAAGTCGTTGATCCGGCGCATCGTTGCGTACGGAACTCGCCCGACTTTCCCCGCGTCGTATGCCTCTTTGACGCCGATCATGTCCGGCTGGTACCGGAGGGTGTGGTCGACACCGACGGTAATCCCGGCCGCGTTTGCGGCCTCGATCATCGCGTCGGCCTCGTCAGTTGAGCGAGCGAACGGCTTTTCGACAAAAACGTCGATCCCTTCGGCCGCCGCACGTTCAACTGCCTCCCGATGGAGAAACGGTGGCAGGGCGACGACTGCGACATCCGGCGTCTCCGCTTCGAGCAGTGTTACGAAGTCATCATACGCCGTGGGGACGCCCCGTTTCCGTGCTCGACTACGATTCTCCTCGAGTGCATCAGCGACCGCAACGACCTCGACGCCGTCCATCGCGAGTGCCGACCGCAAATGGACGGCCCCGATGTTGCCGACTCCAAGGACGGCAACCGTCGTCGGGTCACCCTTGTGACGACCGCTTCCAGATCCAAATCGCATTCCCTCGAGTGGACCGCCTATCGAGGTTTTGTTATCTCCGCCCTACCATATTCGAGGGGGTGAGTAGCCGATTCCTTCTCGCCGTGATGACTGTGTTCAATGCTTACTGGCACTGGCAACGCTTGTCTTCGAGGACTGCACTCGTGTGGCAACCTCGCCCATCGTTTCGACACGGAGATCGGTTTCGGCCCGTTTTCGGTCGATGTACTCGAGGACCGTTCGCAGCCGTTCGTCATCGCGCCGGCCGACGAGGTTGTTCGGGTGCAACCAGAGATGGAAGACGCCAGGTCCGGCGACGGCCGCATCGACACCGCGGCGAACCTGTGCCACCATGGGGTCGGTCCACACCGATTCAGCGACCGTCCGTGCGGGTCCTTCAAAGCCGAACAGAAAGAGCGAGGCGGGAACATTCACGAGGCCGTATTCGTCAATCGCTGGCTGGACGAGCAGCGTTTGATCGGTGACGGCCGCAGAAAGAAGCCCACGGACGCCGTCGGCCGTCGGCGACCGACCCCGGTAGGCCGAAAAGCCATACTCGGCGAGGAGATCTCGATGGCCAACATCGTTTCGCGGGTAGACCAGCGACTTGAAGTCGAGTCCCCACTCGGCAGCGAGTTCGCTACTCCGGCGGAGTTCGGCGGCTGCAAGTTCGGAGGTCGTCTCCGGCTGGCCAAACAGGACGTGTGAAAAGGTGTGGCTCCCGATTTCGTGATCGACCGGCGAGTCGATGACCGCCCTGAGGAGGTCAGGGGCGAATCGGAGTTCGGGTCGATGTCGCCAATCGGTGCGTTCGCGTTCAAACCAGCCATCAGGGGCCGGATGATTGGTGTGGTACCGGTCACAGGACTCGAGCATGAGGTGGCCGACGATGGCCCACGTCGCCGGAACATCATACGTTTCTAACGCGTCTATGAGTGTCGTCCACCCCCGTCGGCCGCTTTCGACACGTCGCGTTGGCGGGCGCTCGAGATCGTGAAAGCCCCACCCCAGTTCGGCATCGAGGGAGATGACTACGCTGCCCATCGCTGGCACCACGCGACAGTTGTTCTCATAGACCCATGTCAGCCGAGAACGCGCTTTGTTATGGGTTGCCTGTGGGTCAGGGTGCCTTTCGTTGGCGTTTTCGGGCCGCTCGAGTGTTCGCCGGCAGACGGAACAATCAGTCGTTGTCCATCCCTTCGGGTGTGCAATCTCCCTATAACAAAGCTGCGATCACGTGTCCTCCCTGATAACGGGCGTCTTTGACGCCTTCATAGTATCATAGCACATCATTATGAGCGACTCTACTCACTCTCAGACGCAGACACAGGCCCAGACCTCACAGCGTGCGTTCATCCTCGGGCTCGATGGTGTTCCATGGCGGTTTATTGAACAGTGGACTGAGGCCGGGGAACTCCCCAACTTCGCTCGGTTGCGAGAGGAGGGGGCTTCGGGGCCACTCGAGAGCACCCGCCCTCCCACAACACCACTGGCATGGCCCTCGATCGCAACTGGGGTCTGGCCCGACAAACACGGGATCTATGGCTTTCAAAAGTTAACGCCGGAGTACAGCCATCGAATGTATACCAGTCGGGATCGTCAGCAGCCGGCGTTGTGGGAACAGCTTTCGCCGGCGGTTGTCGGCAACGTCCCGATGACGTACCCACCAGATGAGTTCGACGGCGACCTCGTGACGGGAATGATGACTCCTTCGACGAACGATGACTACACCTACCCGCCGGAGTTGGAGACGGCTATCGAGGAGACGATTCCGGACTACCGAATCAGCCTCGACTATCCGAAGTATGCAGACCGCCTCGATGAGTTCAGCGGGGCCGTGGACCGCATGCTCGGCCAGCGCCGCCAACTCTTAGAGCTGCTGATGAACCGTCGAGATGACTGGCGACTATTCTTCTTTGTGTTTACTGCCCCTGATCGGTTTCAGCATCTCATCTGGGATGAGGATGCCATCCTCGCTCACTACAAACAACTCGATGAGATTCTCGGCGAGGTGATGGCGTACACAGACGCCCACGACAGCGACCTCTACGTCGTCTCCGACCACGGCTTCGGAAAAATCGAGTCCCTCGTCTACGTCAATTACATTTTAGAGCAGGCCGGCTATCTCGTTCGAGAAGAAGACGACGGAACGAGAGGTGCCCTCGCCAGCCTCGGGATCTCACGGGATGCCGTCACAAAGACGCTGAAACGGGTTGGCATCACCGAAGAGATGCTGATCTCACGGCTCCCGCGTGGACTCCTCGATTCGGTGGCCTCCCAGATCCCCGGCGATCATGCCCTGTATGACGTCGATTACGAGCGGACGCTTGTCTTCGTCCACGATG
>LFCJ01001477.1_pt1 | contig 16441 bp, 7 predicted proteins | sample 643141 | NCBI WGS metagenome assembly LFCJ01 (sample SAMN03766243, study PRJNA286221) | soda lake metagenome | biome: soda lake; feature: Kulunda steppe; material: water; isolation source: sample B1-Br-g2 brine of Lake Bitter-1 | place: Russia: Kulunda steppe | collected 2010-07 | reverse complement strand
CTCGTTACGGTTGTATCCCAACCGTTAAGCTCCCAAAGATCAGCAACAAAATGCTCAAATTCATATTCGTCCATCTCCCGAAGTTGAGAAATTAGTTTTGAGTTAGATAGAGACATATAATAGATAACACATTCGATAGATAAATTTCTAACCATTTGTCTACTCCTCAATTTACACACATTATCTCGGTGTCTAATGTGTTCGATCAACGGTTCATAAAATTCAGCTTAACAATCCATAGTACTGGCTGTATGCAGCAGTCGATGCTGCAACGAACGAATTATTACATAATTCGACTACCCTAGTCTGTTGCAGTGGTGCAATTCTGTGATGACAATCGCAAAGTTAGGAGAATCTATTTGTCAAACTTATATAAACCAAACACAGAGCAGTTAGTAGGAACCGGTAGATCTACGATCCTTGGCTAATCAGACCGACTCATGATTAAGAATTTAGAGTCTGAACTTTCTGATGCGGTGCAGTGGTACTGGGAGACGCGATCGGGCCAAGGAAAACAACAGCGAAATTCGGAGGACTCAACCCGTGGTCGACGAGCTGAGGTGCTCGGTGGCAAGCAAATGGACGCCTTTGCCAGTCTTATCGAAGATATTGTGGTTGAGGCAGGCGTCCCCCGTGATTCAATCAAACATGATTACCACGCTACCCTTCCGGGATTCTATCGACATGAAAAAGAATGGGACACTGCAGTCGTGCATGAAGGTGAACTCTTGGCGGTTATCGAATACAAATCACAGGCCTCGAGTTTCGGGAACAACCTCAACAACCGTGCCGAAGAAGCGATCGGCAATAACACCGACATCATCGAAGCCTACGAACAGGGAGTCTTTGCCCCGTCACCACAACCATTCATTGGATATCTCATGCTGATGGCCGATAACGAAGAATCACAGACGGTCCCCCAAGCACGAGAGGTGAACTTCCCCGTGGATGACGCCTTTCGGGACGCAACTTACGTAGACCGGATGGAACTGCTATGTCTCCGGATGGTCCGGCAGCGACTCGTCAACGAATCTGCGTTCATCCTGAGTAACGAAGCCCGTGGGCTCGAAGGCGAACACTGGGAACCCAACGAAGAGCTTCAATTCAAACGCTTTGCGAAGGCGCTGGCCTCACACGTCGCCGGTCACATCGACATTGTACAGGAAACACTCGATACTGGCGGCGACGACACCTAACTATACACACGTTGAAGTGCCACAGCAAGCTACGTAGGACAACGAATGAAGGGACATGTACCCACGCCGGATCAGTTGGCCGAAAAAATAGTCCGGCGGCTTTTCGACGATGATTCACCCACGGCTGGGGATCGAATCTTGTATCCTGGGGTTGGTGATGGGCCATTTGCCGCCGCGGTCGACCGCGTCTGTGAAGCCGAAGGCTGGGAGCCACCCCAAGGACTTGGTGTGGATACGAATCCAGCGCACTTACAGCGGGCTCGAGAGCGTGGGCTCACCGCAGTAGAGTTCCGCGAACAGGATTTCTTGGCCACGGAGATGCTGGAGACAGACTCCTTTGAGTACATCGTGGGCAACCCGCCGTATGTCCCGATCGAGGGGCTTGACGAAGCCGAAAAGAAACGTTACCGCGCGAACTTTACAACTGCCAGTGGGCGGTTTGATCTCTATTTGCTCTTCTTTGAGCGGGCCCTTGACTTACTTGAGCCAGGCGGTGTGCTGTCGTTCATTACGCCCGAAAAATTCGAGTACGTCGACACCGCAGCGCCACTCCGGCGTTTGCTGACGAATGAGGACCTCCATGTCGAAGAGATCGAGCATGTCGACCCAGATTCCTTCAGTGGTCTCATTACGTATCCGTCGATCACGACTGTCCGATGTGTCGACGACGGTGGTGAGCAGCATGAGACGCGTGTGACGCTGCGAGACGGTACCCGGCATATGACAGTCTTTCCGGGCGATGGTGAGAGTTGGGCATCGAACGTACGGGGGGCCAATCTGGAGGATATGGAGACTGGAGCGACCCTCGGCGACGTCACCGAACGAATCAGTCCGGGTGTTGCCACCGGAGCTGACAAGATGTTTGTGCTCGATGCCGATTCAGTGCCCGACGAAATCGACGAAAAGTGGGTCTATCCGACCGTGGGCGGTCGACAACTCGAAGAGTTCGATGGGCCATACACCGACTCCGTATTCGTCTGCCCATACAAACCAGCTGGAGATCTTGCTGATGAAGATGAATTAGGTGACTTCCTATCGTGGCTTTCGGACCGTCGTGAGCGCCTCGAGGACCGCTCGTGTGTCAAAAAGGGCAAAACGTGGTATGGGTGGCACGAAAATCCGCCGATGGACGATATCCTCCAGCAAAAGGTCGTCTTTCACGATATCGCGAAGGAACCACAGTTCTGGCCCGAACCCAAGGGAACTGTGCTCCCGAAACACTCGGTGTATTATGCCATACCGAAAGATGAGGTCTCGATTGACGATCTGGTCGAGTATCTCAACAGTCCTGAAGCACGGATGTGGATGGAGGCCAACTGCCAGAAGGCCCACAACGGGTATTATCGCCTGCAGTCGCGTGTGTTGACTGACCTACCGGTGCCGAAAGACTGGGCCGAGACGTTTCAGGCGACGTTGTGAGTAGGTGAGATATTTCTATCGTCGATTGGTAGAATCCGAACCGCTTCTTAACCAACATTTGGTACTGAAACCGGTCGCATGTTGGTTATTATTTGAACAATTGACGACTGAGGTTTGATCTTTTCTCCTAGAAATATACGGGATTGACCTAATGAGGCAGTAAATTAAGCTCAGGTGCTCAACCGACGATACGCAAGGAGACTTTGTTGGATAGGTCCGTTTGGCTAATTAAATGTCGACTCCAACTCCTTTCGGATACTCTGCTCAAATTGTCGGACAAACGCTTCATAAGATGTGGCCTCAACTGCGGTAGGGACTTCTAATAATGAAAGTGTGAACTGATTTGCCACGCGGGATTGAGTTGCATTCTTACCCCTACAATTAGGATATAGTAACAGGCCTGGGGCATCATGAGCGAGCATATATGAAGTCATTTGATAATAATCGTCATTCTTTGGGGTATCAGTTTTCCATTTAGCATCACCAACAAGACGTACAGTGCCAGTGGCATCAGAGACTTTAATGTCTGGTTTAATCGTCACCGTATGTTTTCCGCCACTCACGAGCGATGTATCCGTCTCTTCAAACTCCACATCCCAATCGTCATACTCGGAAATCACGCTATCAAAGGCGTGGGCGATAGCATTTTGGAAAACAGAATTCATATTCACAAGCATCGCAAAGGAAGCGCTTTTCCCCGCTTGCAATTCTCCCACGAATAATTCTCCGATAATCATCCGCGTAAGTCGGAGAATATCCTCATAGTGTTCTGAGAGACGGGTCAGTTGAATCCCATCAAGTTCCGTCGACGTCACTGGTTTCAGATCTACGCGCCGACGTAGCAATTGCTGGTGTTGGCGGAGTGATTGTGTGACTGACCGATCAGAAACCAAGCCGAGAAGGATTGAAGTCGCATAGAGGATCGCTCGATTTGGGATGATATCATAGGTGAGTTCATTGTATGTACACTCGAAGGAAGTCGGGTGGGGTGGTTGGCTCTGAAGCTGCCGCTGGAGATTAAGCTGTCCACGCAGGTGTTTTTCCGAACTGCTCTGTCGAACGTAATCAGAGTGGAGTCCTTTGTTAAGAATACGACGGAGTTCAGCTTCATAGAGTACTCCAAGCGCATCAAAAAATTTGGCACCCTTTGTGTATGGTGTTTGAGTGTCAAACGTAGTTGCGGTCGTATTGTGAGCATACCGAAGCAAGTACAACAAGTTCGTCCCTGCAGCTTTGGGGTTTATTTGTATCGTAGGACCGTCTCGAAGCGAAACAACTCCGACGTACTGCTTTGCGGTAAGAATAGCTTGCCCATCCCGGTTGTATCGAAGTTTGATTCGATCCCCATCCCGTTCTGAGCCACCATTTACATCTTGAGTGAGCATTCGGGCCGCCGCCTTGCTCAAATCGAACGGGTCCGATTCTTTGTACTCGTCTATCTCGATATCTGCTTCAAACGCTTCATCATCGGATGCTGTTTGAATAGCCATTAGTCGTCTACGGTCTCTGGCTCATCGTCGAATTCATCAACAAACGGTTCGAGAGCTGTCGAAAGGGACTCAGCATCGAACGATTTGATTTGTTCATGTTCCCAATCGAATAGAGCATCCCCATCGCCGACAAAAAGGGATTCCCGAATACGTTCGTACTGTCCAAATAGATACTCCTCAAGAAGCGGGAGAATTTCGAAACGCCACGTATCTACGATCTTCTCCTCGACGAGACGCGTGTCCGTATCCTCTATTTGAATACCAAAGAAGAATGAGTGACCGATCTGTTTTCCGCGACCGAGATCGGGCTCTGACCGGATTCGGGAGTTCAGTATGGAAATTGCGATCAGTGATTTGGCGAGTAGATGTTTCGGCCCTGAAGATCGGCGAGCCTCTTCAACAGTATCCTGCCAGCTATCCAGAGAGTACTCCTCCCGAAGAAGCCGAAGTTTCGGTGGGAAAGATAGGAATCTGAACCGCCGACGGAGTGCGGCGTCGACAAGTGCAATCGAGCGGTCGGCGGTATTCATTGTTCCAATCAAATAGAGATTCGGCGGGATCGTGAACGGATCACCAGAGTGGGCTAATGAGACCGTGGTCTGGTTATCCTGGTCTAGTCGTTTGTCTGCTTCAAGTCCAGTAATCATTTCCCCGAATATCTGAGCCAGATTTCCACGGTTGATTTCGTCAATGATGAGAACATAGCGTGGGGCCTCATTCTCGGCTGCATAGTAGTCTTGCTTCGCTTGTCTGGCGAAATCAAGAAAGACGCCTGGCTCTTCATCATACGTCACCGATCCCTCAGAATCGGAATCGACAGTAAGTCCCTCGATGAAATCCTCGTAAGTGAATGAGGGGTGGAACGTGACTGTCTCGATTTGGCCCGTATGTGGGTCGACATCTGACTGTTCATTCAGCCACCAGTGTGCGAAACGTTTCGCTGTGTACGTCTTCCCAGTACCAGGAGGACCATAAAACACCATTTGACCACTGGCAGCGAGTTGTCGGGCGATTTCATCCCCTTGTTCAGGTTTCTCCCGTGGTTCAAGTGGTTTTCTTTGGTCCGTCGTGATGTCTATTTCTGGGGCTTCGATCTCATAGTTTTCCTCTAAAATCGTCTGTGTCTTGATTTGGTCAATGTTGATCAGAGCACCAACTCGATCCTGAAGCTCCCGAAAGAGAACGAAAAACAAGGTTTGAGGACGATTTAGTTGATTCGTTCGACCCACATTGAGCCGATCAGCAGCGTCAGTGAGAGCCGATTCTTGATCAGAGTACAGCTGACGAATCAAAGCACAATGGGTTGCTTCAGTTTCTGTGAGCTCAGCACCCGGTTCAACACTAGATAGAGAATCAGTAAATGCCTCCAAGACTGTTGTTGTAAACGATTCGAGGAACCAGTCCCGAGTGGTATCTGCAAACGGAATCCGTGTCCGGACGTCGACAATAGCCTGGTTCACAGTATCATATTGATCAACAGCAGGCGGTTGACTGATATCCCAATAGTATCGTTTAGCGGTCGAATAGAGGTTGGGGAGCTCCGCAAGGATGAGATAAAATAGACTCATGGGCGCCTTCGTGAGGTATTTTCCCTGGGCTAGTTCGAAATTTTTGTCATAGAACAGACCCGTGTTATCATCATAGATCTCACGGAGGCTCTCTCTGTAGTCCTCATTCTTGAGAAAGTCTGTGTCGATATCGACTGGATCATCGAACTCGATGTATCCCCCCAGCGGAAGGAAATATCCATTCCCCTGCTCGTCTTGATCCCATGAATCACCTGGTGGGCCCTCAAAATCCGTCTGTAGCGTTGAGGAAACCATTGAGACTCCTCGAATTTCTCTGGTATCTTTCAATATATGGACTACCAAGTCACCGACTTCCGCTTCTCTAAGGGTTCCGTAGATATCGTGCCCATTACTAGAACTGCTTCGTGAGAATGCTGAGGTCCCGAGTTCGAATTCTCCACCAGCCTGTTTGTAGGGCTTGCCCTCAACCGATGTAACCTCAACAAAGACGGATGGTGACTCTCGAAAGGTAGTGATCATGTCTTCAAGTGTTCCATACTCATCAGTGATGGTTGTAACTCGAGATTGATCTGGAACAATAGTTCGAGTCAATGCGTCTTGATTGAGATCAATGAGATCATGGAGATGATAGCTATCCAAATCAATTGGAATCGGATTCTCTAGCCAAAGAACCGTTGAGCTAAACTCCTGTTGTGGCTGTGTATTCGGCTCTGTTCGCTGCACAACGTGCTTGTGTAACTCATCTGCGAGGCTATTGTCTACATCGATTTCTCGTATTTTCGCAGCGCAAGTGTAGTGATTTCCTCCTCGATAGAAGAGGACGTAATCGTCTCTGTTAATGCTCGACTGTTCAATATTATCTGCATCAAGGATAGGCCATGCATGGGCCATCCCTCCAGATGAAGAAGGATAATACGCAGAAAGCTGTTCACGCTCAATACCGCCGTGAACGAGGTGATCAAAAACTGCTTGTTCGCTTGGACTATTTGCAGCAACAAGAACAATCCCCGGAGACATATTTTATTGCGGCACACTCCACCTATTTAACACCTCTGTAGATTGAGGACTCTTAGGAGCAATTACCAACACCTTTTGCAGGGCTATTCTCTAGATAGAGACTGGAATATTAAGCACAATCTATAAGTTATCTACTGAGATATCTCAAATATATTCACTCCCTCGGGTGCAAAAATTCATGTGCAACACTAATCAATGAGCATCGATACGAGTCAACTCCTTCCGGGTACCGTGATTCGCAACCGAAACCGGCTGTGGCGTGTCGACGCAGTCGAAGAAAATACAGTCATAGCAACTACCCTCGATAGTCCTACGTCGACCCATCGGTTTTACGCACCAATTGAAGATATTACTGAGGGCAGTCTCCCCGCACCAGATCACACGAAGATGGGGAACCCACAATTCCAGGATCTCCTCATTCGATCCAACCGCCTGTCCATGCTTCACGGTACGGCACCGCTGATGAGCTTGCAACGTTCGCGGGTCATCCCTACGGAATATCAGCTCACGCCGGTCGTAATGGGACTGGATATGCCTGCTGTGCGGTTGCTCTTAGCTGATGACGTTGGTCTGGGGAAAACGATTGAGGCTGGTCTTATTACAAGCGAACTGATGGCCCGAAACCGGGCTGATCGGATTCTGGTCGTGACACCGGCGAATCTCCGTGAGCAGTGGCGAGAGGCATTTGAACACTTCTTCCATATAGATACCAAACTCACTAGCCGTCGTAACCGGAAGTCAATGGAAAAAGATGTGCCCCCAGGAATGAGCGTCTGGGAATACTATTCAAAACATATTGTCTCAATCGACTATGCCAAGCAGGCTCACATTCGGAGTCAAATTCTGAGCCAGGAGTGGGACCTTGTGATTATTGACGAGGCACATCTTGCAGGCCGGCCCCATACAACCTCATCTTCGCAATCTCCTTCGAAACAACGCTGGGAGTTCGGTCAGCAAATTACAGATACTGCAACCCATTCGCTCTTACTGACCGCGACACCGCATAATGGATACACTGACAGCTATGCCAGCTTGCTTGAGATGGTAAATCCCGAAATTGTCTCTGGAGATGCAAACGATCCAGAAATAAATCGGGGAATTGCGGAGAAGCACGTCGTCCAACGTCGTCGTGAGGACGTTGAGCAATGGTTCGGTGATGAAAACGAAAATCCATTCCCCAAACGAGATCAGGATACAGTAGAGGTCTCCCCTTCAGATCAAGAACGAACTACGTACGATGTAGTACGCAATTACGGGGATACTCTCGTTGAGGCAGCGAAACAATCCGAGAACCGCAATGTTGCCAAATGGACAGTTCTCCACTTCCTCAAACGAGCGCTGTCGAGTCCAGAGGCACTTCGACAATCGCTCAAGAATCGTCGTGATAAGCTTCAGGACCGGCTCAAAGATCTCGATACTTCAGATACACAGATTGACGAGAGTGCCGGCGTCTCCGAAGATTTAGCTCAAGCAAATGCTCTCGATAGTGATCCCGGCGAGGATTACACTGAAACCGAATTAGGTGAGCGAGTCGAACGTATCGTGGCAGGCGACAAAGCGGCCATCGAGATGGAACTGGAGGCACTCGAAGAGACCTTGGAGTCTGCTGAAAGCGTGACGAAAACAAGAGACAGCAAACTCCAACGATTACTCGACCAGACGCTCCCAGCTCGATTCAGAAGTGGTGGGACGATCATCTTCACAAAGTACGTCGACACCCTGGAGTATCTCGAAGAACACATTCGTGAGGAGTTTGGTGAGGATATCAGCCTTCATACGCTCTATGGTGAGCTTGGTGAAGCTGAACGGAACGAACGATTCCAAGCCTTCGCAGATGCCGATCGTGGTGTGCTCATCGCCACTGACGTGATCAGCGAGGGGATGAATCTCCAGTATGCTGCTAATCAAGTAATTCACTACGAACTGCCGTGGAATCCGAATCGGCTTGAACAGCGAAACGGACGCGTTGACCGCTATGGCCAGAAACGGGAGACCGTCTTTATTCGCACTATGGTAGTCGACGATCCGATGGATCGGATGGTGCTTGTCAAGCTCATCGAGAAGGCCGAAGAGATCCGATCTGAATATGGATTCTCGCCGCCATATCTCGGTGATGACGAAGGCCTGTTGAAATTGCTTGACGGACAGGAACTGAAGGAGTTGATGCCCCAACAGACGCTGTTCGACTATACTCCCTCAGATGATGAGGACGTTGATGATACCGAAGAGAGCGCGTTCGACGATGAAGTACTAGAGCGAATAAAAAGTGAGTCATTCTACAACCACAGTGAAGTGGACCTATCCGAGGTAAAGCAACGGCAAGAGGAAACACAGAAGCTCCTTGGTGGGCCCAAATCACTCGAAAAATTCGTCAAGAGCGGGTTGCACCTCTTCGACTGTACCTATGAGGCCAACGTCGACGGGACATTCGAAATCAAGATCTCATCCGAAGAAATCCGCGGAACTGATATTGAAGATGAGTATGACCGAGTGACATTTGATCCAAATCGGGCCGCAGAAGACGAAGCTATCGAAATGCTCGATATTGCTCATCCACTCGTCCAAAACCTGATTGAGGCGGTAAAGGAGGTTGCGCTCACAAGCGAAGAGCGATATGGACGCACTGCCATGCGTGGGACCGACGTGGTCGATGAGCCGGTTGCACTCTACACGTGGAAAGTGCGATACTTCGCACATACAGCAGACAAACCATCAGTGATGGAGGAACTCGTTCAATTGGCACTGCCAGTGTATGGTGAGGAACCGCTTTCAGCCACAGAAGTAGAGCGACTTCGAACTGTTGAGGCGACCGCAGCTAATCGATCTCAACAAGAATGGAAGCGTGATCTCGAAAATGCGATCGACCACGATCAGCTTGAAGAAGTAATCCGGAAGCAGGCTAATTCACGTCGAGAGGAAATCGCTGATGAACGCAGACGAATGCGTGAGAAATTAGAGGATGCAGGTTATGGAAAATCTTTAATCGGATTCGACAACCTGTCCGTTGCAAGTGAAGACCTACTGACTGTCGGGCTCTACTATCCAACACAATGAGTAAACAATATTCTTCCCCAAACCAGCCCGGGCATCGTAAAACGTCATTCATCGAGCCAAGCGGCGGTCTGATGACCGAACAGCTGTTGTACAAACTCCGTGATGAAACGTGTAGTGAGAGTGCAGTGCAGCCTGAAACATTTGCGTTCCCTGGGACAGAGACACCGGAGTCGACCGCTCAACTCGAAGAGGAAATAAGCAAAACCTGGGAGGATCTTGTCGAGCGATGGGATGAGATCAGCCGCGATAACGAAATCTTCGGGATGGACGTTTCGATGGCACGAACAAAATGGATGCTGCGGCTTTTCGCCGAGCTTGGATTCGATCCAGAGTACGAAAACGGCAAGCTCTCAGCGGATGGTGTCGACGCTAACCTGTCTCACCATGGTTGGTTGTCAAAGCACTCAGTGCAGGCTACCGAGGAGACGCCAGATGCAATCCCACCTATTCTGCATATGGTGCAACCCGATCCAGAGCGACCCCTGGACACTGGTGATCACAATGGAGCAAATGGAAAGAGTCCACACGACGATTTACAGAGGTATTTGAATGCGAACGAGGAGCTAACTTGGAGTATTGTCACAGACGGCCTGAAGTTACGGCTCCTCCGTGATTACTACCATACCTATAGCCGAGGGTATGTCGAATTCGATCTAGAGAATATCTTCACTAACCGAAATTATGAGGACTTTCGGGCCCTTTACCGGCTTTGCCATGCGTCGAGATTTATTAGATCAGTAGTTGCAGACGAAGATGAAGAAGTCGAGTTTCCTGTAGAGCAGCTCTATCAGATCGCTCTGTCGACCGGGGTGAAGATTGGCCAAGATCTTCAAGAGAATGTTGTTAGTGCCTTAGAGACGCTTGGCAATGGATTCCTTAATGCGGACATCAAAACAGCACTTGAAAATGGTGGACAAGATGCCGCTGAAGACTATTACCAAGACTTGCTCTATGTCGTCTATCGATTGTTGTTCTTAATGTTCACCGAACAGCGCGGTATGATGTCACAGCGGAATAGCCTCTTCACCGAAGAATACAGCATTACGAAGCTTCGTGAGCGGGCCGAACGGCATGAGGAGGGCAACCGAAATACCGATCTCTGGGAGGGCCTGAAGGTGACATTCCAACTAGTTGGCGAAGGCGATGAGTCACTTGGTGTACCTGGATACAACGGTGGTCTATTTGATAACGGGAACTTGGAATACATTTTGGAAGCTGAGTGTCCGAATGAGAAGCTTCTGAGTGCGGTCTATGATTTGACACATATCGAACAAGAGGGCTATCAACAACGTATCTCATACGCCGATCTGGGCGTCGAGGAGATCGGGGCAGTGTACGAAAGCCTGCTGGAATTCACACCTCAGGTCTCAGAAACGGTATTGGAGCTCGAAGACCGGACTATCTCTTCGGGATCGTTCTACCTTGACGACCGGGGAATGCAACGCAAAGAGACAGGGAGTTATTATACTGACCCCGGTCTCGTCGACGAACTGATTCAGACCTCTCTCAAGCCTATTGTGGAAGAGCGCGTAGACCATGAAGCTTCTCCTGAGGTTCAGGAACAGCAGTTGCTGGAGATTACGGTCTGTGACCCTGCTTGTGGTAGTGGTGCATTTCTCATCGCGGCTAACAATTTCCTTGGACAGCAACTTGCCGAGATAAGATCCGATTCCCAATATCCCGATGAACGAACCGTTCGCCAGGCGAGAAGATCCGTAGTTCAGCACTGCATTTACGGGGTTGACCTAAATCCGATGGCAGCGGAATTAGCGAAGGTTAGTCTGTGGATCAACTCTGCAGTCGATGACAAACCGTTGAGCTTTCTTAATCATCGGATCAAGCAGGGTAACTCACTCATTGGCACAACACCAGAATTGATGAATCAAGGCCTTCCTGTAGATGCTTATGAGACTTCAAAAGGCCGGGAATGGCACAAAGGAAACGAGATTCGCAAGCGAGTTCGACTAGAAAATAAAGAACTTGACAATAACGATCGACAGGTTCGACTTGATCGTCGCTGGGATCAAGCTGATGATGACTACATCAGCCTAGCTGAACAATTGGACCGACTTGAAGAGGGCGAGATTGAAGATGTCTATGAGAAGGAGCGAATATATCAAGAACTTCGAGAGAGCGAAAGCTTCCAACGTGAGAAAATTGCCTATGATGTATGGACTTCAGCATTCTACTGGCCCCTTGATAATTCAGCAGATGAGTATCCGTCTCCAAATACCATAGAGCGTATTCGCCGGGACCCACCGGAACCGTCTGATAAAAGTCTGAGTGAGTTGGAAGGACTTCAGCAACTTCGGGAGCGAGCAGTCAAGATAGCGACCAATCAATCCTTCTTCCACTGGCCACTGGAGTTCCCAGAGGTATTCTCAAAGAATGATGGATTCGATTGTTTGCTCGGTAACCCACCATGGGAAGTCATCAAGATGGAGGATGAGAAGTTCTTCAGTGTCGTGGCTCCAGAAATCGCAAATGCGGGAACCCAATCGAAACGAAAGGGGATGATTGAAGAGTTGGAGAACTCCAATCCGGAGCTATATAAACGGTATCAGCGTGAACGCACAAGTATTGACCATACTGTACAGTTCATAAGGAACAGCGGGAGATATCCACTAACAGGAAGCGGTGAAATTAATACTTATCCATTATTCTCTGAGCTCACCTTAACCAATATTAATCAGTCTGGAAGAGCAGGTATTATTGTACCCACAGGAATTGCAACTGACTCGCCAAACCAGGACTTTTTCCGAGAGATCGTAGAAGGACGACAGATTTCATCGCTTCATAGCTTTGTCAATAGAAAGGGGATATTCCCTGACATTCACCGTAGTTACACCTTTTGTTTGTTAACCTTGACTGGTGAATCGGCTGGCGAAACTGCCCTTGATGTTTCCTTCTATCTTGACGAGATCGGTCAGCTTCACAACCCAGAACTATCCTTCGAACTATCGCATGAAGATATTGAATTACTCAACCCTAATACTAAGACACTTACTACTTTCAGAAACCGAGAGGCTGCTGAACTCACGCTGAAAATATACCGGGAAACAGGAGTCTTCAAGAACCTTGACCAAGATAACGGCAACCCTTGGAATATTGAACTTAAGCGGATGTTCCATGCTGGAGATGATTCTGGATTGTTTAAGCGCCGTGATGAGCTTCAAAAAGAAGGCTGGAAACTTGACGGGAATATCTTCGTCAACGAAAAGACGGATAGACAATACATCCCCGTTTATGAGTCAAAACTGTTCCATCAGTATGACCACCGATTTGCGACTTATGAAAACATCCCTGCGGAAGATACCGATAGCGAAAATCCCGAACAATTGCCAGCCAATGCGAAAACTTTGAGCAAACAGATCATTCCTCGATATTGGATACCGAAATCAGATTATGAAACCAAAAACGGTGATAGCTGGCATATAGGCGTTAGAGATATTACTCGTGCTACAGACGGAAGAACAGCGATTACTTCTCTCCTGCCAGGAGTTGCAAGTATCAACACACTCTATCATATAGTTGGTGCAGATGCAGAAGATGCATTACTCATTGTTTCTGCATTTAATTCCTTTGCTCTGGATTATACTGCACGACAAAAGGTGAACGGTACACATTTGAGTCAGTACATAACAAGACAGTTACCAGTTCCGTATGACAATTTCTTTGATCTGAAGATCGACGGAGAGCAAATCGCGAAGAGGGTACGTGAACTCGCTCTGATGCTCTCCTACACTAACAATGAACTCTCCGAATTTGCAAAGGAGACAAACATCGAGGGAGGACCTTTCGAGTATAGCACTCCTGATTCAGGTACTCGGGAAGACATTCGATATCAGCTGGAAGCCCTCATGTGTCATGTGTACAACCTTAGTGCAGGCGATTTTGAAGAACTCTTCAGCAGCTTCTCTCAAATCCAGAGACGTGACAAAGAAAAATATGGTTATTACCGCACCCGCGACGAAATCAAGAAGCGATTTGAAGAACTAGCACACAGAATCACCGATACATCGGAAGACGAACAATAAGATCTCGACCAAACCTTTTTAAATGCTTCCACCAATGTTTGACAATACTTTGACATGTGATGGGAACAAAACTAACAAGAGCAGATCTACTTTCCTAGTAGGGAGAGAGTTCCAGAGAAGTTCCAGAACTTTACTCTGGAAATATCAGACACAACTGATTGATTAAATACCGCTGTTCAAATCAGGTGGTAAGCAAAGTTCGTCGATAAAGCACATATAAACATAAAAGAAACATTGTAGCCTGCCGGCGATCGTTATCGACGATTCCTCCATGTGCGATTTCGTTTCGGGCCTCACGGATATGTGAGTGGAGAAATTTTCCAAATCCATCCTTCAAATAATAATTCAACAATCCCGACAGGGTTTTTGAAATCGTTTTATTATCGTCATCGCCTACATACACAACGAAGTTCCTGTCTTCAGTTTCGCCAATCCTGTGACCCTGCTGTTTTGCCCAATCGACGAGGAGACCCTCAAACTGAGGAGTTATTCCATATAGAAACAGCCGGTCCTTCCCGTTCTGGAACTCGTCCAGCAATTCTGTGACGATCTGAGATCGCTCCTCTGGTATGTCGTCCCTCTGAATGTCATGTCTTATTTGTTCGAGATTCTCTTCCGTGAGCTGATCCGCGACGAATTGCTTGGCTTCTTCACGGTCTGATTCCCACTTTTGTGTGAACTCTTGATACTCTGTTGGGGATAGAAACCACGCCCATGCGTACTCGTCATTCGGTTTAAGCAGACGTTCGAACGTATTTCTCACTGACTCCTCGTGTATACAGTCACAGAGTAATTCTGTTAATCGGACTTCGTCCCGATGTGATTCTGGCGGGAAGATCGATTCTGATTTCATATTGAACTCTTCGCATAATGCGCGACGTGGAATTGGGATTTGGTTAATGAGATATTTGAGATAATGAACCACACCACCGAATGAGCTATTGAAGAGGTCCTCAATTAACCGCTGATACCCTTGGGTCTTCAACGCTTGGCTGATCCCACGTCCAGTGTCTGGATCTGCGCAAATTATCCCAATGCAAGGACGATCTAAAATAACAGATCCGAGATCTACGCGAATCCATTCCGAATCGGAGCTTAGTTTCCGTGTAACAAGTTCAAAGTTATCTAACTCTTGAGTGAGAAACGGACAGAACCAATAACCAGTCTTGGGGTTCTGGTTAGGAATATCAGATTTCACATAGTCAACCGCGTGTACATACCCCATGTTAAGTATCTCGTCAAGAATTCCGTCTTCTGTATAGGCTGCCCCTCTTTTTTCTATGTTCTGAATAGGTTGCCTAAGGTCCAAAACAAATTGGTCAATATCAGCATGTGTTATTGTATAGTTTGCTTCGCCTATCGTGTCCTTTGTCAAAATTGGCGTGAACAGGTCGGGATCAATGGGTGATTTCTCGACTTCTCCCTGAGTAAAATAAAACTCTTCGGCGACCGTATGGTTTATTCCATATTGAACAGAGACACCATCGATCTCTCCGAGCGGGATGAACTCGTCAGAACGGAATAACGGGAGAAGGTGAGGGACATTGAAAGCGACATGAGGTGAGAAATCGAAGTAGGTCTGCTGATTTACGATCGTGACATTAAGAGGTTGGTTAGTGAGATCGAACTCTGGTAGGTGATCCAGGGGGCTGTGAATCAGCGCTGCTAAACGATCGTCGAACTGATCTACCGAGATGTGACGAACATTTGATCTTGCATAATCAGGTTGACTATTTTCTATCAGAATTAAACTCATCTCAAATTGAGAGTGTATTTCTTCAAAACCGAATTGTTCTGGGTCAAGATCGATAATCGCATGCAGCCGGACCCCTTCTATATAATTAAATACGGACTCATAAGCAACCAACATTGAACGCGGGAGAATGAATAAACCACGCCCGCCCTCGCGCAGAACTGAGAGTGCTGAGAGTACACGCTCAAACTTAGGTCGACCAGATTGACCCGTCAATCGTTCAAGATACTTTTCAACGTCGACATCTGAATACTGAGGCCGAGTACTAGTCTCAAGGCAACAAACGACATCGGCTAGTGGCGTATTTTCGGGCTCACGTGATGCTTGAACTTTCCGGGCATTTTTGTCCATCTTGGCGAATGAGCTAAGATAGTCACAAAGATTTCTTGATTCAAACTGTTCATCATCGCTATTGCCCTCTGATACAAGGGCGGGAAAATCCCCTGCCGCACTACTTGTGTTTCGGATTGAAATAGTGGTTTGGTCTTTAGACTCAGAATCAACCCTCAGTGCCGTTAGTATGTCTCCCTCGTTGCCATTCGTGTCGATTATGACGGACGGGTCGTCGTGGAATAACCATGATTGGAGTGTATCGAAGAGTCCCTTCCAATCAGAAGGATTTCTAGCTGGCATAGTGACCATAACGATGTTTGTTATTATTCAACCTTGCCAGGAATCTGAGCTAACAGATTCTCAGCCCACAAACGCTTATTACGTAATTAGAATATGTAACAACATATGGCTGTTCGTCTCAATCCCTTCGACGCTCTCGGTGAGGTCCAATCATCCTACCGTAACTATGTCGAAACATTTCAGAATGTCGACGATGACATTATCGCTGCGTGGATCGATGATCGGATCGACACGGGCAAGGTGCTTTGGAAGGAGCCGTTCGTAGAGCTGAATCAACGATTCAAATACGGCACTGATCTCGAGCAATTTGTCG
>LFCJ01001476.1_pt1 | contig 16444 bp, 21 predicted proteins | sample 643141 | NCBI WGS metagenome assembly LFCJ01 (sample SAMN03766243, study PRJNA286221) | soda lake metagenome | biome: soda lake; feature: Kulunda steppe; material: water; isolation source: sample B1-Br-g2 brine of Lake Bitter-1 | place: Russia: Kulunda steppe | collected 2010-07 | reverse complement strand
GCTTTTTATTTCTCTCAAGCTTGTTCTGAAGATGTCTTCAATTTTTTCCAGAAACAAACTAATGATTCCTATCGTTTTATTTCAAAGCTTATGGATGTTTATATGATGGCTGGTGTTCACCAGCAACTGATCAGTCAAACTACCTGGCTGAAGGTCAAATTTAAACTTGTAAACTTAGCTGCCCGCGTTCAGCGGGTACAATTATGCAACCTTACCTGACCTGCCCCAACCTTTGATTTCCTTTCTAGCAGCACAACAAACTCGGCTGTACAAGATATCTCAGACATCACATTTGGGCTGGTGTAGACCAGGCACGAAACAAATAAGCTTAAGGCCAGGCTGGCACCCACCCATGACTTGTAACTAAAAGTTCGCTTGCAGTTGTGCTTCTTGATTGAAGGCCTGATAATGTAATCCTTAATGTAATCCTTGTAACTTAAACTTGCCTAACTTGTGCTGGCATGGACACTTTGCAGCACAGTCAGTAGACGACTCCTTCAAGATGCCGCCACTCTAATTACACAAAGGGACGCATCAAGATAAAAACGTGAGAAGCATTACAAAAGTGGAAATTTTGATGGTCCATTGGGGCCAGGCTGCAGGGACCTTCCACACGAAACAAGATCAGGAGCATAGATCTTGTATGATTCGTGAAAGCACAGACTAAAGCAGATCGTGAGGTGATACAACCCCACAGAAAATGTACAGTATGGCAGATAGCAATTCACAGCTACCCTCAAAAGTGCTGCTGTGCACCTAATACAATTGTACATTTAAGAACAAGCAGTCAAGAGGTTCCCTACCATTGTGGCAGCCCTTCAAAAAAAGTGGCAGCCAAGCTAATAAACATACTCAAATGCTGTCCATTTATGCAAACCCTGCAGGAGACCTTTGGGAAAAGCGAAGCCACACTTAGCGCTCCAAGTGCCCAGAAGCGAACCATACCAGCCAGCAAACAGACTCGCACGGAGGCATTCCCCCCACCCATGAAGTCTGTGTGTGCTCCAAACAGAGCCATAAAAACAGCCCCAGGACTTGCCATGACATCTCCTCCCATAGGAGGCATTAACCACACTTTGAACCCTAGTTCACACCAAAACATGCCACACCTCGTGAAAGCCACATTTAAATGCTTGCAGGCCGTTGAGGCACAAGGCCTCCATGCCGCATGCAGGGCCATCAGCGAGAAGCTGCTCGTGCAGGCAAACCCTGCTAGTGTTCCTTAGCCCGCATGCAAACCCAAGTTCAAACCCAAATGAATTGACCCTCCCCCACTCCATCCCTCCCTGCAAAATACAAAAAAAACAGCACGGCAGCCCCTCCCTCAAGGGAGGAAGGCATACCCCAGTGAGAAGGCACTGGGTTTGGGTACTAGCTGCTCACCTGTTTCAGCGCGGAGGCCGCCATAAAAGAATGGATACACGTGGAATGCAATAGGCATTCAGGGGAAGGACTGGGGACCACCAGGGCAGCTCCAGGCACCCTGCATCCCTGCAACCAGGGCAGCTCCAGGCACCCTGCATCCCAGGCACCCTGCATCCCTGCAACGTGTGACTCCCACCCCCCCTTGCCCTCCGGTCAGCCCCTTCTCGCAACTTCCTATTGTGCCATGCTCCGCCTCAATCACTGTCCAGGATGCGGCTCCGGAGCGTGAGCAGCTTGTATGCATGCGCATGCACGCCCTTACTGCCACGGGTGCTTGCCGTATGCAAGGCTGCGCCTTTCAGCTCAACACCGCCCCCATCTTTGGCGCTCACCAGCTGCAGTCAGCACAGGGCAGGGTGCATGCAGCTGAACAAGGTGCGCTGGCACAGGTGGCGGGCAGGGCACACAGAGTATACAGGGCATGTTTGTTTCCAGGACGCCCTACGGCAGCTGGCAGCTGTAAAGAGGGGCCTTGGCAGCGAGCGCCCAGACGATAATGGGCAGACGTCTTGAACAGGGACATGCGCATGCCTGCGCTGCATGGCACCCTGTGCAACAACACATGGGGCATGCTTGAGCCGAAGCAGCTGGTCTGGCACGCACTGGCAAGCAACGCCAAGCACAGGCTGGCGGCTGTGCACTCCTGTCACAAACGCCAAGCACAGGCTGGCGGCTGTGCACTCCTGTCACAAATGGCTGGCGGGCGCACCTGGGTACCCTGCATACTTGTCAAAATGGACTTCCTGCCTGTCATAATTGACCATAATATGTCCAGTCATAGTGCATTCCTCTCGTAATGATGCCTTGCTTCCAGCTGTCATGGTTGACCAGAATGTATGGCAATCCTGCCATAATGTCTTGCTGTCATAATTGACCACAATAATAGACTTCATGTCGGAAGGCATTCCTGTCATATTGGACTGCCCGTCACAAAGGACTAGCAGGCGCACCTGGGTGCGGATGTTGACAAGCGCGCTTGGCCGCTCTTCCCAGAACACTGGCTGTGGCCGAAAGAGGCCATCTTCGCCCTCCTTCAGCCACCTGCAGCGCGCACACACATGCGCACACACGCACGTACGCACAATGCGCGGTATGCGTCCTCTTCTTGTTGTGCGCAGCCTGCCGTGCAGCCTGGCTGCATGCCCTCCCTGCCTTCGCTGCAGGCGCGTCCCCTTCCCAGCATACTCCCATCCGTGCGCCTTCTACAGCACGCCCGCGGTGCAGCGTTGCACACCAGGGATTGGCAGCCCGCCGACAGGCAGTGTTCCACCTGGCATGCACAGTGTTCCGGCTAGCACAGTGCTCCACCCGGTGCCCCACACCTTATGGCTGTGTGGCCCTGCTTTGCACCTGATCATAAATATGGAGGGGTCGGCGTGTAACGCTATTTGGACACATCTGTAGCGCTACATAGCGCTATACAGCGCTTTAACGTAATAATGCGCAATACTTCAGGCGCTATACATGCCAGGTCCCCCCTGCCAGCCCGAATTTCATTATCAACCTTGAACGTCGGATGGAATATGATGTTTGCACCCCTCTTGCTTACTTTAAAAGAGCCTTATCCATTTGCTTGCATTTAATGGCATCATGGGCTCCGTTGTAGCGCTCTATTTGGTGCACTAGGCCAGGTGCCTCATGCACACCATCCTCTCTGCACCCCTGCACCCACATATTGGCAGCTTTCTACCTGAATGGGTTACCCACACTCATTCCTGGCATGAATACATGTGCCACAGCTTCTTTGGACCCTGTGCTTGTGCCTATAGCACAGCTGCACCAGCACCAGCGCGTGAAAGCATGCGAAAATACTACGGGTGCGTGCATGTGTCCTTGTGTGCAGGCATGCCAATGTAGCTTTCGTGTTGCACTGCTTTTGTGTAATGATGATGAGTGAGGCAAAAGGTTGCTCCAGTGAGGGAGAAAAGGAGGTAGCTGCGCCAGCGACGTTACGCCACACATGATGCCATGCCCAAGCTGCTCTTAGCTGCTCCTGGCGCTGCTTGCACCCATTCCTTATCCTTGAGCTCCAGCTAATGTATCTGGTTAGGACAGTGCGCTGCTTGCCCAGTTGTTCACCACGGCAGCAGGCATGACTAAGCTGGCCCACATCGGGAACGTCTGGGGCAACCCAGCCGGACGAACGTTTCTTCTCCATACTCGACATTTATACATTCTGGGTCATAGTAATGATTTAGGCCAAATCGTCACTCGAGGGGAGCCCGAAACAAGCGAATCAGCAGGGCACCATTTTTGCATGTAAAAAATGTATAGCGCCATACAGTTGATGTACACAGCGCTTTAAGCTCAAAAGCGCTTTACGCTATGTAGTGCTGTAAACCAACGCCGGCCCCTAATGATTTGTGGCCTGACGCCTCGCCCCGCACCTAGTCACCATGTGGCCTGGTGCCCTGCGCCGCACCTCGTCACCATGTGGCCTGACGCCTCGCCCCGCACCTAGTCACCATGTGGCCTAGTCACCATGTGGCCTAGTCACCATGTGGCCTGGCGCCCTGCGGCACACCTGATGGCTATGTGGCCCGGGCGCTTGGCGGGGCGTTTGATCCGCTGCACCACGTGGAAGAACCTGTCCCGGGGGTTCTTTGCGAGCGTGACCAGCGCCTGGGGCGGCCCGTCCACCTCCTGCTGCGGCTGCCCCCCTTCTGCCTGCAAGAACGGAGAGGGGCATAGGGAGGGTGTGCCGTGTGGTGCAATGTAGCGGCTACACGACATGGCGTGCATGCATACCTCTGCTGCCGCTGCCGCTGCTGCTGCTGGTGCTAGGGCCCACAGGTGCAGAGGGTGCAGCGGCATGCAGCACGTTGCAGCGCAGTGTGGGCAAGGCTACCCCGGCCTCCCACCTGAATGCCAGGAAGCAGGACATAGGCACAACAAGGCCCTGGGCTTAGGAGGCCCAATGCCGTCGTCAACGCCGCGCCGTACAGATTCTTGCTCTTCACAGCAAAGCAGCTGTGGCCCTTGAAATGAAACAGCGTGGCCTGCTTCGTGCGCCGCAGGCATGCTGCTGGAGTGCTGCGCCGCAGGCATCATGCTGCTGGAGTGCTGCCCCAAGCAGGGTTTGGGGGGGGGGGTGTGCATGTGGCTGAAGGGGACAGGTGTGCATTTGGTGGCAGATGCTCTGTAGAGGGCCAAGGAGGCCCCAAACAGATCCCAAGGCAACATGGCCCTTACCTCGCCACGCGCTCTGCCCACCACATGGCTCTGCCCACCATATGTGCCTACGTGCTCTGCCCACCATATGTGCCTACGTGCTCTGCCCACCATATGTGCCTATGTGCTCTGCCCACCACATGCCCATGCGCTCTACCCACGTGCTCTGCCCGCCACGTGCCCCCACCCTCTGCCCAAGCGCTCTGCCCAACACATGCACACGCGCTCTCCCCACGCGCTCTGCCCACCACATGCCCAGCCCTGACGACCCAACCATCCACAGCCGTGCAGCACCGGTACCCCAAGTCTGAGAAACACAGCAAGTGGAAATGCCGCACTTCGGACATGCAGCCCAGGGGCGCTGCAGCCGCAGTGCACTTGCGGGCATGCATCTCTAGTGGTGGAGGCGTGGGGGTGCCTGTGAGCAGCCCAAGGCTGCCTCAGGGCAAGAGCCCACAGAGCGCAAGCGGTGCGCGCGCGCACACACACACACACACATGCACACACAAGCACAAGCACACACAACCACAACACATTCACACACACATGCAGCAGCTGGCGGAGGAGCACCACGCGGCAGCAGGGCCGGGGGTGCGCACCTTGTCCTCCGCCTTGATGGACAGTGGCGGTAGGCTTGAGGAGCCGTCAGCTGCGCTCAGGCCACGCTGGCGGGTTGTGCGGGCCTGCATGCATGTGCAGCAGCACAAGCCTCTGGTGTGTACATCTGTGTGTGTACACGTGCGTGTTTGTGCACATATTTTTGCCATGACCCAGAGGAAGCTTGGCGCTGTTGCACACACGCCATTCTCACACATGCACTGATGTGCTGGAGAGCGCGAGCACGCTGCCTGCTGCGTTTGCAACAACACGGAGCGCTTGGAGCGCTGCAGGGCATGTGTTGTGCAATGTCCTGCCAGCTTACTCGCAGCTCCAGGGGCATAAAAGGCCTCAGCTTTGTAACAGAACCCTTAGTCCAATTGCGCTTCAAGCGATTGCAAGCGCAGCCACTTCCTATCATTCTCTGACAGCCCTCAGAACATGTGCTTCACTTCGCTGGCGCGCCTGGGGAAATGCCTAATGGCCCAGTTGCAGGTGCCCATGATGATCCACCTGCTGCATTGCCCCGACCATATAAAATGGACACCGTAATTGTACAAATCGTTCATGATCGTCATCACGCACCAAAGGACTCCACCTTTTCAACATCTCCAGGGCCGACCACCCAAAGACACTTCAGTGATGTGATCTCACCTGTGGCAGTGATGTGATCTCACCTGTGACAGTGATGTGACCTCACCTGTGGCAGTGATGTGACCTCACCTGTGGCAGTGATGTGACCTCACCTGTGGCAGTGATGTGATCTCACCTGTGGCAGTGATGTGATCTCACCTGTGGCAGTGTGAGGGCGGCCTTGGCCCCGCTAGCACTGCTGCTGTTGCTGCTGTTGCCGTCCCCATGGCCTGCGCGCTTGCCTGTTTGGAGGCATCATAAGACATTGACCATGGCATTGTTTGGAGGCATCATAAGACATTGACCATGGCAAGTGGACCATATGTGAAACTCGGGCCTCAACACCAGGTGTGCATGAAGGAGCACGTGCGCTAAGGAACACATGTCTCAGGATGCGAGATACAGGGACATGTTGGGTCATTTACGAGGGCAAGGTGTTTCACTGCAAAAGCACCTTCAGCATCGGCAGTGTACAGCAGAGCAGGAGCAGGGCACGCAGCCCCTAGTCAGTAGCTGCTCTGACAGAAAAAAGGGGCTAATCCACACCACACAGTGAAGCAGCATGCCTGGGAGCAGGCCCGGCCAGGGTGGCGGCTCGGGATCGCAGAAATATATTTACCTGGCAGCGGGTGGCAGCTGGCAGCTTGCTGGAAGGCAGGGGCGCTGGAGGTGACGTGCTTGAGTTTGTTGAGGACCTCGTGCAAGCGGCTGACATGGGGTCCTGCACAGGCAAGCACCCATACGCCCACACACAGATATGCAATCATGCGCGGGTATGACTTGGTTGGCGTGCAGGCACGTCGTAAAGGAGGGCTCACCTCCCTGCGCCGACCATTTTCTGGGAGGCAATGCCAGCTCGCAAGCACATGGAGCGCAAGCGCGAGCCCAAGTTTGCACTGTGTGCATGCATCCAACACAAGTGCTCCTCCTGCTGACTGCTCTTTTCTGTGCCCTTCTAGCAAAGGTGAACGCGCGCCCGCAGCCTCACACTGCTCTTGGTGCACGGACCCGACCTCTTACAAGCCCCCAGTATGATGTGACCCTCCTTGCTGCACCTCTATTATGCTTGCAGAACAAGCAGCTGAACACATCCATGACCCACCTCGCTGCACCTCCATTATGCTTGTGGAACAAGCAGCTAAACACACCCACAACCCACCTTGCTGCACCTCCATTATGCTTGTGGAACAAGCAGCTGAACACATCCATGATCCACCTTGCTGCACCTCCATTATGCTTGTGGAACAAGCAGCTGAACACATCCATGATCTGCTTTGCTGCACCTCCATTATGCTTGTGGAACAAGCAGCTGAACACATCCATGATCCACCTTGCTGCATCTCCATTATGCTAGTGGAACAAGCAGCTAAACACATCCATGACCCACCTTGCTGCACCTCCATTATGCTTGTGGAACAAGCAGCTGAACACACCCATGATCCACCTTGCTGCATCTCCATTATGCTTGTGGAACAAGCAGCTAAACACATCCATGATCCAACTTCCACCTCCATTATGCTTGTGGAACAAGCAGCTGAACGCACCCATGATCCACCTTGCTGCATCTCCATTATGCTAGTGGAACAAGCAGCTAAACACATCCATGATCCAACTTCCACCTCCATTATGCTTGTGGAACAAGCAGCTGAACGCATCCATGATCCACCTTGCTGCATCTCCATTATGCTAGTGGAACAAGCAGCAGCCATGTAAATACATGACCCACCTTGCTGCATCTCCATACATTCAAAGAACAAGCAGCAGCCACACATCCATGGCCCCATCTGCTCCACCCTACCCAAAACACAAGCACCCACACACCAACATACCCACGTCCCCACACACCGACATACCCTCACACACCCCCACCACACCCCCACCACACCCCCACCAACACCAACAGGCACTCACACACCACACCTACTTCATTGAGCTGTCCTAGCTGGTGCGTACTGCAGCCCCTTGCACTGGCAGGTGCTAGATGCGTGAGCACGATCTTGATGCCTCAGGCACCCGACCATGATGCCTAAGGCACCCGAAGAATGTGCCACAGCCCAAGCCCTGGTGCACACCTTTGCTTGCGTTGCCATGGTGGCTGTGCAGGCACTGCTTCTTGTGGGGGTGGTGCTGTGAAGAGCGCGTGGAGGAGCTGCCCCTGTGAGGCCGCCCACGCTTCTTGGAGTCCTTCCTCTTCAGCGCCAGCTCCCTCGCTGCACCATGGCGCGCACACACAGCCAGGCAGGACCTGAAGGGAAACTTGGGAGTGCTAGAGCAGCGCATACCGCAAGCAGGCAGGCAGACACAAGGATACCAGCAGGACCAAGAGCTGAGGTCAAGACCAGGGTGCAAATGAGCCACGCGCGCGCACTGAGTTTTGTGAGTGGACGCTGCTCGCGTGCGCTGCTCATGTGTGTCGCCAATGGGCTGGGCTCACCTCTAAGCCCTGCGCGTGTCGTGCACACCAGGCTGCCCTGCGCCTCGTTGTGTTTGTGACCTGAGCAGCCCTGCAAGCACGCACTCTCCTCGCCATCCTCGCTGCCGCTGAAGTTGGTCCCCTGCAGGCAGAGGGGCATTTCCAGGGATGTGCCCAAACGGCGCATTTGTACGATTGCAGGCAGAGGGGCATTTCCAGGAATCTGCCCAAACGGCGTATTTGTACGATTGCAGGCAGAGGGGCATGTCCAGGGATGTGCCCAAACGGCGCATTTGTACGATTGCAGGCAGAGGGGCATCTCCAGGGATCTGCCCAAACCGCGCACTTGTACAATTGCAGGCAGAGGGGCATTTCCAGGGATGTGCCCAAACGGCGCATTTGTACGATTGCAGGCAGAGGGGCATTTCCAGGGATGTGCCCAAACGGCAAATTTGTACGGTTGAGGCTGATGTTTGGTGCAGTGGTTGATTCAGTGCAGGCAAAATGGTGAAAATGCAGTCCTAAGGGAGGGTCCAAATTCATAGTCAGTGCGGAGGGACCGACCAATCTAATGATACTCGACCCAGGGCCTGGACCCAACATCTATATTTTAAAACTTATTAAGAGTAGTTCTCGATGTGGGATAGCAAACAGGGATCCTGAACAGCACTGGGCCTGTGCTTCTGTCTCGGCAAAATTCAAGGTGCAAGGCACATGGCGGCAGCAGCAGCAGCAGCAGCAGCAACACCAGGAGGAGCATGCTGCATACAGTTGCAAGCTCTACATGGCTTTCTGAGAGGAATTACACGGTTGCAAACTCCTGCACAGAATGCGTAGGATGCATATGGCTGTACTGGAGCGAGAGGTATTGCATTGGATGACAGTTGTGGCCTTAAAGGACGTGTACCTGCCCAGCCAGGGGCGTGAGCCCCGCAATTCAAGGACTGATCCCTACACCGAACCATTTATGACTGCACATGCGTTATCCAATTTGCTTAGTCAGTGAAGATCGAACATGATGACTGCCTCAATTTTTTGTACTGGCACATCCCTGATGCTTGTCCAACTGGTCGTCCACAGCATGCTCTAGTGCTGAGAATATAATAGCTGGGGCCTGTGCGTCATTACGCAGTACACGCTCAGCTCGGCAAGCACACTCAACAGGCCAGGTTGGCATGCGGGCCCCTCGTCAAACGGCATGAGCGCTGCAGGGGCTCTCCTAGCATCAGCTCACGCAGGTTCACGAGTCAAACCAGGCGCACAGCCAGGGTGGCAGGCGCTGACCTGACTTTACTGTTGGCCACAGGCGGAAGCCCTAGTGAACTATTAGCCAGGCAGAAGCCCTAGTGAACCGTCAGCCAGGCAGAAGCCCTAGTGAACCATCAACCAGGCAGAAGCCCTAGTGAATCGTCAGCCAGGCAGAAGCCCTAGTGAACCGTCAGCCAGGCAGAAGCCCTAGTGAACCGTCAGCCAGAGGAAAGCCCTAGTGAACTGTCAGCCAAGTAGAAGCCCTTGTGAACTGTCAGCCAGGTAGAAGCCCTAGTGAACCGTCAGCCAGGCAAAAGCCCTAGTGAACCGTCAGCCAGGCACTAGCCCTTGTGAACCGTCAGCCAGGCGCTTATCCTGAGGAGAGAGAAAGTCAACTAATCACCCTCGCAACCTGTGGGTTTGGGGTTTGAACCTCGCTAGAGGCTCACAACCAGCTAAGCTGCCCTCGTCCGGTGGATACAGCCTTGAAAACCTTAAAACCTTATCCTGAGGAGGCCCCTGCACCCACCTCTGACTCATCCTCCTCTGAATCGCTGTTCCAGTCCGAATCAAACAGGCTCATGCTGATGCGCACGCAGTCCTTCTTGCAATGGCACCGATTTGCCCTCTTGCCAACCTCGATCCAATCCTGCGCCACGCACACCAAGCACACACGAGGACGCGCCCTCAAGTCTTGCTCTGGCGTGCAGGGGCGCAGCAGGACCTGCCGCTTGTGCCCTTCAGAATTCTCAAGCAATAAGCGTGTTTGTGTTTGTGCACGCATGTGCGTGTGTGCGTGTGCGCGTGCATGCGCGTACGCAGGTGTATGCGTGTGCATGTATGTGTGTGCATGTGTGTATGCGCGTGCGTGCGTGCATGCGTGTGCATGTGTGCGTGCCAAAGCAAATGTGTGCCAGAAGTGAATATTGCCCTCACAGTCCTCACCTGCGTTGCAAAGTTTACGGCCTCCGCGCAGTTGAAGCCCAGGTTGAAGCCGCCGTGGTAAGCAGCTGCGTTCAGTACGATGAATTCCCCGGGCTGCTGCTTTGCCTGCACACCAACAGATGACAGCCACAGCATTGGCACATGCCAAACATCCCATCCATTCCCCACCCCACCCCCGCGCATCCAACACTAGTGTAAGTGCCCACAGCACAGACTCCACCGTCTGAATCCGTGCCTCAACAGCTGGCTGAGGGAAAGGCAATCAGGCAAGGAGGCACGGGCTTAGGGCAGAAAGGTGTCCTCAGCCCACTCATGCAGGAAAAGTATCTGTTGTCCACCCATGCAGGAAAAGTATCTGTTGTCCACCCATGCAGAAAGGTATCCGTAGTCCAGCCATGCAGGACCCATCCAGGAGCGCAGGTTCTGGAAGAAGGGCATGCAAGCCAACTGTCCGCTGCGTGCGTTCGACCGGGGGCGAGCGGGCATGCGTGGCCCTGTGTGCGCACCTGCATGTACTCGATGTTGTTGGTACGCAGCAAGTTGGGGCTGATGAGGATGTCCTTGTGGCGCATGAAGGCGCTGCACTCTTTGGCCTCCTCAGGGAACAGCCCGGCCGCCATGCGCTCAAACTTGGCTTGGTCGTGTGGCGAAACGCAGTACCAGACCTGTGAGGCAAAGAGGGGGAGGGGGGGGTGCGCGCGCACACGGGAAGCGAGGTTGAGGTGGGGGGTTGTGCGCGCGCACAGGAGGCAGGGAGGCAGGGGGGGGAGCGCAGACTCACACTTTTTGGTGTGGCCATGTGGGGAAACGCATTCCTGTGTCGAGGAAGGTGGAGACATAGTCGCTGGATACATGAGCAGGCAGGCGAATTTGGGACACGGCACCGAGGCTCAGTGCTGTGTGCCGGGGCTGGCTCTCTCTTAGTGGTCATGCTTGTGTCGACATGGTGGTGGTGCCCTGTCATCACCTTAGGGGCCCCAAAATGGTGGAAGTTGATGGAGTACAAGTCTGCGTCCTCCTTGTGCCAGCCAAAGAAGGAGCGCCACATGCCAAAGTACGTCATGGGCGTGGTCACTCCTGCGCGCCATAGCCACAGGCACGCACACATGTGCGCATGCACATGAGCACATGGCCAACGGGCACATGCAGGACCCGCAAAGCTCTCGTCAAGTAAGGCACATAAGGCTGCATGAAGAGGAGGCTGGCCACAGGCGCAACCTGGTGGCAGAAGCCGGCCCGCATCCGCACAAGTGCACAATTGGGTGAGCATGTGGCAAGGCAAGGCGGGCGGCATTGTGAGCCGGGCCAGGGTCTGACAAAGAGATACCTGGGATCTCGGGCACATTCTTGGTCTTGAGCAGATCGCCAAGGTTGCGCAGATTCCAGCCGTAAGGCAGGTTGAGGTCGAAGAAGGAGTAAGGTGTGTCCGCACCATAGCTGCAAGAAGGACATGTGCGACGCATGCAGCGCGAGGCAGTGAGCATTACAGATGTCCGTACCCTGTCCTCATCAGTCAGGCTAATGCTCCATGTTTACAGCACTGAACAGATGTGAATGCGCTTGCCCAAGCCTTTGGAGGTGTTGTTGCTGTGTGACAGAGGATTGGAGCACTCTGCAGCTCCAGATCAGATCAGATCAGATCATGGGAGTACAAGAAAGGCTTATACAAGCACAAAGCTAAGGCGGGCAGTGGCATTCAGTCATAACAGGACTGCTTTGTGAGATGGGCGCATGCCATGGCGCTGAATTCGACCATGAATATGTTGCTGGAAACATAGCAGTATATGTACGCAGTAGATTAGCCAAATTCTGTGCTAACTTGCAGAAAGTTACGGGCTGCTTTTACGGTCGTCATCAACCCTAACTATGAGGTGTTGGAGTCACAGCACGCAGCAGAGCGGAATTAGGCAGACAGGAGGCAGGATCTAGCACCCCACCAGCTGCGCATGTTGAGGCACACAGGAGCACACAGGGCCAGCGGGCAATCATTCATTGATCAAGTCAGCAAGCGTAGATATGCGTTTGTGCGCGCTCTGCGCATGGCGGGTTCTACTCACAGAGGGGGGTTCAGCGTTACCGACGACCAGAAGGACCGCTCCATAATATCTTCGCCGTCGTGCAGCGCCCTGCAGCGTTCACACGGGCATGCAGCATCCAAGCTTAGCTTTACTCTAGACCCTGACCTTCGACCCTAAACCTAAAAAGGCGTGCTGTACGCAGGCTGGTGTTAGGACAAGCCAGCCGTGCTTGGCAGGGGCGGGCGGCTGCAGATCTCAAGGCTGGGTGGGTGCAAGATGCCAGGCTGGCAGGCGCTGGACCACTGTCCACACGTCCGTGCAAATGCTCCGTCCGCCCACCCACTTCCATGCAACGTCCACCCAGCAGCTGCTTGAGGTTAAACATGAAGGTTGGATCAAACGATAGCTTCGATTCTGCTGCTGACCTGATAGCACCACGGCACTTTGGTCCTTGCCCACACAAAAGCACCTTCCAAACAACCCCCAAGCCTGCTGCGCAAGGCACGCATTCCCTGAGCGTGCTTTGTGCATGTGTGTGTCTGCATTCAAATGCATTTGTACGCGCGCGCGCGTGTGTGTATGTGTAAATGTAAGTGTGTGTGTGTGCGTGTGTGTGCGCGAGCGTGCGTGTGCGCCTGCATGTGCATGTAAGACTGTGTGCCTTTTGACCTGCTTCCCCAAGGTGAGTGGACATGGCCCACCTTCGGGACTCCAGGCGGCGCGTGGTGTGATTTACAACACCACCAGCTGCCGCACTGCCTGCTTGGCCTTTGTGGCCTATGATGCGGTCCGCCTCTTCAAGTGTGATGCTGCGGAACTCCGACACCTGCAGCGGTTTGTGCTCCACAAACATGCACCTGCGCCAGTGCATGTGTTGCTCGGCTTGAATTTTCAAGCTACCAGACAGACATGCACCTGTGATGCCGCGGGCATGGAACCATGGTATCCAGGTCTACCATATCCGTGGCACAAAACTTGTACTTTACTGAGAGCATGGGCCTTCCCAGCTGTGCGTACGTACACCGCCAAGCCTAGCTCCTGAGTGGCGGCACGAAGGGCGACATTGAATCCGCTGAATCTTGCATATAAAGGTGAGGAGGGGTGCCTCCAGCTGAGTTGGGCTTGTTGGTAAAGATGATGCCTCGCAGTCGCTAGATGATGATGTCCTCAAATTACATGAGTGCCATCCCCAAGCAACCTTCCGCAAATTCCACCTCGCCTGCATTTGCTCGTCCATAAGCTTGCATGAGCTGCTCTTAACTATTTGTGTATGCTTTGAAAGGTACTTTTGCGCATAAAAAGCTATTGGTGGCAGGCTCGCCGGATCATGACGGCCTCAGGGCACAAATGAGTGTGCAGGCTGGAGCTCACAACGTACACAAGTAGATCCAAGCAGCCTTTGCAATGAAGGCACCTGTAAGCTCCCCTCTGGCCAAAAGCATGCTGCCTGATGGGCGTCTCAATGCGAACAGACTTGAGGTCAGGGAAGTTGTTGCGCCTGGGCCGCCAGCCAGGGGGTGGGATGACCTGCAAATGTGTAAAGAAAGAAAAAATGCACCAGAGAAGCAGCATCATGCAAAACCAAGGCAGTTGGGCAGCACTCAGGATGCATTGCTGTGGCCTAACTGTTCTGTGCTGCTCGTTCTGTGAATACAACTGATACAACCGATATCGACATGACAAGGTTAAAAGCCAAAATGAGTGTGTGCTTGAGGCTGCCATGGCATGAATGCAGGGGTTTTGCGTCATGCGCAGGGGCAGCACACGCAGCGCGCAGGATACTGGCCTCTGCCCTAAACCCTTGGTAAGGCACATCCACCCACCTTGAACATGGGAAGACCTGGGTCTTTTCTGAACACCTGGGAAACATAGTCCACGAATGGCCGCCTGAACTCTGCCTCAGTGGGCCTCAGGGTGGGGCACCAGTTTGGCTCTTGCTCCTTCATTAGGACAGCTTGCTTTTGGGGAGGAGTAGAAGGGAAAGCTAAGCTGACTGCTACTGAGGTGATATTGTGAAGCAGAGCAGGCTGCGTCCACTAAATTGAAGCCAAGCACTCCCTCCTCTTCTCTTCTCCTCGGGTGCGCCAAGCACCCCGTCACGGCTGCATGCTGTCCGAGAAGCGGGAAGGTGTGGCCTCCAGTGCGGACCGACGGGCCAACAACACCAGAAGCACTGCATGGCATACAATCGAAACAAAATGGAAGTGAAGAAGAGTGAAAACAGGCGGAGAAAAGCGGTGGGGGAGGAGGAGAGCTAGATTGCGGAATCTGTTCCCATCGCAAAAGGCGAACAAGTGACGCAACAGCGAGTATGCCACTGAATTCGGTAGTCTACGAGGGTGTGCCTGATCGGGGCGTGTTTGCGAGTGGGCACCCGGGGGAAGCAGAACCCAAACGCAAACGCACAGTTGTTCACCCCCTAGAAGAGACAGCGGCAACTGCATGATATTTGGGCGACGTTTTATACACAATCACTAACCACGAAAGGCCAGCTCGTGTGCCGGACAATCAGGCGAGAGGCCGGGGGCCTTTGCTTACCCCACAATTTGCAGTGCTTCTTAATTACCTCCTATGGTACCAATCACAAATGGGCCAAGAGTGGAGTATTAAATAGCTTGGTTGGAAACAGAGCGATTGATAATACTCGCGACGACGGAAACCAACACAACGGAATGCCAGCGAAGCCAATTTCAAATATATGAATTCATATTAATAATCATAACTAAAACCATTCCTCTTCCCACAGCCTGCATCCCACGTCCGGTATGTTCTAGGCAATGAGTGAGCGAACGGCCTTGGTTAGCCTGTGCTCACTATAATTTATAGTCGTGTGTGCGTATCCTCTGTGATGTTTGTTAGTCTATTTTTCATCATGGTTCGTGGCTGGCTCCAAGCTTGTTAAGATGGCATCTGTGTTCCTAGCTCCAAGATGGCACAGCACAGTTTTATGAGCAATTATTGCATTCAGACTCCTGTCCCTGCCCCTGCCCAAGTCCAGGTGGACCCTTGCTGCACAAACGCGCGTAGCGACATTTACGAGGCGAGATCTACGAAGCAGGATACTTGCAAGATGCACCGAAGCCTTGTGCTATACACCCTGGCAACACACCTGGTTGCTGTTATTAATTCATATGCTGAAGGATCCCATCAGTTGCAAGCAAGATCCCCTCCACACAGCTCGCCTCGTGCCAGCTGGCCATGGCCAGCATCTGCATCAAATGACGCAGGTGAGGCATGGTTTGGGATCCATGTTCAAAGTTTTGCTGTTTTACATTGCTTTATCCACTGATCATGCTAACTAAGCTCCTGAGGCTGCCAAAGTTGGCCTGTGGAACTGGCTGTCTGGGCGGGCCAAGGTAACAATGATAGATGAGCAATGCTACTTTCCATGGGCACACGTGCTGAAAACAGCGTGTACTAAGCTGGGACATTTACGTTTAAGTTCTTGTGCACCATCCTCCACACATGGAGTATTATGCTCCTCACTTAACGGCATGGCTATGTTGCTGCGTAAGAGCTGCTTTAAGCATGCATATAATGTTTACCTTAGGTAGTATGCAAAAGAAGTATGCATTAAGGTAGTATGCAAAAGAATCAACCTTACAGACAAACTTTGATGAATACAATTGCTCTACTTAATACCTACTTTTGTGTGATAATGTTCAGACTTATGGCTGCACCAAGTCTCCCGTGGCTTGCAACAAGCTGTGGAGCCGCCGCCGCCGCCGCTGCTGCCGCCCCTGCCTTCACCACCTTCATCCCCTCCACCTTTGCCTCCGCTTCAATCACCCGCTCCCAGCCCTGAGTCGCCTCCTCCTCTGCCTACATTACCTCCTCCGCCACTGCAGCAAGCCACAGTGCCGCCGCCGCCATTGCTCCCTCCCCCATCAGGCCCTCCTCCTCCCACATTCCCTCCTCCTTCGCCACCCCCTTCACCAACCCCCCTGCCTCCGGAGGTGGCAGGCCCAGCCCCTTCACCACCACCACCTTCCTC
>LFCJ01001474.1_pt1 | contig 16448 bp, 16 predicted proteins | sample 643141 | NCBI WGS metagenome assembly LFCJ01 (sample SAMN03766243, study PRJNA286221) | soda lake metagenome | biome: soda lake; feature: Kulunda steppe; material: water; isolation source: sample B1-Br-g2 brine of Lake Bitter-1 | place: Russia: Kulunda steppe | collected 2010-07 | reverse complement strand
TGCTGTCCCAGTACGCGCGCTTCTCGTTGTACAACTCGCCGTATCCGGCCCACGACGGCGGCTGCGCCGTCGACCTCTATCCCGGAACGCTCCGGGACGGCCGAACCACCGTCGCGCCGAGTCCCGTCTCGGGGACGGTTCTCGAGACCCGAACCGTCCGCGCGCCGCCGAAACCCTACGCCGTCGAGCACGACCACCTGATTCTGCTCGAGTGCGAGGGCCCGGGCCCGCTCGAGGGACTGGTCGCCCGCGTCCTCCACGTCGAGCCGTCGGTCGCCGCCGGCGACCGGGTCGACCGCGGCGACTCCCTCGGCGACCTCGTCCGCGCGGGCTTTTTCGCCCCCTGGGTCGACAACCACCTCCACGTCGGCTTTCGGACGCCAGACCAGCACCTCCACCGCGCGTCGGGATCGCTCCCGCTCGAACTCGGCGTCGGCGTCCGCCCCCTCGAGTGGGACGGCACCGGCACCGTCGTCGCCACCGGCGAGACCTACGCCGTCCTCGACGCGCCGGTTCACCCCGCCCCCGGCACCGGCTTCGTCGGCATCGGCCTCGACGACGGCGGCGTCGTAGACGGCGGGCTCCCCCACTACGACGGCGGCGGCGTCCACGGCCGCGGCGCCCTCGTCGCCGACCGGCCGCTCGAGGATCGGGACCCCCACGTTTCGCTCAACGGCGACCACCTCGGCGTCGTCGGCGCCGACGGCCGCACGATCACCTGGGCCGACGTGACCGTCAGCGCGAACGGCGAGCCGATCACGGGGCTCTCGACGTTTTGCGCTCGAGACGGCGACTTCGGCGCGAAGCTCATCTGTCCCGACCTCGAGGTCGGTGTCGGCGACGAGGTTCGAGTTCGTGTCCGCTCGGATGACGGGGACGACCGACGACAGGACGGGTCGTAGCTCGAAGACGAGTGTGGATGACGGCGGGGACAGAATCCTCGAGGTGCCACCGTTCGCGGGCGGTGAACGGAGTCACGCCCGTTGGGAGAGGCAGACTGCCGGGAGAACGTCCGTCTCGACTCGGTAGCGCTGGACCGGTTCCGGCCCCGCGCGACTCATCCCATGGACTTTTCATATCATGAGGATAAGGTCGCCATTATCCTCGTTGCCGCCGCCGCCGTCGGCGTCCTCGCGGTTCGGCTGGGGCAACCGACGATCATCGGATACATTCTCACCGGCGTGGTGATCGGCCCGGTCGGCTTCGGCCTCGTCGAGCCGAGCGTCGTCACGGACACGATGGCCGAACTCGGCCTCGCGTTCTTGCTGTTCCTGCTTGGCATCAAGATGCGCATCGGCGACATCCGCCATCTCATCGCCCCGATCGTCAAGATCTCGATCCCGCAGATGGCCGCGATCGGGCTCGTCGGGTTCGCTCTCGCGTTCGCCCTCCCGTTCTCCGTCGAAGAGGCGATCATCATCGGGCTGGCGGTGATGTACAGCTCGACGGCCGTCGTCATCAAGATGTTAAACGACAAGGGCGAGGCGACGTCGCTGCACGGCAAGATCGACGTCGGCGTGCTCCTCGCCCAGGACATCGTCGTCGTCATCATCCTCGCGGTGCTGGCCGCCGGCCGACCCGAGGACGCCGTCGACATCGCGTCGACGCTCGTGGTCGTGATGGTCCTCGTCACCATCACCGCCGTCGCGGCGATCGCCGCGTCCAGATACGTGCTCCCGCGGCTCTTTCGACGGATCGCCGACGATACGACGCTGCTGTTCCTCGTCGCCATCTCGTGGCTCTTTCTGTTCGTTCTCGTCTCCGACCAGATCGACGTCCTCGTGGCGCCGTTCGGGGTCGACGCGTACCTCTCCGTCGAGATGGGCGCGTTCCTGGCCGGGCTGGCGATCGCCCAGCTTCCATACAGCAAGGACCTCCAGGGCCGGGTCAACCCGCTGACGGACCTGTTCGTGATGGTGTTTTTCGTCTCCGTCGCCCTCGACTTCGAGGCCGCCGATCTCCTCGCGTACTGGCAGGAGGCAATCGTCGTCGGCGCCGTCTTGATGATCGCCAAGTTCGTGGTGTTCTTTTCGCTTCTCAACTGGCAGCGGTTCGACCTCGAGACGACGTTCCTCGGCAGCGTCGGGATGATTCAGGTCAGCGAGTTCGGCATCGTCGTCGCCGTCGCGGCGGCCGAGAGCGATCCCCCGTTCATCGGACAGGCGGAGCTCGGCTTCATCACCCTCGTCGCGCTGCTGACGATGAGCGTCTCGGTGTACTTCATGCAGTACAACAACCAGCTGTTCGAGCGCGTGGAGCCACGACTCTCGCGGTGGGAACAGACCGATCCCGTCGCGCCGGCCGACACGGAGTATCGGGACCACGTCGTCGTCGGGTACGACGAGATCGCACGCAGAGCGTTGCGGATCCTCGAGGAGCAGTACGACCAGATCGTGGTCGTCGATCGAAACGTCGAGCACGTCGAAGCGATCGAGGACGCCGGGTACAAGGCCCTGTTCGGCGACTTCAAGTACCAGAAGATCCGCAAAGACGCCGGGCTGAACTACGCCGACTTCGTGTTCTCGTCGTCGGATCAGCTGGAGATCAACGAGATCCTGCTCGGGGAGACGACGACGGAGACGACCGTGTTCGTCGAGGCCAAAACTGCCGAGGAGGCGGATCGGCTGTACGAGCTCGGCGCCGAGTACGTCATCATGGCGCCACAGCTCGGCGTCGCACAGTTCATCGAGTACCTCGAGTCGTACCTGACGGACAGACCGACCTTCGACCGGGAGATCGCCGCCGACATGGAGCTGTTAGAGAGCGGACGGCTGTTCCCCGATATCACGGATCGGCCGGGTGGTGACGATGACTGAGGTCGCGTTACTCACCGCACTGGCGGTCCTGTTCGTCGTCGTCGGGCCGCTGTTGCTGATCGCGAAGGGGGTGGGGCTCTCGCTCATCCCCTCGCTCATCCTGGCCGGACTGCTCGTCGGACAGCTGGGTATCATCGACGGAGAGCTCATGCTCGAGCTCGCCCGACTCGGGATCGCGTTTCTCGTCTTCACGTTCAGCGTACAGATCCACACCGAGCGGGTTCGCACCGTCGTCTCGAACACCGAGGTCGTCGCGATCGTTCAGGCGCTCGTCCTCGGTGCGCTCGGAATCGGCTTCGCGCTCCTGGTCGGCGTCGTACTGGAGCTCGAGCTGCTCGCCGACGCGGGACTCGATGCGCCACTGACGCTCGAACAGGCACTGTTCGTCGGGATCGCGGCTGCGCTCTCGTCGTCGATCGTCGGGACCGCGCTGTTTACCAGACCACAGTCCGACATCGTCCACGACTACCTCTCGAGCGATATCGATTCGTTCAACGACCTTCTGGCAGTGATTCTGTTGCTCGTCGTCAGCGCCGGCACCTTCGCACTGGATCCGGTCGCGACACAGCTCGGGTACGGCGTCATACTGCTCGTCGTGGCGATCGTCGTCAACCGGTATCTCTTCGGCATAATCGAACGACTCGCGGGTGGCTCCGACGAGGCGATGCTCGTCAGCATCGTGGCGCTGTTGATCGGCTTCCTCGCTGCGGCGGAGTTCCTCGAGACCTCGATCGTCGTCGGGGCGTTCGCCGCCGGAATCGCCGTCAGGGACAACCCCGTCGAGTACTCGGAGGTGTTCAACGGGTTGATCTCGATCCAGGAGTTCTTCGTCGCGATCTTCTTCGCTACCGTCGGGGCGCTGGTGACGCTCCCCTCTCTGACCGGCCTGGCGTCCGACCCGTCGGCTGCGCTCGCTCCCTTCGTTCCCGTCGCCATGATCGCCCTCGGGCTCGTGATCCTGACGGTCGTGGTCAAACCGATCGTCATCGGCGCCCTGCTCGTCTACGCCGGATACGACAGGCGATCGGCGACGGTCACGGGGCTCGATCTGGATCACGTCGGCGAGTTCAGCGTCATCGTCGCCATCGAGGCGCTCGTTCTCGGCCTCCTGATCGAACCGGTGTTCGAGGCGATCATCCTCGCTGCCGCGGTGTCGATGCTCCTCTCGAATCTCACACACACGTACGACGACGAGATTTACGGATTCATGGTCAGCCGTGGCTGGCTCGGAGAGCCGTACCACGACGTCGACGACTGGAACTCCGTTCCCGAGGACATCTCCGACCACGTCGTCATCGCTGGATATGGTCGCCAGGGCCGACGGCTCGTCGAGTTCTGTGAGGAGATCGATCAGCCCTACGTCGTGATCGAGAACAACCCGCAGTCGTTGCCCGACCTCCGGGCCGAGTGTGACGCCTACGTGTTCGGCGACGCGATCGAGCCCGAAACGACAGCGGTGGCCAACCTCGAGGCCGCGAAGCTGGTCATCTCTACGGCCGAAACGAAGCCCCTCACCGAGTACCTGCTCTCGTTTACCGATACCGTCGACGTCATCGTCCGGACCAGGGAACTACCGATGGCCGCCGAACTCCTCGAGCAAGGGGCCACCTACGTTATCGTTCCGGACCTCCTCGCAGCCGACCAGATCGCCGACAGCCTCGGTGCCCTCCTGAACGGGGAGTTCGACTCCGACGAACTGCGGACGATGAGCAGGCGCGAACTCGACGTGGAACGTGCGCCACCACGTCCGTCCACCGCGACATCGAATTCGTCCACCGGCGAGCGCGACCGCTAACCGCCGCTACGGCCCGACGGCCCTGGCAGTGCCGTCTGTCCAGTGTATCAGTCGTCGTGTCGCGTCCTCGTCCTCGAGGTCGCTCCCGGTGGCTACCGACCCGTTTTTCCAGCCTGATCGCACGAGTTCACCGTCAGTGCCCGCGACCGGCGTGCGAACAAACGCTCGGAAACGGGCTCGAGCGGAAGCGTTGACCTAAAGACAGTCGACCGTGGATGAGAGGCCATGACCGAGGACTTCGAGACGGCCTTGCGGGAGTTCGACGACCTCCAGGAACTCGTCCAGTACTTCATCGACGACCACCACGAGTTCCTCTCGTGGATCGGGACGACCGTCGACAACGTCGACGACGGGACGATGACGATGTCGATCCCCTACGACGAGAAGCTGACCAACACGCGACTGAACGCCAACGGCGAGCGTGCGGACATCCACGGCGGGATCGCCGCCACGCTGATCGATACGACCGGCGGGCTCGCGCTCCGGACGGAACTCGAGGACCCGTTCAGCGCCAGCATCGCGACGATCAACCTGAACGTCAACTACCTGCGGCCGGCGACGGGCGACCTCTCGGCGACGGCGGACGTGATCCGCGCCGGCGGAAGCGTCGGCGTCAGCGAGGTCACCGTCGAGAGCACGACCCCCGACGGGACGACGCGGGAGGTCGCGACTGGGCAGGCCGCCTACCGAATTTTCCGCCCCGAGTGAACGGTCGGTGGTCGTCGGCCGGTGGCGTTCGACGTGCTCGAACGGCGAACCCGGCGGCTTCGGTTCGATTGCCGGTGGCGATCCCGTCAGTTCGGGTTCGCACCGTCGCCGAATTCGTCGGTTCGACGCGCCGTCAACCAGAGTCGCGCGAGAAGGTAACTGCCGACCGACGCAACGAGGGCGAAGTAGAGGTAGATCATCGCCTCGACGTGGAGGGGCACCGAGTCGATCATACGCGCTGGTCACACTCGAGCGTCATCGCTCGTCGCCTGCACTGTTCCACAAAATATATGGCCAGGTGCTGTTCAGTGCGGCCGCAGGTACTCGACGACGGCTTTCACCCCCGGCCGTCTGGCGATCCGACATGCTCGGCGTTCGTCGGACGGGCCGACACTCTCGAATCGACAACTGTTTGTACACGTTGGACTGCCTTTCTCACGTGCAGCGTCCCGCCGACGTCGGTCTCTTCCTCGCGCTCGCTGTCCTCTGGGGGCTCTCGTTCCCGGCGATCGCCGTCGGCCTCGAGTACCTCCCACCGTTGCTGTTCGCCGCGTTTCGCTACGACGTCGCCGCGCTCCTGTTGCTCGGGTACGCGGCGGTCCGGACCGACGGCTGGATCCCGCGGGGTCGGGACAACCTGCTCGCGGTCGTTGGTGGTGGGCTCTTTCTGGTCGCCGGCAACGGCCTCCTCTTCATCGGCCAGCAGACCGTCCCGAGCGGTGTCGCCGCGATTCTGACGGCACTGATCCCGCTCGTCACCGCCGTCTGGGCGTACCTCTTGCTCGGCGAGCGACTGTCGCCGACCGGCACCCTCGGCGTCGCGGTCGGACTGGTCGGCATCGGCTTCATCGTCCAGCCCGATCCCTCGAACCTGCTGGCCGGCGACACCGTCGGCCGCCTCCTGATCCTCGGCCAGGTCGCGAGCGTCTCGCTCGGCGGCGTCCTCGTCCAGCGGGCGAACCCGACGATCGACACCGTCCCGCTGACCGGGTGGTCGATGCTCCTGGGCGGTCTCGTCCTCCACGGTGCCAGCCTGACCGCCCGCGAGGTGCCCGGCCCGGAGGCCGCCTCGCTCGAGGCTGTCGCCGTCGTCGTCTACCTGGCAGTCTTCTCGACCGCGATCGCCTTCTTCATCTACTTCACCGTGCTCGCGGCCTACGGCGCCTTCCAGGTCGCGCTCATCCAGTATCTGGTGCCGGTCGTCGCGACGCTCGTCGGCGTGTTCGTCCTCGGCGAGTCGATCACGCCGCTGACGTACGTCGGCTTCGCCCTCATCGTGGCGGGCTTCGCGCTGGTCAAACGCCGCGCCATCGCGACCGTCCTCGAGGGCCGACTCGGTGCCAGCCCCTAGCCAGCGGACCCTCTCAGCTCCGATCCGTCGCGACCATCCAGTACCGAAGCGCCAGGTAGATCATGACGATGCCGAACGTGACGGCGAACAGCACCTCGCCGGCCGTCCACGCGGCCGTCAGCGCGATCGCGTTGAGCGCGATCCCGACGACGTACAGCAGCCGAAGGCGTCGTCGCTCCATCGGTTATGCACCCCCGGCCACGATTTCGGCACGACCGACCGTCGTCCGCTCGTCACCGATCGACCCCACCGGCTCGAGCGTCGCGTGCTCGAGGCGTCGCCGGCCACCCGCCTGAAACCCGTTCATACCGCCCTCTTCGCCAGGACGACCAAAAATCCACCCCTCCGCCGTCGCTCGGGCGGGTGTGCGAACCGCTATCGGCTCGAGGGAGCCTCGGGCCGTTTGCATACGGACTACTCTAACAGTGGCTCGTAGCGCAATTTGGGTATTCAGTCTCGCACCTGACATTGAAACAGGCGGGTCGGCAACGACGTTTCCTCATTGACCAGCGACCGTTCTATCAGTGTTGAGTGAGGGTCGTAGCGTCGTGCTGGATACGGGGCGCTTGTGACATATAGTAACAACTGCAACGAGTTACACACTGCTCGCCGAACCGTCTGGCGATCAGGTGTGCACTGACTTGCAGTGGCTACTATACTTAAATTAGATCTGCGAAGGGTGGTGTACGGTCAGTACAGAGAAAGCAGGGATCGGGGCGCGTCCGAGTTGTGGGGTATCTATCGAGTCTGGATCGGCTACTCACCTTGTTCTCTATCGGAGAGACCCTTGTGGGATTCCGAAACAGTTGCAGAGCTGAAATCGGTGGTGCTGTTTGATCGTCAGATAATATCGTCAACTAGAGTGATCCCATCTCTTTTGAGAATCCGGGCCTGGGTCGGAATCAGGCTGAAACGACTGATCATACGTCGATTGAAGATCCTTATCTGTTAGCTATTCCCACTCAGAAACCTGACTTGTAGCGTCTTTCGTGCGCTCGCTCGGCGGAGCTTTGGCTTCATCAAGTGGTACAACTCGTTCCATCGGATACGGGGCGTGGCCGAGTCGGTTGCCTCTCTGGCACTGTTTCAGATCGAAAACGTAAATCCACACATTGTTGTCGATAACAATCGCGTCAACGTCCTCTCTCTGCATCTCGTCAGAAAATCCTTCTGCTACCGGGACCCGCCACGTAAATTGAGCGCCTTTGTGGCTTGCGCGCTTGTCGATGAGATCTATCATACAAGACGCTCATCACGCAGGGTACCACCACTAGTAGAAGAAGCAACGCCAGATGTTGAACAGCTTATCAGTGACTATGAGGACCTGCTGAACGAGGACGATCAATAAAAATACTATCTTCTGTGTCGATGTCTGACGAGAATTTATACCGTTAGGGATCCCCTCAAGAGATATGAGTAGGGATTCGGACGAATCCACGCAAGGCATCAAACAGGAGCAATCACCTGAGACAGATGGCACTTCATCTGCACCTGACACGCCCGAAACGCAACCGCTGTCGATAACGCTGCCAGACGGGAGTGAGAACGTTGCTGACGCGATTGTCACACATAGAGAGATGCTGACTGATCCCCATGAACATGGGTTGGCAACTGATGAGGACATCTCGCATCTCTCAGAGGCTATGGAAACGTTCTCGGGTAGACTTGAAAAGGCCACCCACCAGTCCGACGAAACTCAATCGCAGATCGATGAACTCCAACATCTCGTGGAACAACAACAGCAACAAATCAACGAACTGCACTCGGTAGTCACCTCACTCGCAGATATTCTGGGGACCGAAGCAGGGTGGACAAAGTTCAACGACAAATAACCAGCCCGGGGACCTCTTCCGAACGTATGACAAGTCTGAACTTTAGCAGTGGTGAGTACAGAGAGTTCACGTAGCATATTGAGGACGTGGTGTTATTTCACCAGTCCGTATTCACCACCTGTCAGGATAATACATGATATTATCGTCACCAGTTTATATAGGAGTCTGGCCTACGATAGTGTGAGTCGGTTGCGGTATTCCCGCTGTACAAGGCTCAAGAGAGACAAGTAGCCATGAGTAACGACCAAAACCACACAACGGATGAAACCGAACCTGAAACTATGCGGGTGACGCGTCGAACCGTCATCCGTGGTGCGGGTGTCGCCGGACTCCTCACCATGGGCGTCGGCACCGCCAGCGCCCAACGGGGGCGGCAAGCACAGCAGGCAGCGGCCAGAGGGAGAGGCCCACAGCTCCCGCCACATGCGGCACAAAAAGCCAAAGATGTCATCGACATTAAATTCCCGGGTGGTAGGGGGCCCGGTCGTGGTCGGCCCAGTGACCCCGACAACGGCAACGGTGACAACGACAACGGCAACGGTGACAACGACAACGGCTTTGGCGGCTAAGCCACGACGCGGGCGACGGCGAGTGTTCACACATCAACATGAGCAACCAAGACCAACACACGTCAACCGAATCCGAACCCACGCGGGCGGCGCGCCGAACCGTCATCCGTGGTGCGGGTGTCGCCGGACTCCTCACCATGGGCGTCGGCACCGCCAGCGCACGGGAGCCCCCAGAACAGATTCCCCCACAACGTGATCCAAATAGTCGGCCGGCTAGAGGGAGAGGCCCAACGCTCCCGCCACAAGCGGCACAAAGGGCCAAGGACAGAATCGACATCAAATTCCCGAGGAGAAACGGCGATCCCGGCAACGGTAACAACGACAACGGCGAAGACATTCAAAGCTAAGCCGCGACGCGGATGACGGCGGGTTCTTTTCGCAAGATGACCACTCATTACCGGTGAGAGACCGGACGTGTCACGAGCGAAGTATTGGACCCTCACCGAGGCTACAGACCATGTGGTCGCCGTAACGTATCTGCTGCGGAAGGGTGAAACAGAGAGAGCCTCCGTGCTGCACTAGTCCTCTGTATCTTGTACACGCTTTTACCAGCTTTCGTATAGGTCGGGCGAATCGTGCTGAATCCAGAGCGCGAACGTCGTGGTACAGCAATCCGTCTCAGGCGAACTCGAGGGCGTCGCTCGTCTCCACCTCGCCGAAGAGCCACTCGGCGTGTTCTAAGGCGTACTCCCGGTGGTCGTCCTCGATCGCTCCGATGCAGTCCTCGAGGAGGATCGGTCGGAAGTCCCGCAGGCCGGCGCTGCCCGCCGAGTGGAGCACGCAGACGTTCGCGAGCGTGCCACAGAAGACGAGATCACGGATGCCGCGAGCGTTCAGCCACCCCTCGAGTTCGGTCCGCTGGAAGGCGTCGTAGGTGTGTTTCTCGACGACGTGATCGGCGTCGTCGACGGGGAGTTCCTCGACGACCTCGGCCTCCCACGACCCCTCGAGGACGTGTTCGCCCCACTGCTCGAACTCGTCGTAGTAGTAGGCGTCGTCGAACTGCTCGGGCGGGTGGACGTCCCGGGTGTAGACGACCGACGCGCCGGCCCCGTGGGCTCGCTCGAGAAGGTCGCCGATCGGCTCGATCACGTTTTCGCTTCCCGGCGCGTACAGCGAGCCGTCGGGGTGACAGAAGCCGTTTTGCATGTCGACCACCACCATCGCGGTCTGGGCTGGCTCGAGGTGCATGCGTGATCGTTCGGTCGGGACCGTAAAAACGTTCACCAGCCCCCGGGAGAGACGCCGTTGATCCCCGTCCTTTTTGCTCTTGGCGTCTTACCGACTGACTGGTATCATCCAGATGGACCGTAGCCGCACCCAGGTTCTCGTCGTCCTCCTCGCAGCGTCACTGATCGTCGTCCTCGGGGTCGCGGCCGTCACCGGGGGGCTGTTCTCGGTCCTCTCGGACGGCCAGTCGTCGCTCGAGGCTGACGACGCTGCGGACCGGCCGGACGACCCCTCGACCACCGAGACGGTCGGCTACGTCGAGGGCTACTGGTACGACGACGACCTTCCCGTCGACGACCGCGACGACGCCGCGCTCGAGCCGGACGAACTCGAGGCGGTCGTCTACCGGTCGATGGCCCGGGTCGAACAGATCCGCGATCTCACGTTCGAAGAGGAGGTCGACGTCGACGTCGTCTCCCGCGAACAGTTCCAGGAGGAAGACGAGGACCTCTTCGCGAACGTGACCGACGAGGAGCGCCTCCAGCAGGAGGTCACCTTCGAGGCGCTGTTCATGGTCGACCGCGACACGGAGGCCGAAGCCGAAGTCGAGTCACTCTACGGCGATGCCGTCGACGGCTACTACGACCCCTCGACCGACGAGGTCGTGCTTGTCTCGGACGATCCCGACGCCCCGGAAACCGACGAGGTCACGCTCGGCCACGAGCTGTTACACGCCTTACAGGACCAGCACTTCGACCTCGAGGGCTACGACCGCGAGACGATCGACCAGGACGCCGCGAAAAACGGCCTCATCGAGGGCGACGCGGTCTGGGTCGACACCGAGTACGAACAGCGCTGTGGCGAGGAGTGGGACTGTGTCAGCCCCGCCGGCGAGCCGGCGGGTTCGGGCGCGATGAACTGGGGGCTGTACCTGATCGTCTTCCAGCCCTACGACGACGGCCCCGACTACGTCGATCACCTCCTCGAGGACGACGGCTGGGATGCCGTCGACGCTGCCTACGACGAGCCGCCGGCCAGCAGCTCCGAAGTGATCCGCCCCGGCGACGACCGCGACCCCGTTGACGTCGCGGTCGAGGACCGCTCGAGCGACGAGTGGCGCCAGTTCGAGGTCGACGGCGAGGTCGCGACCGAGACGGCCGGCGAGGTCGGGATGGTCTCGATGTTCGCGGCGGACGTCCTCGATCCCGAGCGGCCGTCGGTGATCGACGAGGACGCCTTCTTCGAGGGCGACGCCAGCAGGGTCGCGAACATCGATTACGACCAGCCGCCCACCGACGGCTGGGCCGGCGACGAACTCGTCACGTACGTCCACGACGACGCGCTCGAGGCCGACGAGACGGACGAAGCCGTCGATCAGACGGCGTACGTCTGGGAGTCCGAGTGGGTGACCGACGACGACGCCGCGCAGTTCCTCGAGGGGTACGTGCAACTGCTCGAGGACTACGACGCCGAGCCCGTCGACGACCGCCAGGACACCTACGAGATCGACGATGGCTTCCCCGGCGCGTACGCTCTCGAGGCCGACGACGAGACCGTGACGATCGTCCGTGCGCCGTCGGTCGACGACCTCGAGGTCGTCCAGGAGGGTGCGGGTCCCGAGGGCGACGATCTGCTGGGTAACGGCGCACTCGAAGACGACTCAGCCGCGAACGACGACTCCACCGCCGACGACGGCTCGGACGACAGCGACGCGATCGGCGGGCCGGCGGGTACCGGCCTGGGCTCGGTCGCCCTCGCCGCGGTCGTCGTCTTCGGCACCGGCGTCGCGATCCTTCTCGTTCGGGACCGACGTCGCGCCGGCGCCGCGATGGTCTCGAGCGGCCCTCTCGGCTCGCAGCCGACGGCGGTCGACGCCCGCAGCTGACGTCTCGAGCGCCAGCTGTCCGTCCATGACCGAACCACACGAGCGACGCAGCTTTGCTCGTGGCGCCGAAACGGGACGGCAATGCGTCGGGGCACGCTCTTCGCGGTCGTCGTTCTCGTCGTCCTCTCGGGCTGTACGGTTCCCGGAACGCCGGGGCAACTCGATCCTGACCGCGAGCTCGGCTCCGTGGCGGGATACACCGCCGACGACGAGTTCGCGTTCGGGGAGGACGCGACGCTCACCGAGGACGAACTCGAGGCCGTCACCTATCGCTCGATGGCACGTATCGAGGTGTTGCGCGGTCTGAAGTTCGAACGCGCCGTCGATATCGAGGTGATCACCCGCGAGGAGTACCGCGAGCAGCGAGGCGAGCCTGACGAGGCGTCGGCGTTCAGCAACGAGGTGTGGCGGGCGCCGTTCGTCGTCGACGGCGAGACCGACGTCAACGACGAACTCGAGGTACTCTACGGCGATGCCGTCCAGGGCTACTACTCGAGCGATCGGATCGTCCTCGTCGCCGACGACGTCGACGCGCTCCGAGTCGACCGCGGGACGCTCGTCCACGAACTCACGCACGCGCTGCAGGACCAGCACTTCGGGCTCGACCGCGAGGGCGAGACGATCGACGAGCGCCGCGCGGAGCTGGGGCTGATCGAGGGCGAGGCGAACTACCTGCCATACCTGTACGACGAACGCTGTGAGGCAGAGTGGCAGTGTCTGCCCGATCCCGGCCCGCCGGCCGAACTCGAGCCGGGCGATCGTCCGTTCAACCTCGGGCTGTTCCTCTCGATCTACGCCCCCTACGCCGAGGGGCCGGCGTTCGTCTCTCACCTCCACGAGAGCGAGGGCTGGTCGGCGGTCGATCGTGCGTTCGACGACCGCCCGGCGAGCACCTCGCAGGTGATCCACCCCGAGCGATATCCGGACGACGAGCCGGTCGACATCGACGTGCCCGATCGCTCGAGCGACGCGTGGGACCCGATCACCGACGACGACGGCGAGGTGCGGACGGAGACGATCGGCGAGGCGACGCTCTTCGGGACGCTGTGGGCAAACGGCGTCGTCGACCGACCCCTGACGAAGGGCGGCTCCGAGCTCGCGCCGTACAACTACAGCCACCCGACGACCGACGGCTGGGCCGGTGACACGCTCAAGGTGTACGAACGCACCGACGAGGTGACAGACGAGAACGTGACGGCCCACGTCTGGACACTCGCCTGGGAGGACACCGCCGACGCCGAGGCGTTCGCCGACGCCTACCGCGCGCTCCTCGAGGCCAGCGGCGCCGACCCGGTCGACGCCGGGGCCGACGGCGACACCTACCGCATCGACGACGGCGGCTTCGCCGGTGCCTCCCACGTGCTCGTCGACGACGAGCGGGTGACGATCGTCGGCGGACCGAGCGTCGACGCCCTCGAGGAGATTCACGCCGACGTCGACGTAGACGCGAGCACTGACGTCGACACCGACGCTGACGCGAGCACTGACGTCGACACCGACGCTGACGCGAGCGCCGACGTGACCGCGAGTGTCGAGGCCACTACACCGGCCACGGTCGGCCTCGGGCCCGCCGGACGGCAGGCGGCGTCCTGAACGCGTCGACGACAGCGGCGACGAAGACGCGTAGCTTTTCCCGCTGCCACGGAAATTCGTCGGTATGTCAAACCCGTTCGGAACCGTTCCGCCGGAGGCGATCCTCGAGGGAGCCGCGACGGACGCCTACTTCGAGCGCACCCGGGCGACGCTCGAGCACGCCGGGAAGAACCCGCACGTCGTCGCCGAGGTGACCGCCGACCAGTTCCCGACCGGCGCGTTCGAGGTCTTCACCGGCGTCGCTGACGTCGCGATGCTGCTCGAGGGGCGGGCCGTCGACGTCGACGCGCTCCCCGACGGCCAGCTGTTCGACGGCGGTCCCGTGATGCGTATCGAGGGCCCGTACCTCGAGTTCGCCGAACTCGAGACCGCCCTGCTCGGCTTACTGTCCCAGCCGAGTGGCTTCGCGACGGCGGCGCTCGAGGCGCGGCTCGCAGCGCCCGACTCGCTCGTCCTCTCGTTCGGTGCCCGCCACGTCCACCCCTCGATCGCGGCGGTCGTCGAGCGTGCGGCGCTTTTGGCCGGTCTCGACGGCTTTTCACACGTCGCAGCGGGCGACATCCTCGGCCGGGAGGCGGGCGGGACGATGCCCCACGCGCTCATGTTCTGTTTCGGCGAGGGCAACCAGCCCGACGCCTGGCGGGCGTTCGACGAAGCGGTCTCCGAGGACACCCCGCGCATCGCACTGGTCGACACCTTCTGGGATGAAAAAAGCGAGAGCCTGCTGGCGGCCGAGACGCTCGGCGACGACTTAGACGGCGTCCGCATCGACACGACCGGCTCTCGACGCGGCGACTTCCGACACATCATCCGCGAGGTCCGCTGGGAACTCGACGCGCGCGGCTACGAGGACGTCGACATCTTCTGTAGCGGCGGGCTCGGACCCGACCAGCTCCGGGAGCTGCGCGACGTCGCCGACGGTTTCGGCGTCGGCAGTCACGTCACCAACCGCGATCCGGTCGACTTCAGCCTCGACATCGTCGAAATAGAGGGCGACCCGATCTCAAAGCGCGGCAAGCTCTCCGGCGTGAAGGAGGTCTACCGCACCCCCGACGGCGACCACCACGTCACGCTCGCCGACCGCGACGGGCCCCAAGGCGGTGAGGTGCTGCTCGAGCCCCTCGTCCGCGACGGCGAGGTCGTCCGCGAGTTCGACCTCGAGGCGGCGACCGAACGCTGTCTGGCCGACGCCGAGACGATCGAGTTCGGTGCCGACGCGTAGTCGTCAGTCTCGAGCAGCCGTCGCACGATCGGGGCCGCTCCGTCGGTCGACTCCCGATTCGGCCGTCGACGCTTCGCTGTCGAGGGAGGTCGACACGGCTACTGGACGACAGCCCGAACGAAATGAGGCGTGGAGGATCGACCCGTTCAGAGTTCTTCGATGCTCCCATCGGCTTCGCGCTCGCGGAAGACCTGGCCCTCGAACAGCGTGACGACCACGTCGTCGTTCTGCCAGGCGCCCGGTGCGAGTCGGGCCTTACGGCAGGTTCGATCGAGGTACTCGCGTTCGCTCCAGCCGTTCTCGACGGGGACGGTGGGGTAGAGCCAGCCGCCCTCGCCGCCGTCGATCGCGACCCCGTGGGTGCCGAGTTCCAGGTCGGCGAGCGGATCGTCCGTGAGGACGACGTTCCGGACCGCACAGACCGAGACCGTGAGATTCGGGAGCTCGGAGGGGGTAACCTCGGAGCCACAGGAGTTCTCGCTTGCGGCCTCGATCGCCGCGTCGACGATGACGTGACCGAGCTGTTCGCCCGAGCGGTAGCCGCCCGCACAGCCGCGCAGGCTGCCCCGGCCGCGCGTGGACTCGAGGCGGACGAACGCGCCCGTTCGCTCGTAGAACGCCTCGCGCATGCTACCCGGTTGCTCTCGTTGCCCGTGTTGTACGTAGGATTCGACGGATTCGCGCGCGAGTTCGACCGCACGCGCCCCGTCCTCGTAAGAGAGGTCGACGCCCTGTCCCTGGGACATACACGTGTACATGGGGGTACCGGTCCTAAAACGCTTCCATTCGCCGTGCGGTCGAATCGCGTCCCCGACCGGGGGACTTATTCGCCGACGGCACCTACTCCGAGTGGGAGAGAGAGCCCGGCTGCCGCGGTGGCCGCGTCGGCAACGACGCGGTCACGCAACGTGGACCGTCCCTCCGGGACGCTTCACGCTCCTGCCGTTGCCCGACGCTACGCGTCGCGCAACGCTCGCGAGGAAAGTCCCCCCACCTGTTCGGGCAGGTGACCGGGCGCAAGTCCGGAGCGGGAGACCGCTGGCTCTGGAACAGAAACGACACGTCTCGGCCCGACCGATGATGCGTGCGAACCCGACCGCGAGGAAGGGGAGTTGACCCGCTGATGGGCCTGCAGTCGAAACACATGGTTCGAACCCATGGATCGTGCGTGGCACGACCGACTGCGGACAGACGGCCGAGGATCGATGGAACGGCGAACCCTCACCGGTGCAAGTCCGTGCCGTGGTAGCCCGAACGCCCCGCGGCCTCGCCGCGGACGGCGCGGACGCTCAGCCAAATGCCGGGACGAACAGAAGGGGGCTTACTCCTCTCGCCCAGTTTTCGTACTGAGTGGCGACGCTGGCGACGCCGTCGTCCGACCCGCCGTCTCCCGCGTGCGACCGGACCGGCTCGCCGTCTCCTGCGCGCGATCAGACCGGCTCGAGACTGACGTCGATGCCGGTCTCGTTCTCGACGTTGTCCGTGACCGGACAGCGGGACTTTACTG
>LFCJ01001472.1_pt1 | contig 16450 bp, 19 predicted proteins | sample 643141 | NCBI WGS metagenome assembly LFCJ01 (sample SAMN03766243, study PRJNA286221) | soda lake metagenome | biome: soda lake; feature: Kulunda steppe; material: water; isolation source: sample B1-Br-g2 brine of Lake Bitter-1 | place: Russia: Kulunda steppe | collected 2010-07 | reverse complement strand
GATAGATGAACTGCTTTCAGAACAAGGATTCAAGACTCTTGAAGATTTTACAGATAAAGGAATGAAAAACGCAGTAGATCTTAGTTACCAAATTAAGGATCTGGAGAAAAGAAAACTCCAAGGCCTCTTCGGAGAGAAGATTGCAGTCTTTGTAAAGGGCAGGATTAAAGAATTTCTGAAACAGTCCTTAGGAAACAACTGGGAACTGAAACAAGGGATCAAGCTGAAGACCTGTAAAGCCTCAAAATCAATGTGGTACGGGGACCGGTCCCCGGATTCAGGTATCAAGATAACGGACTCAACTATCAGACACAGAAATATGGAAAGAGAAGAAATCAAAAAGAAAGTTAGGAAAAGACATTTTATCACATCGGAGGAACTTTTCAACCGTTTCTCAGAACATCAGATACCTAACATAGACCAAGTCTACTATGCTATAAAGTTTACAGGTAATGAAAAATATAGAAAGTACCACTTGATTAACACTGAAAGCTCTAGTTTCTCAAACCAAGAGAAGGAGAGAATAAAATTAAAAGAGGTAGAGGACTTCAAAGTGATAGGCCTGGAAATCAAGACGACTGAAAACAAGGCGGAAAACTTATTCAGCAGCTTGCAAAGATCAATAAGAGACAAGGCCTCAAAATCACCTTACCTTGATATCTACAGCCTCAAAGTAGAGTATGACATACAGACAGGAAAGATACCAGAGAATGTGGATATAAGAATAGAAAGATGTCGGAAATAATAAAGTATGACAGCTCACTACACCTAGAATGGTGACTTCTTCTTCTTCTTAACTTATTATTTGAAGTACTCTCTTCCTGCATAGCCGCCTAATCCTAATATCGCCAATATGAGTAGTAACGTAGTGGTATTCACTTGCTCCTGATAAAATTCTCCTGCGAAAGACTGAAGCTCATCATCATCATTATCTTCTGAAGCAGTTGGATCACTGGTTTCTGAAGTCTCTTCCTCTCTTGAATCATTTTCAGTGTCTGAACCGTTTGAATCTATTTGATCCTCCTCTTGATCAGTTTCATCTTCGGCAGAATCAGTTTCATCCGATTCATGATCTTCTGCGCTTTGATCTGATTGATCATCGCCTGTATCATCTGAAGAATCTTCACTAAACTCAAAGTTGACTTCTGAAGTATTTCCAGAAATAAATTCCAGAGACTCCTCTCTATCTCTTACTCTGACATCTACAATCTCATTTCTCCTACTAAAGCTGTATTCAATATCAAATGTAAAACCTCCAGAATTATCAATAGACCGGTTCTTGACATTCTCTCCGCCGATCCAGGCCTCGGCATTACCACTCTCTAAGTTGGTTTGCCCTGTTACAGTAAACGGAGGCCTGTTGTCTGTTACAAAATCCTTTGTTGATCCGTTGATCTGTTCTTCTCCTTCAAGAAATGCAGTATAACTGTATTCTGTGTCGTAACTAAGGCCTTCAATTCTAATTTCGTATTCTCCGCTGCCTACTTCCTTAGTTTCTGACTCAAAGCTACTTGTTTCATCCTCGTACCTGAAGAAAAGCTCTTTCTCTGAATCTACAAATCTCGTACGCGCTGAAAGAACAGCAAAATCCTCACCTCTATCAACTACTTCACCGGTACTTACTCTAGGTTCAGGGCTTTCAATACTGAAATCAAGATCTACAGTTTTGGAAGAACCACCGCTCTCAAAAACAGGATTTTCAGGATCTGTCGACGCTTCAATAAGATCACCTGTCGCATTCTCAGTAAAAAAGCTGACTTCACTGCCATCTTCGCCTGAAAGAGCTGCCACATACCCGCCGCTGGAATCCACTGAAACCTCCTGAAAGTCGCCTTCAACTACTTGAATATAGATGGTTCTGCCTTCAGAGGCCTGATCATCATTTACTTCCACAAAACCCTCAAACTGCTGAGGCAAACCAGGAGGATCCTGAGCATAGACTAGCGAAAAAGATGTCACTAAAAATAAACTGATAAATAAGAATTTCAGCAATTCCTTTCTCATACTCTTTATTCCTCATGTAAATGATTTATTTCTTGGCTCACTGAACCCAGTAACCATTGAAAACACTAGTTTCCTGATTGAATTCATCTCCGTCACAAGGATCATCTACGTCTTCCTCTAGTACTATACTGTAATCACCTTCGCAAATATCATCATCAGTAAAGAATCCTATTTCATCGTCAGCAAATTCAAATGGACTTAGCAAGTTCCATCCATCAGCCAAATCACCTGGTACCATAGCAGGTTTTCCATCTTCATCAGGACTGAACTCTAGTACTCCGGCACCTTCTGCATAAATATAAGTCCCTTTATTTGGAGTCAAAGAGTTTGCAATCTGCCATCCTTCAACATAATTGAAAGCAGAGTCTATCCAGTCAAAATCACTGCTCATAGCGGTATCTTCATCATTATTATCAATTTCCCCCTTTTCAGGCAGAGAGATAAGATTCCAACCTGATTTAAGGCCTATTAGGTCTGACCTAGTCATTCCAGATGTAGATTCAACTGTATTTCCCTTTCCATCTGATGCGTTTATATTCCAAGTTTTATCTCCTTCTATGTCATCCTCTGTTAAGTCACTAAATTCGACCACAGCTCTTTCAGTTTCCTCACCATTTTCAGAAACAATTTCTGAATCCCAAGGGCTTTCCTCAATGGAATCTACAGGTTCAGAAAATTCCAGCACTCCAAAATTGTAATCTTCCATAACTTTGATATCCTTTAGAACAGGGCCGGCCTTGTCTTTCTCACTTATGTCCCCAGCACTTAACTGTTCAACTCTTGTGCCAACTTCATAGGCTAGATATTCATCGACTCCCGGCTCATGAGTTACATCTACATCTCCAGCATCCGTGGAATTTACTCCATCTTCTTCTGCTTCAAGCGTTATACTATCTGCTGGTTCATCATGACTATTTAGATTCAAAGGTTCTCCGTTCATAAACCATTGATCTTCTTCAAATGTACCAGTATTCACATCTTCATCAAACTTAATTTCGGCTTGGTCTATCCTGCCATTTTTATCATCATCGTAAAGCAGAGTCTCATTGACAGAGCCACTTCCTGTTAGGACCTCAACAGTATCTGAACCATCTTTTTCACCGTTTTCATTCGAAACAGTAAACTCTATTTCCTGTTCTCCTGAGCTTCCACTAGTATACTCTAATTCAACTGTTATCTCAACCGGATGAGAATCAAGATCATAATCCTTATCAATGATGTCTAGGCTTCCTGTTGAAAACTCGAAGTCAGGCTCATATAAGGATGAAACTTGCAGATCTGCCTTTACTGTATCTCCATGAGTAACTTCACTATTTCTCAATTCAAATTTATCTATTTCTGGAGCTGCACTGTAAAGACCGTCCACAGTCTTTGTGGAGGCCACAATCTCATTACTCATTACATCCTGAATAGTGTCAGAAGGCTCAACATCTACCTCGTCGCTGTACTCAAGTTTTTCCTTCAATGTCAGATTAAATGTAAGCTCTTCTTCATTAAACTCTATATCATCTATTTCAGGTTCATCGAGACCTAGATCAGTCTGTCTCGCGGTCAATTCAAATAATTCGGTCTTAATATTCTCTTGATCATTTCTTAATACCTCTTCATCTATTGGTGCGGGACCTACAAGGCCTATATCCACGTTAATTGTATCTTTGGTTTCTCCCACTTCTGCAGAGTTAATTTCTGAGCCTGAGTTATCAACGTAAACCGTTTTCTCTTCATTTTCCACACTGTCGTAAAGAGTCACGGCACCGTAACCCTCCTCAAAATCGAATTTTTCCGTCAACTCGACACTTTGGGTGAATGTATCTTCAAACTGGCCTTCTATCTTGATCATATCATTATAATTCGCACTAGGATTATAGTCTGGAATCCTGAAGTAATATGTTCCATCTGACCTACTGTAAACATTCAGATTACTGTAAGAATCTATTTCCTCACCGCTATCACCATCTATGTAAGTTACTTCATCGCCAAACTCAACATCACCGTCTTCTGAGTAAATGACTCCCAGCTCAACTTTCTCACCGGCATCAGGCCTAGTTTCATCGAAACCTTCAAATTCAGAAATATGTTTCTCAACAGTTTCAAGCTCGAGATCCTCTCCCTTCGCCAGGCCTATCTTCTGACCATCATTATCATCTAATGAGATATAACCGGTAGTATATACCTCACCACTGTCTTCAGAAATATCTCCGCTGACAGTCAATGTGGCTATTGATAGACCCATTAGAAAGATTATGAAAGTTGAAACAGCTGCGAATTTACCAATAGAAAGATTATTACCCCTCATATCTCCATAATTACCGAAGTCTACATTTAAAATTTATCTACTGTTTAACCCGATAATCTAAGTACTATCTCTTCTCTCTCTATAATTCAGCTTAAATCTTAGTTATCTGCGAAATCCTCATTAAAGACCAGATTAGAGCTTTCTTCAGATAGCCATCTATTAGACTTTCTGTAATCTGGATATATTTCTCGATCCTTGCTCCAGAAATTTTCATCGTGATTCTTCTCCTCAAGATGGATATCTAGATAAATTTTGATATAATTTGAAAGATACTAAAAACTTCGATTGCACGTAGTTATACAGGTGTCGAAGTGAGCCAACCAACTGATAGCTACACGAATAATTTTTTCTCCAACCATTTCATCGCCTCAAACCTATCATAATTCTTTTCTCATAACTTCAATACCTATATCTTTGCCTTCTATACCGTGACTCTTCTCTTCTTCTACTTCTTATTCCTTCTTTTTGTAGAATTTTACTGCTTCAAGTGAGGCTAATGCTTCCATCTCTTCCAGGTTTTCTTCTCTAAAGCCAGGCGTGTAATTTTCTAGGAAGTTTTCCCAGGCCTTGTCAAAATATTCAGGATGTGAGCTCTCCAGTATCTGCTTCAGAAGATGTAGATCGACTGCTCTATCCTCTACGCTTTTAGAGTCCTCTGAAAGCCCGAAGTCGATCAAGGTTACTTCACCGTTCGACATGATATTTTTGATCGTCAAGTCGCCATGAATCAGGCCCTGAAATCCAGGAGGCCTGAAATTACCTGAACATTTGATAAAAGGCATTGAAGTACGCTGAAAATGTCTTTCTTCTGCCTTTCCTTAGGGTTTGTTCCATGGTCTCTTTTACGTTTTCTGTGACTCCTTCTCCGTGTCCACAGAAGATCCTCTCAGGTTCAAAATCCAGTAATTTCTTGGGCGGATTCAAACGGTACAAAGGATTCATACCCAGTTTTTCTCCACGACCTCTCAGATGTTTTGCAGTTCCCAGTGCATCAGCTACTATCAAAGTCCTGGTATTTCTGTTGTAAAGTGCTGCTTCATTAGCCATCCTGGATTCGACGACTGTATGGATCTCCCAGTCCGTACCTGGAACCTTTTCCGATATTTTCTCTACCTCTGCATCCAGTTCTCTTTCAAACCATTCAGGTACGTAGACAGGGCAATCATATCTCTCAGCCAGTCTCTCAGAATCACGTTCATGACGTTCGAAAAGCAGTACAATGCCTTTGACCTCTCCAAACTCATCGATTTTTTGATCAAGGTTTTGTGCATCTAAAGGATCAACGAGGTAAAGACCGTCATCCACGAACGCATGAGAAGTCCTTTTCATCTTTTCCTCAGGCTTCCCGATCCAGCCAAAACCTTTCTCCCAGTCATCAACGAACTCAGCCTCTCTCAACTCTTCGACCTTGATACTCATAGAAAAATATTAGATAGCCAGACTGAAGAACCTTTCCAGACAGCTATACATCATCTACTAGGGAACCAGTTCCTCCTGAACTACCTTTTCCAGATCCAAATACTCTCTCGGTTTCTGGATCACCTGATACCGGTCTAAGGCCTCCTGGATTTCAGGGTGATCAACTGCCTCATCACGGCTCCATACAGTATAAAGCGCTTTATTATCCGCCTTGAACTGATCCAGTACATCAGGACCTCTCACTCCATCCTCCAGTACAAGCTCGGAGATAACTGCATCATAATCCTCTCTTACTTCCTCGATATCAATTTCCGAGGCATATTCGACATCAACTTCAGCATCAGTGAACGAATTGTAAAGCTCATCCATCTCTTCAAGTGAATTATACGGACTTTCAACAACTAAAATCTTCATAATATTCAATCAGGGAGAAACAATTAAATTAATTTAACCCTTTTAGACGCAGTTTTCTCCTATTTAGATACAGAATCCAAATATTTTAGATGTAATAGCTGATTATTCCAGGATTTTAAATTTTAACCCGATTAATTCTTCACTTCTTTCCCAAAGCTTCTTTGCATCATCCTCGTTGTGAGAGGCCTCTGATGATCCCTGTTTTTCCGGGTATCCTCTAGCCTGTTTGAAGCCGTCAGGTCCGATGTACTCTCCTCCTTGTATTTGTTCTGAGGTGGCTGCATAAAGCATTGGGAGACATCCCTTACTTGGTGATTGACCAAAAATTTTGCTGATCATTTGACCGAGGTAAAGCTTGATTTTTGAATGCTCCATCTTCGGCCCTATCTTAAACAGGTTAGTATCTGATATTCCTGGATGACAGGCGACAGATTCTACATCAATATCTTTGTCTTCTAATCTTCTATTTAGTTCGTAGGTGAACAAGAGGTTTGCAAGTTTACTCTGACCGTATGCACCCCATTTGGAATAATCATCCTCACTCATCAGATCATCGAAATCAATTTCACCGTCTTCATGCGCCATAGAGCTCTGATTAACAACTCTGCCACTGGCCTCTACAATTAGATCAATTAAATGTGCCGTCAACGCAAAATGACCGAGATGGTTTACTCCCAGCTGCATTTCGAAGCCATGTTCAGTTTCTCTCCGAGGTAAAGCCATCAAACCCGCATTATTGCAAAGTATGTCAAGAGAATCATATTTTTGTTTAAACTCTTCAGAGAAGGATTTTACAGACTCCAAATCAGAAAGATCAAGCTCCATAACTTCAAGATCAGGCTCATCCACCTCCTTTTCAATTTCTTCTTTGGCCTGTTCAGCCTTATCTAAGCTCCTGCACGCCATTACAACCTTTACTCCGTGTTCAGCAAGTATTTTTGTTGCGGAGAATCCTAGTCCGGAATTAGCTCCAGTAATTACAACTATCTCATTTTCTAATTCTCCGATTTCAGCGGCATTCCAACCCATATCAGTAACTTATTTTGTGATTGATTTAATTATGGTGAATTTTCCCCACTTACTTATTCTGATTCTGAACAGAAGTAAGTATGAAGGATCTGGATTTAGAGTTAATTGAATCAGCCATCCATGAAATGAAACAGGATATCGAAGTGGTGTCGTTCAAAGAATTTGATTCTGGTAGGGCTAGGACAGTAGTTGATGTTGATTTAAAACAGAGAGATAACCTGATTCTGTATCTGTGCCATAAAGAAAGTGTAGAGTAACGGTTTAGAAAAGAAGAAAAACTACTAGAAAGAGTTAATACGGAGACAGATATTCCTACTCCTAATATAATCTATTCTGACCTCTCTAAAGAGAATATACCTTATTTGTTTTACATTGGAGAAAAAATTGATGGTTATGATCCTATCGATCGGTATAAATACCTCCCTAAAGACGAAAGAATGAATATTTTAAGACAATCCGCCGAATATCTAGGCGAACTACACAAGAATGTAGGTTTCCGAGAATACGGAGAAATCAAATATAGAAATGGAAATTTGGAAATAGATAGCTGTTCTTGGTATGAATGGATGGAAGAGTGGGCTGAGCCCTATATAGAGGATATAGGAGATTCAAGGTTTAGCGACCTTCAGGAAGATGCTAGGAAATTCATGGAAGAACATAAAGAAGTGGCTGAAGTTTCTGATCCTTGCTGTGTTCATTTTGATGTTACTCCTGACAATTTGATAGTTAAGGATGCAAGTATTAATGCTGTTTTGGATTGGGAGAAGGCTATTTCAGGGGCGCCTGAATGGGATTTACAGTATTCCAAGATTTTAATGATCAATGCCCAATTTGAGACAGAATCAATAGAGAATGAAATGTTTAAGGAATTTCTGAAATCTTATTTAGAAGAGAACAAGCTTAAACCGGGCTGGCAGAAAAGATTTCTCTATTACAACACTATATGGACATATCAATCTTTAGCTAACTTCGAAAAACATGTAGATGAGGAGGATAAACCTGAGCAGGAAAAATTCTTCAGAAAATTGGTTGAAAGGCGTTTTAAAAACCTAGATAAGGCTGTTAAAAAGGAGTTTCCAGAAGAATTGCTCTAATCTCTGACTTAATTGTCAAAGCTAAGATAAAATTTTACCAAGAATCCATTACTAGGGGGACGAGTTTGTGATTGATGAAAAAGTAGAAAAAATGATTCTGGAAGAATCAAAATTGGAGAACTTTGTAACTCCTAGATATGAGAGTTACAACTTTGCTAATATATCAGGTACAGTAGAAGAAGTGCTAGGAGGGGACAACGGCAGAAGTCTTCCAGAAGATGTTTTTGAAGATGTAGATACTGAAGGTGTGAAGAATGTAGCTCTAGTCTTTGTTGATGCTTTTGGATTTGTTCAATGGAAGAAGTATGGAGGAGGTTTGGATTTCTTCAGTAATTTGATTGAGAATGGTAGAGTAACTCCTTTGACAACTATTTTTCCTTCTGAGACTGCTGCAGCCGTCACAACAATGAATACAGGGCTAACGCCTCAAGAACACTCAGTAGTTTCATGGAGAGTGTTCCTTGAAGAACTTGACACAACTATCAGAACACTACCATTCACAACACTAGATAAAAAAGACCCTAAAAAATTAAAGGAAGGAATAGATGTTTCTGTCTTATATGGCAGTGAAACTGTATTTAACCGCTTGAAATCAGAAGGAGTCACTTCTACAGGCATCATACCTAAATCAATAGAAGGAAGCGATTACAACTCGTACATGATGAAGGAGGCTTCTGTAAAAGGCTTCCAAAATGCTTTCGATATGGCATTAAAACTTAGGAAATCAATTGAAAGCTCGGAACGGAAAAACTACTTCCATTGCTATACAGACCAAGTTGACTCAGCACTACATGAATACGGACCTGATACAGAAGAACACATCTCTCAACTAGAAGCAGTTTCTCAAGCATTACAGAAACAACTCGTAGAAAAATTGAGTCCAGAGAAAGCAGAGGAAACATTATTGATTGTGGTAGCAGATCATGGTCAAGCAGATGTAAATCCTGACGACATTACAGACCTTCTCAGCTTTGAGATAGTGAAAGAGAACCTAGAAAGAGATCAAAAAGGAGAAATGATACTACCCACAGGCGGACCGAGAGCAACAATTCTACACATTCAAGAGGGCAAAGAAGACAAAGTAAAGAACTTCCTAGACGATGAACTGAACGCTAGAGTTTTTAGAACTAGTGAAGCCTTAGAAAAAGGATTATTTGGAAAAGGAGAGGTAAATAATCGTTCAAGGCTCGGAGACATAGTAGTTATACCAAAGGAAGAAGAGAAGATGATCTGGTACGAACATGAAGATCACAAAGGTTACAGCGATTATGAAGGTCATCACGGAGGAATGAGCAAAGCAGAAATGCTAGTACCATTCGCCACAGCCAAAATCTCGGACTTAAAAAGAGAAGCAGAAAATAATTGAGGTTAAGATTTGATTGGTGTGAACGATCTAGCTGAGAAATCTGAAGTCAAAGTTGATCAGTTGATAGAGAACTTGAAGGAACGGTATGACGATTTTCAAGTTTCGGAGAAGACTTGGGAAGTCTCTCCAGAAGGCTATGAAACAGAGGCTGAAAACTTCAGAAACGGTGGTTATGGTGGGACAGGAATATGGCTTACCAACGATAAAGGTCAGGTGCTTCTAGTAAAGAACAAAGGAGATGATTCTTGGGGTGATCCCGGTGGACACCACGAAAACGAAGAAAAATATGAAGAAGCAGCAAAAAGAGAAACCAAAGAAGAAGCTAATGTGGAACCAGAAATAACAGGAATACAATCTGTAGATAAGGTAAAGTTTCAGGATAAGGAGAACGATCGGTACTTCTACAACCTCTTAGTGATATTCAAAGGAGAGTATGTTTCAGGAACACCAAAACCGCAGCAAGAAGAAATAGAAGAGGTTAAATGGTGGGACAATCACCCAGAAAACCTACTATATGAAGACCTCAAACAATTTACTATTCCATCTGATAAATGAGTTACATTCTATATGTTGGCGGTTTTTGAGATCATGGTCGACCAACATAGCAGTCTATTTCTTCTAGGTCATTGGCTAGTATTTTAGCCATTGTTCGATGATTAGCGTCATGAACTGCACCCCAAGTTTCCTTGATGTTCCAATCCTTTTCCCCATGAACTTTAATCATTCTTTTTCTTTCTCTAATCGTGCTTCCGGGAGATATGACTATGGTTGAAAACTCATTCAAGACTTCCGGAAATTCCTTTAAACAGTTTATATACTCTATACTCCGATATTCCTCCGAGTCTGCTTCCCTTACAAACTCTAGAACTTCTGGAAGTGTTCCTGTAATTACTTCTGGAGGCAAACCAGCACAACGAGGCAGGGTCGTTCCTAAGTCCTCTACCTTTACAGTTTCTTTACTCCATGAACATTTCTCGAACATTTTACATCTGAACTCAGGATTGCTGCCTAGTTCCCATATCTTATCTATTTTCTCGCTATGACTGTAATTTTCTTCTTGATAGCTCTTTCTGACTTCATCTACAATTTCTCTCTTTAATTCCTTTCCATCGGCTGAGCCTTCAATTATCTTTCTCTGAATATCTTGTTGCTTACATAGTTCCCATACAAGGTAATTATCGATAACATTTTCGTCAGTTCTCATAATGATTGAACACTAACTTTACTTGAACCCGATTTTCTCCTTTTCTGTTACAATATCATTTATCGGTTCGTGTTCAGCTTCTATACCTATTTCTTTTAGGCCTTCTGCTATATTGTCACAAACCTGTTCGTAAACCTTGTTAACATCTCCTGGAAACTCTTCGTTTGGTGCGACTATCCCCCATGTGATTTCTCCATCAGGCGTTAGGAAAGTAGTTCCTCCACCTCCTTGCCTTCTGACAAGCAGGACATCATCTCTTTCCCCAAATTCCTCAGCATTTACTTCTTCCTCAAAGCTCTGGGAATAACCTAAATTAATACATTTCTGATCCCAGCCTGCCAGAAATACTAAAGGCTCATTACCTTCTCTCACAGACTCCATCAGTGCTTTGTTAAGGCCTGTCTTGAAGTAAGGATTGTAGTGTTTGAAAGGAATGTAACGGTACATAGTTAGGTTTAATTTTCCAGAGATTTAATTCTAAAACATGCAGAAGTCGAAAAAAGTTGAAAACGGGAAACTGGTGAAGATCAAAGCAGAACTAGGAGAAAAATTTGGGGATGTGAAAGTTCATGGAGATTTTTTCATCGAACCAGCCGATAAACTGGGGGATATCAGAGGACTGATTGAAGGCCTGGAAAGGGATTTCGATAGAGAAAAAGTTATAGCTAGAATTGAGAGCTTGGAAGTGGAGTTAATTGGTTTTTCAGCAGAAGATATCGCCGATGTTCTGGAAAAGTTTAGAGGTGAAAATTATGAGTGAATGGCGTATAATCAATGAAGGAGAGTATTCTGAGGCGATGCATCACGCACTCGATGAAGTACTAGTAGAGCAGATGAACCGTGGTGAGATGAGGCCTACTCTGCGTTTTTGGTATCGTCCACATACTACCATTCCAATGGGGAGGTTTCAGTCCTATCATGATGAGGTAGAACACGAATTTGTAGAAGATAATGATATTGAGGTTGTGCGAAGGATTACAGGAGGTGGCGCAATGTTTTCTGAACCTGGAAAAGTAATTACTTACTCAATCTATATTCCGAAAGACCAAGTAAATGAGAATATTCAGGAAAGTTACAAGGAACTGGATAAATTTGCTGTAAAGGCCTTAAACAGTTTAGGTGCAGATGCAGAGTATAAGCCTTTGAATGATATCGAGCACCCAGATGGGAAGCTTGGAGGTGCTTCGCAAATCAGAAAGCAGAACGCAGTCTTGCATCACACAATGATGAGCTACGATTTAGATACTAGAAAGATGTTGAAGGCCTTGAGAATCGGAAAAGAAAAGGTCTCGGATAAGGCAATCGAGTCTGCTGAGAAGAGAGTTGCCAGAATCTCTGATTATATTGGTGATTCTAGAGAAGAAGTAATTGAAGCCTTGATCAGCAGTTTTGTAGAGGATAAGAAATGGGAGAAAGATTCCCTAACTGAAGAAGAGATTCAGAAGGCTGAGAAATTGGCGGTTGAGAAGTTCCGTTCTGAGGAGTGGAATAAGAAGCTATAGGCCTTTAACTATTGATCTCTAACTTGATTGTATGAAATGCCCTTATGAGTTAGAGGAAGTTTTCCAGGTTGTGTTCAATCTTTCAGGCAGCGAAATTGATATTCTGATGCATTTATGCGGTAATCCAGGGACTCCGAAAGAGATTAGTGAAGCCGTAGAGAAAGATCGTTCAACTGTCCAGCGTTATCTCTCAAATCTTATGAAGACAGGCCTGATTGATAGAGAAAGAGTTGAAAAAGAAGGTAAAGGCCGTTCTTTCAGGTATAGTGTAGACAAGGAGGCTTTAAGCGAGAATGTGAAGGAAGAGCTTGAGGAGTGGTATGAGGATCGGAAGGACTTGATTGACCAAATATAATCATAGTGTATAAAAGTGTAACTTTCTTACATAAACTATATGACAGAGATCGAAGTATACACGACACCCACATGTCCATACTGCACAAAACTCAAAACCTGGCTAAAAGAAGAGGATATAGAATTTGATGAATTCGACCTCTCACAAAATAAAGAGAAAGCTCAGGAATTAATTCAGAAAACAGGTCAGAGAGGAGTCCCTCAGACTGTGATCAAGAAAGATGATGAGGAAAAAGCAGTGATAGGCTTCCAGCCCGACAAGATCAAAGCAGAGATCTAGAAATTTATGAGTTCAGTCCTCGGCAGAATCACAAAATTTCAGCAGAAAAACGCATACGCAGTAATAGGGGTAATGTTTTTCCTGACACTTGCTATGCTTCCAGTATTTTCAGATATTCCTCTTCATAGTCATTTTTGATCGAGTTGAACTTCATGCCTGAAGGATATTTTAGTTTGATTTCATCCAGTATAACTCTTTCCAGGAAGATTAGGTCTTTGATGTATTTTCTGTGGCTGTCTAGTTCAAACTGTCTTTCTTTGATTATTTCTTTGATGAATTCTGATTTTATTTCGTCGTATGGTTTGCTGGGTAGATTGAGTCCTGTCATTGTAACAACTAATTAGTTTGCGATATATGTAAAGATTAATAAAATTATTTGCGTATAGTGAAAGTATTGATGATTCCTTCAGAAGAACTCTCAGAAGCACTCAAAAAGAAAAGAAACAAAATCGGAACAACCCAAGGAAAAATCTCCGACCTAACAGGCCTCAGCACAACACAGATCAGCCGGATAGAAAACAACGACTCCAACTACAGCCACAGCCACGCCTACAGGATATGGAAGACACTGAAACAACTAGAAGAAGACTACGAAACAGCAAAAGAAATAATGGTAAAAAACATAGCCTGGGCACATCCAGAAAACACAATAATCGAAATCAAGAAAACCATGAGAGAAAACGACTACTCCCAACTACCAGTCCAAAATAAAGACGGAGAACACATCGGAAGAATCGACAGCAAAATACTCATGGTCGCAGACAACCCCGATAAAAAAATAGAGAACTACATAGGACCAACATACACAGAAACGGGCCCAGAAACACCAGTAGAATCAATCAGAGAAATAGTAAAAAACGACTCAGCAGTCCTCATCAAAAAGAACGGAGAATACCAAGGCCTAGTCACCAGAGCTGATATCATCTAGCTGTTCTTAGCTTCTCTTTCCCATCGTCTGAACTTACTCATTACTGAAGTGTTAACGCCTTTACACCAAGTCGAAAGAATCTTGACTTTTTCATCTTCTATAACTAGGTTTTCTGACATTCTCAGGATTCTTACGTTCTCACGGACGTCTTCTTTCTCTAAAGATTTGGTTTTTTCTACTTGTTTTTCCAGCTCTTTTCTCTTTATTGGCTGGTTTTCTTGGACTATTTTCGCGATTTTCTTGGCTTCATCAGGTAGAAGATGATGTTTTCTCAGATTCAGAGGCCTAGACATAACCATAAAAAGAAATCAAAATGTTAAATCGATTTCGACACTTTTAGAGAAGAAGTTACATGGATATCGAATAAAAACATAGATTCCAAATAATATTTGTGAGAGTAGAAGAAACATATTCTATAGGGAAACTGTACGATAAAGTCAAAGAATATGACATAATCTTCACTTCTGAAGCTGCTATGATGTCTGCTTTGAACGACAGATTAGAAGAGCCAATCCTTGGACATTTCGCAGTCACTCCTATGATCTATACATTCTCACAATATCAGAATCAGGAGCTGTTGCAGGAGAGAAGCCTATTCATCGAGATTGTGAAGAAAACGGATTTTTCATGGAAACAGGCCTCCTATCTACTCGACAATGTACTTGATTGCTGGAGACACGAAGGCTCCATAGAAAGTATACAGGATTATGAAGAGTTCAGTACAGATCCTCTACAGAAAGTAATAGATCTAGTAAAGAATACTAATAATGTCTTCAGTAAGATGCAGGAAGTAGAAGTTGAAAGCAGTAAAGATGTTGCTGTCATTAATTTTGAAGGCTTTAATGAGATAGATAAAAAGGTGCTGCCTGAAGAGTTTGACAGGTTTGAAGTATTCAAGGACCAGAAAGTCGAACTCCCAAAATTCAAAATCTATAATTCCGGAACTGAAATTGTCAGGACAATTGTAGAAAACGTTGAACAGGAGACAGCTCAAGATGTAGCAGTAGTGTTAGATCAGGAAAGCTCATACTCTACATTAGTTGAATCAGCTCTAGAATCTAAAGATATTCCTGTTATGCGGCAGGAAGGCCTGAAAGATGATGAAGATCTGCGCACATTTATCCAGCTGCTAAGACTGGGGGTTAAGAGTAACCGTAAACTGGTTAAGGATTGTCAACCTGTCCTAAGACAGCTGAATATAGATGTTTCAATAAAGAAGAACAACGACTACCTTTCTGAAATAGATGATGATAAACTTGAAGAATTTACAGGCCTGTTAAAGGAGATTAAAGGTTCAAAGGTAAAAGAAGTTCTTCAAAAGTTAGAACCGTTTATTGATACTGAGCTTGAAGAAGACTTCAGAGAGCTTGGCATACTTGAAAGCAAGGTTTCTGAGGAAATATTGAACAAATTAGAGTATTATTTAGATACATACAATGTCGAGAAAGACTCCTCAGGTACAGGAGTCCTATTAGCTAACTCGACATCTTCCGCAGTAGTTGACAGGCCTATCGTCTTCTACCTAGGTATGGATTCGAGCTGGACGCCAAGTATTTCTAACAAGCCGTGGATTGACAGAGATGCAGAGGATGAAAGGAACTTGAATGATTTCAAAACATTGATCCAGAATGGAGAACAACAGCATTACTTGGTACAGGACAAGTTAATGAATGAAGATGTAACTCCATGTCTATACTTCAACGAGCTGACCAGTGAAGAGTTTGAATCATTCAGAGACCTTCCATATGAACGCTACCAGAACAGTTCCGGAGACTCAGTAGAGAAGTTTGAAAAGGAAGAGTATGATGTTGAAACGGAACAGGTAGAGCTTTTCAGCCAGTCCTCTCTTAACGGGTTTGTCAAGTCGCCGAAGGAATACCTGTTTGACAAGCTTACAGATTCACCCGATCAAGACTACTTCAGAAAAGGAACACTCTACCACGACTACGCAGAATTCTACGCCAACCATCCAGATGTAGTTGAAGAGCAAGGCAGAGAAAAATTTATTGATATGATGCTGGAAGAGATGAAGTCTATCGTTGACGAACTGGAGCTTGAAGTTCTTGAGACAGAGTTTGGAATAGGCCTCAAAAATATTGAACAGTTTGTAGAACTGAAAGTGGAAGAGAAGACGGAGTTAGAAAACTATACTCAAAAAGACGATAAAGGAAACTTCTTTGCAGAAAAAATGGGCGAAGATATTACTGAAAGATTCACTGAGGCCTGGTTCGAGAACAAGAATCTCGGTGTGAAAGGAATCGCAGACCTGATCTTAAACGAGAATCACTTAGCCGATTACAAAAGCGGGAAAAAGAAGACTGCTTCAAAAATTGTAGGAAACTCCAATCTAGAGCTTTTAGAAAATGATGCCAACTTCCAGGCAATGTTATACTTATTACATCTGCGAGAGGTAACGGAGAACCAGAAACTCATGTTCACTTTCTTCCATTTCCTTGATAACATAGAAGATGAAATGTCTGGAGAAGCTGACATGGAAGACAATATAGTAACGATCAATTACTATCCAACAAATTTCAACGAATTTTTGTCAACTAAAGAG
>LFCJ01001471.1_pt1 | contig 16461 bp, 21 predicted proteins | sample 643141 | NCBI WGS metagenome assembly LFCJ01 (sample SAMN03766243, study PRJNA286221) | soda lake metagenome | biome: soda lake; feature: Kulunda steppe; material: water; isolation source: sample B1-Br-g2 brine of Lake Bitter-1 | place: Russia: Kulunda steppe | collected 2010-07 | reverse complement strand
GCTGCAGCAGGCAATTGAGGAGTCATTTGATATGCTGCCTCCACATGGCGGGCTCCAAGCTGCAGCAGCAGCTTCTGCCTCCATTTCTACGTGCTGCTTCCACTTCAGTTCTTTTTGGTCAGCCTTCTCCTGGGCTGCAGCCCAGTCTGAGTCTGTGGCATGATCGAGGATAGCTTGGGCTTCGGTTGAGAACACATCTGCGCCCTTAAATTTTCCAAAGGGTCGATTAAGCTTGGCTGCTTACAGGTGGACCGTTGCAGGACGGGGCGGGCCTGGGGTGGGGGTGTGGCTAGAAGCACTCATGCCTCTATAATATTTTAAGTATTCTATTTATTAAATATCAAGGCAAAATGCGGAAGAAGGAGCAGAAAACGGAGGGACGGGCTCGAATCCGTCCTTTCCCCGGTGCCTCCACTTACAGGGGGGGTCCCAGGGGCCAAACTAAGCACCCTGCGAGCTGGGGCAAGAACTCCTCCTTTTCACACAAAGCTTGGCTGAGCTGATTTTGAGTCCATCAAATCTGGGCATTGACACCCTTGAAGAATCTGAAATCCTTGAAGAATCTGAAATCCTGTGCTCCTTGCCAAACAGGGAGAAGCTCTCCTCGAGCTTGCATACTTTGCTGCACCACTCCTGGGCATGATAGCCCAGCCGTTCGAGACTTAGTTGCATGCCCCCACACGGCAAGGCAAGCCATGTCACAGAGCAGTGCAAGCTCAATGTCATTGTCACAGCGCGTGGTGGAGATACGGCGGCAGTGCCTGGTGAAGGTAAGCTGAACCATCGAGCATAATAAGCAGCACAACCATCGATCCAAAAACCAAATCAAGTCCAAATACCAATTGGTTTTTCACGGTTGGCTTCACTTTTAACTATATATTTATTAAGTATGTGGCCACATAGTAACGGAGTGTCGTACCGGGATGTGCTTCTTGCCAGCTTCTTCTGCTTAGTGTTCCTACAGCAGGACGCTTGCAGTGCCCCATCTGAGCGTGTAGCGCGCTTTTTTAAGGGCTCCGTGACCACGAAGGCTAAGCTGGGCAGCGAGGGCTCCTCGAATGGAAGGTGAGAGGAGCCTGGTACACCTTCAAAGGGAACACCTTTAAAGGCGAGGGCTTTCCAGAGGAAAACTACTAGGTTTGTTAGGCAAAAGCTTTTGAGGCAACTGCATTTTACTCGCTGGAACTGCTTGCACACGCTTGCAAGATGAGCTTGCAAGTGTCAACGCATTGAAGCCTAGAACTGTTCCTCCTCCCGTTGTTGTGCTTCAGACTGCTTCAGGACCGGCCAGAGGACGTGACTCAAGCCTTTCTCGTGGGGTATGATGCAGCAGAAGAGGATGCAGTGGCAGCAGAGCTCGGCAAGAACAAAGGGATCATCATCATGCAACCCATCCCAGACGACCACTGGATTGTCAAAGCCAAGCCAAGTGAAATAGAGGCGCTACAGGCTACTTTCCCAAGCGTCACTGTTGTGAGTGCCTGCGCGGCTTGCTCTGGACGACCCACTTTCCTGCACCAGCAGCTCACATGATTTCTTTTCCTTCCTCTTTTGAGGGACAAGCTTACCAGAACCTGCATGGACACATGATTACTGTGTTGCATGCAAGCTGCATGTATGTATGAACATGTGTTGGATTGCTGGAACCAGTAGATATTCGCTATACTTCACCAATTTTTGTGCTGATTCGCCAAAAAATACGGAGTAGGTACACGGTTTTCAGCTGTGTAGGTACGTGTGCATGTTTATTTCTACGTATATGCTTGTGCATGCATGTATGTGCTTGCATACGTGCAGCTTGCTCTTTATAACGTATGGGTTAAGGATTAAGAGGCATGTTTATGTGCCTTATGTCCGGACACGTGTTCTTGCACAAACGCGTGCACATTATTGTGTTTGCATTCCCTAAAGAGCTCTTGGAGGTGCTGGTGACCAGGCATTTAGCAAATTTAGCTTTGCTCCTCTTGAAGATATTGCAGCATCAAAGCTTTCGCGTGTGCAACATAGCAAAGGTAGTGCACGCGAAAGTCCACAGTTGGCAGTTGCACCTGATCCGCCCGTGCCCTATAAACAATGCTGCAGGCCCTCCTGCCTAGCAACGTGAAGGCCTCAGAGGGTGTGGACATGCTCCTCAATAGCCTGCAGCAAATTGGGGTCGCAAGCTCTTCTACTGGGTCCGCCCCTTCAGCTTGGCTAGACACCATCCCAGGCCTGGAGCTGCATAAAACATCAGGTGACAGGAGGGAGTAAGACGAAGGTGCAGGTGCATGAACCAGCCGCTTCCAGCTGGTATTGGTTTGATTCTCAGGGCATTCCAGGGCTTGACATCTGCCTTAGAGGCACCCACACATCCTGCATTTCTGATGTTAAACTTCTGGTGGGCACCGCCCTGATGCCTGGATGACTTACTCTTGTCACCGCCACCAGGCTGCCTTTGTTTGCTCAGCATTCTTCCAGAAAAAGGGAATACGTTTGAACGGTAGCCATGCCCTCCTGCCGCAGCCTGTTATAGAGCGTGCATCGTATCGAGGGCAGCCTGAAAGGCATGCAAAGCCTTACCGCCCCTGTTCCTATTTGCTTTTTGTGTGGCTTGTTTGTACACTTTGGTTTGTCCCAGCCCTGTCTGATCCAATACATGGTGAAGGCAGTGCACATGGTCCAGGCAGTACAAGTGTTTCAAAATGACATGACAAATAGCTTACGTCGCAACAATGAAGCAACAATGGAAAAGGGCTCAACTGTTTGCACCATTGGGCGCATTGGACTGGGTCAATTTTGTGGGTTGTGTGGGTTGTGTTGGCTCCATCGCATCCAAAGTAGACAGAGCTATGTACAAGATAATGATACAGAGCAAGGGGGTGGCACTCACACTCCGGCTATCTTACAGATCAGAGCGTGCTCAGGGCAGGGGGCTCGAAGTGTGGCGCTGATGTAAACAGCGCTCGGGCTTCCAAGTGAACAACATACAAAGCGAGCTTACGCCACCGCCCCCTCTGTAGCCATGCGTGCAGGCTTGTGGCAATCTAATTGACATGCCAGCCCTCACTCCATGCCCATGCAGATGGCCGGACTCAGGTGGCGATCTCCCTCCAAGCCACCCCGTTTGCATCCATGGGTGCGGTGGCAAGGGGCGAAGTGAATCTCGATGCAGTCTCCGCAGAAGCGCGCGCCTGGGCTGCTGACCTGGCCAAGGGCTTGGCAGCCCAGCTTCAGCTGCCCAGCTCAGACCCGTGCGCACCCTCAGCAGAAGCGGCTTGGATCTTTGGTGCGGCAACAGTGCGCGTGTGCGCTTCACACGCGCCGCTGGCAGCAGATTGGCTACTTGCGCAGCCCAGCATGGTGTGGGTGGACCTTCAGAGGGGGGTGGCTTTGAAGGACATGCACGTGAACATTGCTATCCAGGATGGGCCTCTGCTGGCGCCCCTGACAGGTGAGGGCATATTGTGCATCCGCAGGTGTGTCTTGTGCGCTGTCTAGGACTTTTGGGTATGGACGAGCGAGTGCATGACTGCAGGTAGGGATGAAATGTGAATGCATGCCCACAAATGCGCCAGTGAGTGCGCACAAGGTCGCGCATATAGGTAGCAAATCAGGGTCAGCACACACGAACGTGTGTGAATATGTGTGAGAGGGAGAGAAAGAGTTTTGTCCCTCTAGTGTTTTGCTTCCCCGGCAGCTTGGAGATCAGATGAAGAGCCAAAGTTTCGAGCAGGCGCATAGGCCTGCCTGCACAAGGCACTCTAGCGCACCAGGCTGGCCTGTGGGGAGGATGTTCAGCATCAGAGGTACACATGAATCTGAATGCATGCGTGTGTTGCGGTGCAGGCAGGGCCAGGGACCACCTGGACCTCACCAAGTACTGGGCTAAAGGGCTCACAGGCAAGGACCAGGTGCGTGATCTGGGTGAGGCTGACAGGCAAGGATCAGGCACGTGACCTGGACACAGTTTCTAAGCTGTGAATAAGATACAAACGGCAGAACCTGCGTACCAAGGCATGCAGTCAGGCTCTGCTCTGTAGTGAAGTCAAAAGCAGTACCCGCTCAACCTTACACAGTGCCGTTGCACAGAGACTGTTAGACAGCTCCTGGCCCTCATGCTTGATCTGGTGACAGCCAGGACGGTCAATGATGGAGAACTATCTTTTGTTGAGGCCTACCAGCAATTAAGTAATGAAAAATGGATTACTTCTGTCCCTGGTCAGTCCGCACTGCGCTGATCCGCGGGCCTGTCATTCCCAAACCCAATACACCATGCAAGCCCAGTGTGCTGCCCTCACCTTCCTCATACCTTATGCTGGTTGCCTGCAGGTCAGCGGCGTGACTGATACAGGTGAGAATCAAGCCTCTTGATTTTTCCTGATTTGCACATGCTTAGCATGCAATTTTTGAAGTGTGCTGTTGCAATGGAGATGCCTCGCACCATGCATTTGCACGCATCTTGCTAGCAGTGTCCAGGCATAAAATGCAGGTTGACAACTTGCATGATGCCTCTTCCAGCATGTGTGTGTGAATAATAAGCCCATGTGTGTTCGCTAATGTGCATGACCATAAGTGCGTACGTGGGACAGCAACAGCACATGAAGCATACACCACTTGCTTGATGTTTGTTGCCAGGATTTTAGGCCTGTTATCAGGCCTGGGTTACTGGATTTTCATGGTATACTGTGCCAGGTGCTCAAGGGCCTCTGCACTGGAGGTGCCCAGAGAGGTGGTGGGCTGGCCTACCTACCGCAACGCCTTTGAGCTGATTACAGATGAGAACCTCCCTAAAAACTTTTTGGGCATCCTCTCAGATGGGTGGACGCCTGCCCATGCACCTTCCAGGTATTGACATGGATGCCTGCCACTTCTGGGACCCCAGCTTCAGAGATTACCAGACCAACAATGTACAAAGGACAAGCGGGGACAGGCTTGAGTTTCGACAATTCAAGAGCTCCCAGCACCGCAAGGTGGGTGCACGTGCGCGTGGCTGGTGCAGAAAGAGGGTGTCAAAGAGCAGCGTGCCAAGTCTGTGTTGCGCGAGGGCATGCACAGGAAGGAGCGTGCAATGTGCCACCTCTAGCTAGGACCGCGTGTCCTGCCTTGTCTTAGCACCATCAAGCTCTGAGCATTGATGGGCTCAGCTGCTTAACAGTGGAGAGCGGCACACACAGCCCAGCCACCCAGGCCGGTTTGTGTGCTGCGGCGCCTTGCTACCAGCCCGCTCATAAACTAGACAGCAAGACAAGCTTTTTCTTGCCCATGCCTTGGTCCCTCCCCTCATATATGCTGCCTGTGCGTTTTGCATTACATTTCCTCTTCTTTTGCCCATGCTGTGAATGGATGCCTGGTCCTTTTTGGGGAACTCACTGGATTCTTGTTGTACCCATGCTGCAGATGGATGCCTGGTCCTTATCGGGAACTCAGTGGTGGTTCCTCCCTCTGCCCACGCTGCAGGTGGACGCTTACTTCTTTCACGGGAACTCTGTGGACGACACGATGCACGGGACACATGTAGCCAGCACCCTTGCGGGCAGCGCCTGGAACCCCAGGAGCAACCAGCCCTTTGATCCCTTGCAGAACCCGGACTACGCAACAGGTACTCCCCTCCTCCCCTTGCTGAAATTGCTGCTGTACAGCAGGAAGCTGGTGTGCACAGCAGAGGGCGCCATTTCACAGCTTGCGCCCACACTGCACCCTCTGCCAGCGGTAGGCAGCGCAGGCAGCAAGGCGCCGCCGTGCGTGCTCCCCTGCCACTCACTCAGACACTCTTTGCTGGGATTGCCTGAGCAGGGATTGCGCCAGAGGCCCGCCTGTCCTTTTTTGACATTGAGTCCCGTGAAAATGCGACCAACGGCGTCCTGGACTTGCCTCCTGGCATTGAAATGTTTCATGCCATGTACCAACAGGTGCGTGTTTCAACCTGTCTTGTATAGCTTCAGGGTGGAACCCATGCTTGCCCAGTGCCCATGGATGGCTTCAAATACTGAAGCCCAAAATGTGTCGGGCATGTGTGAAAGCTAGGTCACGGCCAAGTCATCCCATTTGTTTAAGGGAGGTGTGATGGTGGTTTCCTAGCACATCTGGTCAACTGAATGTCAAGCTTAAGCATTTCCCAACATGTCTGCCCAACATGTGCACCTGCGTCGCTGCAGGGGGTGAGGGTCATCAGCAACTCCTGGGGAGGGGACACCGGGAACTACAACAGCATGTGCACCCTGTTTGATGCCTACACGTGGTTCTTGCAAGACCTCATGCTTCTGGCTGCAGCAGGTACGTTGCTCGCCCCTTGTTGCCAAGGATTGTTTGCCAAGCGTGCAGCCACAGCGCGATCCGGGTTTTGTGCGGAGCAGGCCTGTAGCTCAGCCTGCACAGCACATGCATGTGTGTGTATGCAGGCAATGAGGGCCTAAGGGGCACAGACCTGGATGGCATCACGCGCGAGGACTTGAGGAAAGGGACTATGGCTTCGCCGGGCAGCTGCAAAAACATCATGGTGCGCGTATGTCGTGCTGCCTGCCTAACAGTGCTGTGTGCCCTGCAGCTGTCGGTGTGGTGATGGTAAACCATGGAAGCTCAGGCATTATGCTGGGTGCAATGCCAGGAGGCCTGCTATACGAGGTGCACATAGATGTTGAATAAGGGGGCCCGTGGATGCTGGCGGCTGGCAGTCCCTTTGCATATATCCTTACGGCGCTTGTGGATCTTACAAGCACATGCCGCTTGATGAGGCATGAGCAGAGAAGATGAGGACCTTTGGACCAGAGAAGATGAGTCGCCCCGCTTTTGCTCATGCAGGGCACTGCAGTCACAGCACAGCACCCACGCTTGTGCACGCTCAAAAGATGTGAAGTGCACGAGTGCAGTCTGGAACCGCAGGCATTTTGAACCTCTCTTTATGCTTGAAGGAGGGAGAGATGAACATGTTTGCGCTTTGCAAGTGCAGACAAGTGCTGCCCATAAGCCCATCCTCCTCACTGACCCTAATGCTGTGCTCGACCTTGTGCCTTGGCAGTCTGTTGGGGCTGCAGAGAATTGGTCTGGTCCCAGCGGACCTAGGAATGCCATCAGACTGTTGGACAACCAAGGAAACCAGGTGCGGACAGTCTGTGTCAGCGTCCACAGAATGACAAAGGACTGCAGCAGGGGGAGCGCCGGGGTCGTAGGTGGGCTGTGCGTGCAGGCAACTCCCCTGGACTTGGACCAATTGAGGCACTTAGGTTGCACAATGCGTGCACTGCACCTAGGAGTCCTTGTTGCCTGCTGGTTTTTGTGCACACTACATCACGTTGAACATTGCTAGTGGAGTCATCACTCGTTGCAAGCCAATCAATCTTAACACCAGAGCAAAGGTAAGGAAGCCACATTCTAGTTTTGGTGCTCATGCTTCAATCGCCACCAAAGGCACCAGCTCAGATGGAACCATCTTGCAGTCCCCGCTTATGTGCCTGCACATTCCGTGTCTGCGCATCCCCAGATGGTTGCTCTGCATTGCAAGTCATTCAATAAGTGGACCAAAACACTGGCGCTTGCTTCCCATCTCAGGTTGCAGCCAGTAGGCCTTGCAGGGGGTCATGGCACCAGCATGACTCAAGCGTTCACACCACATTGGCAAACCGGTCACAGGGCAGCAGCAGTGTTTCAAGGGCTCTGCTCCTTGGACGCGCTCAAAGTTGCATTGTTGCCATTGCTGCGCCTCAGGTCAACCCGCCCTCCAACTTCTTCAGGAGCATGGCTGAGAGGGAGGGCAGGTCTGAAAATTTTGCCGTGGAGTTCAAGGTGAGCCTTGCGTGAGTGTGTATGTGCAAATTTGGGTGGATGGGCTGAAAATGTGCCTCGTTAGTGTGTACGTATTGGAAACGTGTCCATGTATCTTAGGGCGGGGTCATAAGGTGAGCCTTGCTGCCGCAAAGACGGTTGATGAGAAATTTTGGTCGGGTGCAAGGCAGCGCACTCCACCTGGCTTCAGCTGAAGCATCGTACATAAGAGCCAGGCAGGCTAGCTGTCAGCAAGTTCAAAGCAAAAGCATACACAGTCTGTAAAATGACTAGTTAGGGGACGGCCCGCTTGCTGCCTTAATGTATGCATCACACAAGCACCCAAAGGAGTTGCAAGCTGCTGCGCCTTGTACTTGAGGGCAGCTTGGTAGGAGGACAATTGGGTTTCAAGTGTCCACAGCATTGGATGGATTGGTTGAAATGCTGCCTGCTTGCAGACTGGGTGCGCACGGGCTTGATCGTGCTACATGGAAAGGCTGTGTCAAAAAATGAACAACAACCTTTCCCACGGAAGTGCATTTGCAAGCCGGCACATGCACGCAGCCAGGCTAGCAGGCTACGAACTCAGTATATATTTTGCTGGTCAAGGCAGTGCAGCTGAAAGTAAAGCACAAGATGGCCTCATATAGTAGAATGCTTGAAGATGGCAAAAGGAGCCTTCACAGCGGTTCAGAGTGTTCACAGGGAGTTTGCTTTATGCAAGTGTGGGGGGAGGCTGTAAAGTTCCATCCCTGCCTTGCATATGCGCCTGAGATGCAGGTATCCAATGCTGAGGGAATAGAGAGAGGCAAGCTTCTGCTGCGTCTTGGCGATGGCATCACACGTTGGCCTAGCCAGGCCAACCTGCAATCGCTTGAGGGCCAGGAGCTTGAGGTAGGGCGTCGCACGCTGCTACAGCGTGCACGTGCTGTGCTTGCTTGAATACATCAAAGTGTGAGGAATGAAGCTGCGTTCAATTAAAGAAATGATCAAGTCTTGCCAGACTCAGGTCAGCGAAAGAAAGGCCTAGGTGGCAGATTGCAAATGGGGCAGAAAGTGCTAGCATTCTCTCTTGTAAACCAGGTGTCCAGGATGTTGTAAAATCAAATAGTTGGTTGAAGTTATGTCCAGCGCTGAGTCAGGTTGCTTGCCTTCGCAAAGTGCAAGTTGAAGCATATTGAACACTGGCTTGAGTTGCTGCAAGCGTGTCATTGCTAATTGGCAGAGACATTTTTATCCTGCAGCCAGAGGAGAGCACTATCGTACATTGGTCAGCACGAGATAATCAGAAGACCCATCCTGGTCAATAACATGCGTTCTAAGAACTGCAAGGTTTTTGAATGCTAAAACTAGTAAAAGAGTAAGCAATAGGTTTTTTTTGGCTGTTTGTTAGTCAAAGTCTTGTTAGGTCTCCCGCTATGTAATCTATTAATTTGTGCACTGGCAACGCATGTGAGGTGCTGATAAGGCAGACTGTGTGACAAAGCATGGGCTCACTGTTCCTGCTAATTCCGAACGATATCAGTGAAGGATGCATAACTGTCCTTTATCTGCAGCTTGGTGCTTCAGTACTGAGCCTTGTCAGCTCAAAAGGGTTTGTCTGCTTGTATCATAAGGCACACAAGCGCATGGGTATGTGCAAAGCAAATGTTCATTTATATATTCGTGTGATTTATCATTTGTACATACGTATGCACAAGCGTATAGGCTCAGGGTCCTTTTATCATGGGGAGATGAGACACTGTAGGACTGCAAATTGGCTCCTTGGCATGCCTATTTGCTGCTTTCGGACGCGCTCTTGCCCAGACAGCCAGCTTTCTCTTAACAGCTGTCTGCCTTTTTTATGCATTTAGGTTGTGCGGGCCGGGAATCCACCATCAGACGCCTGCACTGCCCTTGATTCGAGCAACTTTGAGGCAGGCAGAATGCTGGTATTTACCCATAGCAGCGACTGTTCCCAACAAGAACAGGGAAACAACGTGATCAACAATGGGAACGAACCTGCTGGAGGTATGCATCAGAGTATGCGAGCTGCTTGGGCTTAGAGACTATGAGTGTAGACAATACTCACAGGTTCTACCCGAGCTATTTACTGGGCATGGAACATGTGGCCAGACTCTTGTGTTCATGTTCTTGAAATGTGTGCTTGGAGACTTCTCTGACCCTCAAGCAGTTATGTTGATTTTTTGTGCCTTAATGCACTGTGTGGTCTACAGGCATCTTAGTAGATGAAAACAGTGCCCTGGATGGTGCACCCTCCGTTAGCCTGACTGACAACACCAAGGTCTTCGGATACATTAGAGGCTCAAACAGGTACAGGGCAGGTCGCTGCATACTTGCGTGTATAGCTATAATGTACATTGAGGGGGAGGATGCTTGTGCTGATGTTCCTTACATTTCTGAGCTGAACTGGTATCCAAAGACCACGGGGTTACCGCATGCCTTTCTTAACAGTTTGCTGAGAAGACAGAGCACCAGCCCCCTTTTGTAGTTCCTTTTCTGCTTTCAACCTCCTCTTGAAGCGCTTCATCTAAGAAATACACCTTTATAAAGCGCCCTTATGCCAGGATGAGGATGGATAAGGCTAAGCTGCACTTATGCACACAAGAGATGTAGCATTAGTACAAGAGATCATTGAATTTGTATCTTGTTTTGGACTTGTTCTAGAGGCATGTGCCCCATCCTGAATACTAAGGGCGATTTGCAACAAGCAGCATGCATCCTCACTTGCACCTGATGCTGGCACAGGCTGCTGGAACTCTTGGACAGGGAGAACAGCACGACTAGGATGAAAGTTTTCAAGGTGAGGGCGCAGGGCTGTATGATTCAATGCCTGGCCTTTGTATTTTTGTTTCAATTAATCCCCACCATGCTGCTGCAATGTACCTGTAGGTAAGCTGCCGAGTCTAGCCGCCTGGAAAGGCAGGAGGGGAAGGGTCTGAAAGCAGGGATAGATAGGCCCGCTTGCTCAGCTGCCAGTTGCGCGTGCGTTCTGCTCAGATGCTGAATCGCTGCTGCAGAGACTAAAAGGAGCGTATCATGCCAGGCAGGGATTAAAACGAACTTGTGATGCAGAGAGTAAAAGGAACTTGTTATGCTAGGTTCTCCACTGCCTGGCACAGCAATCACTGCACTTACTCTGTCACACACTTGCAGATCTCACCCCAAGAAAACATAGCAAGCTTCTCCAGCTTTGGAGCCCTGGCATTCAGCGACAGAGAGGTCCGGGAAACACAGGACTTGCGCACGCAGCCTACGGTAGTGGCACCAGGTGTGTGTGCTGGGCATCTAGATATGGGTGCACAGACATCGTGAAACAATGCCCACCCTCTTAACCGCAAAGCTTCATGTAGCCATGAAAGGGCTGTAGACATCCCGGCTGCAGGGAGTCTGCACACAGTAAAAGGCTGCAGGGAGTCTGCACACAGTAAAAGGCTGCAGGGAGTCTGCACACAGTAAAAGGCTGCAGGGAGTCTGCACACAGTAAAAGGCTGCAGGGAGTCTGCATACAGTAAAAGGCTGCAGGGAGTCTGCATACAGTACAACCACACATGTGCTTTAAGTGCCACTCCAAGGTCTTATGACCATCAGTGACGAAGTCTCTTGACCTTTTTTCGGCAGTGTGGCCCAGGCCCTGCCCCACAATGTACAGTGCAAGTTAAAACAATTGAATCCATTGCAAATTGAGCGATGGCTTGATGAACATTGCACACCACGCTTCCAGCTGCAGTCATGCACCTAACTCAAGCTATTGGAAAGTAAAAGCTCGGTATTGAGAGTAAAAAGATTCATATGACCAAGGAAGCCCCCTGTGATGGGAAAAAATTCATCCCTCCCTTTTTTTAGTTCTGGGCAACCCAAACTTGTCACAGACCCCCCCTAACTTCCCTGGCCCAGGGCCTGGTGTTCACGGTGTGTGGGGGGCTCACCCTTGATGTGTGGGTGCATGAATATACATATACTTGCTGTGGGATGCGTACTTGCGCCGACCTCGTCGCCCATGTGCATTCTTGCCTGCATCTTTGCTGGCCTGCCTCCCTTCGACCTAAGCAAGCCCACTGCATTCCACCTCTCTAGATAATCAGCCTTGCAGGTGTCACAGTGGATCGCGCAGGATGTGTGCCTGCTTACGTGTGTCCATGCAGCCCAGATCTGCTGATCCCCTGCTGTCAAGCAATGACTTTTAATTAAGGGTGGGTAGCCGACTCGGCCTAGGCAAAACTATCTGCCTCATGTACCAAAGTTTTAGCGGCCCTCTTTTTGCTGAAACAGGGTCTTGACACGCTCAAAAAATTTAGGTAATTCTTTAATAATTCAAGACACATAAATTATGTGACATAATCACACCAAAGCATGCCCAAACGTGTTTATTGGAATGAAGGTGGATGGGGCTACAATGGGGACGACTGCCTTGGCTCACAGGTTTGCTGAGCAGGATGGAGAGCTAGTAGATGCAGCTCTCTGAAACATAGGAATCCTGAGTCAGGGGAAGTTGAAGTGGCAGCGCATTGTGTGTTGCTTGTCAAATGCCGACCCCATCCTGTGCAAGCTACGGTGCAAGCTGTGCAAGCAGCCGTTCAGCCCAACCTGATACAACCTGATGCTTGTGATAGCATATCTGAACCCGCGCAGCGTGTGCTAGGGTCATCTTGATGAGTGAAGGAGGGCTGAAATCAGGGCCTGAAGTAACAGAGCAGCAGCAGCAGACAGGCAACGGCAGGCAGCAGCAGCAGCACTGGCCCCAAAACGCCAGGAGACACTGCAGCTAGGTCAGCAGCGTATGGCCTTCTTCTGGCAGTGGAAGCAGTGACGCTTGCTGTGCATGCAGATCCACCACCCTGTGCCGGCGAGCGCAGCTGGTCAGCTTGGGAGCCGGTGTACAGCTAACCTTAATCCAAATTCATTTTCCAGGGAGGGATTTGATGTATGCGCTGCAAGAGCAGGAAGTGCAGCGAGAGTGCAGAGGCTAAGCTGCAGGCAAGCGGCCTGCAGCACTGTTTCAGGTGGACAAACATGATGCTGTTTTATTGAAAGGGAAATTCAAGACTAACAGCCATGTGAAGCGAGGTAGCTTGGGGGATGGGCGGGTGGGCATGCTGACCAGCTGCTTGGGTATCTCCAGACTCAGTCCAGCTTCCAAGACGGCCGGTCCAACAAAATATAATTGTATTAATGTTATCAAATAAAAGTGGAAAGTCTCAGGGTGTTTGAGCGCGTTAGTGAAAAGCAATCCTCTAATGATAATACACCACTGAGGCCCTCTTTATATAGGCCAAGGCGTTGAAGAGCCTTTTTGGAGTTTAGAGACACCCTATTTGTACCACCCTTACTAATTTGTCACTCCTGCCGCCGGCGGCACTGTTTATGCCTCAGCCCCTGAAACTGCTGCTGCTGCTGCCCAAACGTAGGCTATGCGCTGTCAAGCAATGGCAATGGCTACAATGGGCAGATGGACCGCTGCGAGGTGGCGACGCTGTCGGGCTCCAGCATGGCGACGCCCGCGGTGGGAGGCATGGCCACGCTCATTCGCCAGTACTTCATGGACGGCTACTATCCCACAGGTGGGTGTCATAAGGGGTCTCGCAGGTCAAAGTTGAGCGTGGTTACGCCTACTTGCCAGCACTTCATGGGCGGCTCCAGCCCCAAAGGTAAGGGGCAGGGCTTGCAAGGCGCCGGCCATGGAGGGCTTGGCTGTGTCTGTTTGCCAGTGGTTTAGTGTGCTGCTACCCTGTGGAAATGTGGGAGGGGGAGTGTATGCGGTGCTTGCACGCCTGTTCCCTTTATCCAGTTTTCCGCTCTTCTTCCCACGCCTGACCCCAATCCCTCCCGGAGCCCAGCTACGGGCGTGTGTGGCGCATAGGCTGTGGCAGACGCATGCCGCCATTGCCAGGTGGCTGCTGGAGAGGGCTCACTCGCTGCAGCAAGGATATTGACTTGGTCAGCGTCATTGCTGGCAACTCCAAGAGGCTCAACTCGTAGTGCCAACGCCACGCGATGCATCGACCATGACTGGCCATGCTGCCTATGTTGTGTTGATGCCTATGCGACGCAATAAGACTAAGTCTGATAATGCTGCTTATGTTATATGGATGCCCCACGGCGTGCAGGTGACAGGGTCAGTGACAACGGCTTTGAGCCAACCGCCGCCTTATTGCAGGCCGTGATCGTGGGCAGCAGCGAGGCCATGATTGGCGATAGGGCTGGCCGCCAAGACAGTGATAACTCGGCCACAAGCGGGCCGCTGCAGGGGCTGCCCTCACAGGGCCGGTTTATAGGTGAGCAGCTCACAGGGCCGGTTTATTGGTGAGCAGCTCACAGGGCAGATTTATAGGTGAGCAGCTCCGGGGCAGGTGGGGGAGGAAGGCTGTTGCCGCGGAGGTCATTAACCAGGAGCTCTGGGGTGGGGTGGGGGGGGCTGTTGCTGCGGATATTGTGAGACAGGCTCGTAGTTGGGGTGCTTTTGCGCCTGCAGGCTCCTTGCTGAGGCGCTTGCTTGGTGCTGCCAAGGGTGCTGGGAATTTGCTTGGTGCTGTGGGGGGTGTCGGTGAGGCGCACGGCGCCGCAAGGGTTGTAGGGAAAGGCATCCGCGTGGCGAGGCCTGCCGCGGGAAATGTGGTCGCTGCAGGGCACACAGGCAAGGCTTGTGCGTGTCCTGTGGGGTGGCGGAGTGGGTGCATGCCTTTTCGCTTTGTGCCGCAATCGCAAAGCCCTCTGTGCAGTGCCGCCCTGTGCAGTGCCGCAACCGCAAAGCCCTGTGCTGTGCACTTGCATGTCCAGAAGGGACTGTTCATGCCTTGTCATAGTCCCCTCAAGGACCCCCAAGCCGCAGCATGAAGCATCTTAAGCACCTCAAGGAACCATGAGCCGCTGCAGCCAATGTTCCTCGAACAGCTTGCCTGCCGCTTGCTGTACTGCGCAGGCCAGCACACGGGCTGGGGGCGCGCAAGCTTGAGGGGGCTGAAGCTGAATGGTGACGGATTCGACCCCAACTGGGGCCTGCAGGTGTGCGTATGTTAGTGTGCGTGCATGCTGTGTGCTCGTGTGTGTGTGTGTGCGCGCGTGTGTGCGCGAGGGAAAGAAGGCGCGCCTCCCACAAACCCAGTGTACTGAGCAAAGGAAGGGCAGCAGCATGAGTCTCTGTGTGTGTCTGTGTATGTGTGTGCGCGTGCGTGCGTGTAATGGGAGGGGGAGGGGTGCGACCATGAGCGCATGCCTGCCTTGGAGTGACTTTTTTTAGCTGAATTGGCAGAGTCGGTACAGTGACTTTGTTTTGTTGGTTCCTGCATGCATGCCCACCTTGAACCTTGGCCTAGGAAGAAGTACGCTTTACACGCATCCTATGGCACACAGAAGGCAGCCAGTTTGCGCCCGTCACACGCGCATGCACACACGCGCACACGCACACATATATACACACACACTCCTTGTGCACGTACATTTGCTTTGACATGAGCCCGCCTTTCCACACCAATCATGCGCGTGAATGCCATCCCCAAGGCTATGCCCACTGCCCCTCTGTCGTACCCACAATGCACATGCAGGTCATCCAGAAGGCGTCCCACAACAGTGAGCGGCGTAAGCACGTGTACACCATCCAAGCCAATGGCAAGGGCCCTCTGATCGTGACCTTGGTGTACATGGACTACCCCACCAACCCCAATGTTCGCCCGCTGCTGGTTAACGACTTAGACCTCAAAGTCACAAGCCCTTCAGGGTGAGTGAGTTCTTGGTGCGTAGGAGCGCTGCTTGTAGGGATGGCTTGGTAAGCTTATGCAGGGGGGGGGGAGGGGCTTGAGGGCGCACTCTCTGGTGCTTAAGAGCGCATCCGGCCCGTGCACATATGCAAGGAAATAAGCTCTTAGCGGGGATGCCATCAGTGATGTGCACGTAACCGTTGACGCCGTCATGACGTTTTGCAATACGGTCCGTATATTACCATGGTATACTACGGTAAAAAAACGTAAATCACAACGTAAATTGTAAGACAACACCGTATATGGCGGCATGACGGCGTCCAAATGACGCCGTAAGTAATGGTGCCATTTGTGAATGACGCTGTATTTGCACAGCTCTGGATGCCATGCTCGGCTGCAGACCTGGGGCAGTCATTGCTGCACACCTGTTGCTCCAAGCAGATGTGTGCAACAGAGGGGGCACCTAACTCAGGTGCAGCCCCAGGGCATTGATCATCTGTTAGCATTGATCATCTGTTAAAAGGCTTGATGCCCAGAAGTGGTATGTTCCTGCCGCACCTTTTGCACAGGGCCGACGAGACGCAGGAGTTTTGGGGCAATGACGTGAGGGGCGGCGACGGGCTGAACAACATTGAGCGGGTGTGTGACTGATTTGTGGTTGGTGGAGCGTGCAAGCGAACTGCAGGCCTGCTGTCCCAGAGGCATGCATGTGTTGTCCTGTGTCATGCGTGCATGCATATGCACGCACACGCGCACGCGTTTGTATGGGGGAGCTGTTCAGCTTTCTGGGCTTCCTCGCACGGGTGTTCACTTTCATGACCCGGAAGGATGAGCTGCTGCTCCCCCAACGTACTTTCGCACTGCTCTTCAACCCTCTGTGGGCACTGTCAAGGCAGCTGCCGTGTTGTCTTTGCAATGCTTCCATGTTGCTTTCTTGCAATGCTTCCGTGCTGCTGCTGCTGCTGCTGCTGCTCTCTCTCTCTCTCTCTCTCTCTCTCTCTCTCTCTCTCTCTCTCTCTCTCTCTCTCTC
>LFCJ01001470.1_pt1 | contig 16462 bp, 9 predicted proteins | sample 643141 | NCBI WGS metagenome assembly LFCJ01 (sample SAMN03766243, study PRJNA286221) | soda lake metagenome | biome: soda lake; feature: Kulunda steppe; material: water; isolation source: sample B1-Br-g2 brine of Lake Bitter-1 | place: Russia: Kulunda steppe | collected 2010-07 | reverse complement strand
TGTCCTTTGCATGGGGCTGCAGCAAGACGTGGTAGCCGCTCTTGGAACATGCGCGGGGGGGGCTTGTGTCCTTTGCATGTGGCAATCTCTAGACAGGTCAGGCTCTGCTGAAACACGTGTGGCACGCAATGGGCACTTCGGGAGGGCTGGGGCGGCTTCCCCTGAAGCAGGCAAATCTGCGGTGTGTCCGAAGATGAGGGTGAGGGTCACATGGCTGTGCCTGCCAAGCAAGAGCAATTTTGCTGCAGCCCAAGGGCCTGCAAGCTGTGCTTCACCAAAAGGGCACACCAGTCCTCACCAAAAGGGCACAACAGTCCTCATGGTTGCTGCAACCATGTACCTGCAGCAGGTGGATGCCCAGGTGCATCAAAATTCACCTACTGAATCTTGACATGGGGTACCTCGGCCCATGCTGGGTGCACCGCATACGCTTGAAGGGCAGGCCACAACCTCTTGCGCAAAGGAGTGCTCAGAGGAGAAAGAGCTGGCTCTGAGCAAACACGCAACACGTGCACACTTACGTACAGGCATGCACACAGGCACATGCAGAAACATGCACGCATCATTATTGATGCATATTTAAGTGCTTGCGTGCTGAAGCGCACACACACACAAAAAAAACACCAGAGCACGTGCGCATACGCACTTGCATGCATGATCACACACATGCACCATTCACACGCACACAAGCGTGTCTTCATGCGTGTGGTTGTGATGGCAGGTACATGCACACAAGCAAACAACCGGCACCTCCCCCCAATGTGCGCACACACGCACGCACCATGCCTGCACAGACAAAGGGGCACAAAAATGGGGATGCCATCATGCATACCATGATGGCACACACACACACACCGCATCGTGCCTGCGCAGACAAAGGGGCTCAAAAGTGGGAGCACGGTCATGGTATGCATGATGGCGCGCGCGCGTGCACACACACACACACTTCACCGTGCCTGCACAGACAAAGGGGCACAAAAATGGGAGTGCCATCATGGTATGCATGATGGCACACACACACACACACACACACCATCATGCCTGCGCAGACAAAGGGGCTCAAAAGTGGGAGCACGGTCATGGTATGCATGATGGCGCGCGCGCGTGCACGCACACACACACACACACTTCACCGTGCCTGCACTGACAAAGGGGCACAAAAATGGGAGTGCCATCATGCATACCATGATGGCACACACACACACACACACCGCATTGTGCCTGCAAAGACAAAGGGGCTCAAAAGTGGGAGGACGGTCATGGTATGCATGATGGCGCACGCGCGTGCACATACACACACACATACACACACACACACACACTTCACCGTGCCTGCGCAGACAAAGGGGCTCAAAAGTGGGAGTACCATCATGGTATGCACAATGGCGGCCGTGGCATCTGTGGTCACGGGCGTGCTGGCAGGGCTGCTGGCTTTAGGGGAAGCACTTCCCTCCAGCCCAGGTATGGTTTTGGGGCACACGCAAGGGGACAGTGTGGCGCACCTGTGGGGTATGGCCCCAAGGACGTATGGGGTAAGACCCTAGCTGGAAAAGCCCAGCTGGTGACCCTCTCAGACATCACAAACCTTTGTATGGCAGCTGCGGCGCTGCCTCAATTGTTCCGTGTTTGTGCCAACACAGTGTTCGACAGTGCTCGTGCCAACCAAGTGTCCGACAGGATGACCTGCCTCCCTGTGGCAGTTGCAAGCCATTTGTTGCAACAACTGCTCCATCAGGCAGCCTCGGTGCCGCCATTGCACATCCAGCAGCGTGTTAAATCGACAACTTGTGCAAGTGCATGCATGCTGCACAGATTAGCAAGGTGCACTGAGAGGGATGTGCTCAATTGAAAAACACATACTGGCCACGGCCCCCATATGCATATGAACATGTTAGCATACGACTGCTCAGGCACATTAAGGTTTTGGCGCGTACGCAAGTGCAAATATGAGGACACACATACGCACGCGTGCATGCACACACACGTACACCAAACTGTGCGCATACGCATGCACCCACTCAGGAATGAGCTTGCTGCTCTGGGGCTGATGGGCATTGCTCATGTGCAAGCATGCAGGCACACAATTGTGCAAGCGTGCACGCAAACGCGCACACACACACACACACAAGCACCGGTGGGCGTGCTTGTGCACCTTCTCAGGTATGAGATGGGCCCGCTGGGGGTCGTGGGCGGCCATCCTGCTGGGCGTGAGTACCTTGGCTGCGGGGCCGGCAGGGCTGCACAGCACAGCCTCCTCACTGATTGGTGCGTGTGTGGCCCACTGCAAGTTCCACAGCCTCTCCGATCCTCCGCGCACATGCTTTCTCTGGGCATATGTGCAGCCTGCCCGTGTGCTGTGCTGTTGTGCTCTGCACCTTGGCTATCTCCCTCTGCTCCCCTGCTCAGCTCCCTGGAGAACACCAGTCACTCCCTGGAGACACACAGAGTCCATGGTTCATGGTGGCCGGCATTTCGCTAAGAAATGGTCAAGCAGGTCGTGGACGTTTCGCCCCACGCCACGTGGGTGCTGCATTTTGGGAGGTGCTGCATTGCACAGCAGCCATGTCTCCCGGGTGCAGGTTACTGAAGCGCTGCGTCATGTGCGTATGGGTGGACATACGGCCCTGAGCACCATCTGCTGGGTGCATGGCACAGTAGCGCTGCATCTGCACATGCATGGGTGCATACTGCACGCAAGCACAGCCTGCTTTGCAGACACCAGCCCTTCCCAGCATTGTGCCCAGCATGTTGTGGAGTTGGCCTGCGCTGCCTCAATATGTCCCATCATGCACGCCTGCTGCCTGCAACACGATCACTGTTTTGACTTTGGCCTTTCAGCGCACGCGTAAATTTTGTGCAGGCAGATCTTGACAGTTGTAGCGAATCTTGCCCACACCATTGGCGTTGGCCATTCAGGGCAAGCGTAAAATTTGCGCTGGCAGATCTTGACAGTTGTAGCGAATCTTGCCCGCACCATTGGTGTTGGCCATTCAAGGCAAGCGTAAAATTTGCGCAGGCAGATCTTGACAGTCGTAGCAAATCTTGCCCGCACCATTGGCGTTGGCCATTCAGGGCAAGCGTAAAATTTGCGCAGGCAGATCTTGACAGTTGTAGCGAATCTTGCCCGCACCATTGGTGTTGGCCATTCAGGGCAAGCGTAAAATTTGCGCAGGCAGATCTTGACAGTCGTAGTGAATCTTGCCCACACCTTTGGCGTTGGCCATTCAGGGCAAGCGTAAAATTTGCGCGGGCAGGTCTTGACAATTGCAGCGAATCTTGCCCGCACCATCGGCGTTGGCCATTCAGGGGACGCGTAAAATTTGCGCAGGCAGATCTTGACATTTGCAGCGAATCTTGCCTGCACCAGGTCAGACATGTCGATTACTCTCCCTGCTCCTTCTCTGAAGAGTAGACAAACACTGCTGGCATGCGCTGTGCAATCACAAACCCAGTTGCGTGGCGTTCTGCTGGGAGGAGGGGGCATGGGCTCTGCTGCTCACACACTGCGTGCAAACGCGCACAGGACCACGTGTCTCTCATCCCTTATGCCATGTGCAAAGTAGGCAGCAGCTCTCACGTATACTACTCCTGCGCTGTGCAGGACTGCTGGGCATGCTGCTTCCGCGCTGGGCCTGGCGCTTCCTGCCCCCCAGCTGGGTCAAGCACGTGCGGCGGAGCCAGAAAGCTGGGGCACTGCTTCCGATAGCAGACATACAAGGCCAGCAGTCAAACGCATTCCTTTGATGCAATCAGAGCTGGTGATTCCTGTTTTATTCATTTCCCGTCTCTATTCATTTCGAGCTGTTATGATATCTTGGCTGAGACAGCTAATCTTTGTTTCATCTGACACAGCTGACCTTATGAAATTTAAGCTGAGACAGCTGACCTGCGCGCAAGGTTTAAGGTTCCAAGGCTGTATATGCACGCAAGGCTGTGCTGTGGACCACGGGGGAATGTGATGCACACGCAGGTGCGCATGAGTATTCAGGAGCTTTTCCTCTAGTTGTCAAGCCTTGACCAGCTGTCAGGTATGAAAGGATTTCTGATCCTAGACGAGGTAGTGGCTTGTCAGAATTACAGAAGCAGAAGTTTTTTATGAAATTAGATGGAGTTCTCCAAGAGAAGGGGAAAGGAAGGCAAGAAGAAGAGGCATTTTCTCTTTATCATAGCCATCATCAACCTTGTAAACCTTATCATAGCCAAGCCATGGGCCTGCAAATATAACGGGCTTGAGATGATGAAAATCAGAGGCGACGGCTCATTGAAAAACATTAAAGCTTTGTCACGCTGCAGCTGAATCTAGAGCAGGGGGGTGAGCTCAGCAGGTATTTATCAGGCCTGCAGGGCATAGTGCAGAAGTTTTACTAGGAGTATGTAATAGTTGTATCCGATATGTATGAGTCATACAACCATGGTGGCTTGCCAAGATGCTTATTTCTATGTGATGTTGATTTCACCTGACAGCTACTAGGTGTCCTAGTACTACTAGTAGGAGTGTGAGGACTGGCTGCAGACAGTGACAGCATCATGATGCTCTCCAAGCAGATAACGTGTAATTTGCCATTGGTCATTTGCAGCTGAGACTGAGGAGTTTCTAAAATCCTACCATGGAACCAGAAGGACATTCCATTTTCTCCAGCCTAATGGACAGGCTTACTCAGCAGTCACTGCTAAATAGTATTTACAATGTGGAACCACTGAGACTTATGCTGGGATGCTATTTACAGGACATGCTGATGCTAGCATCTCAGCATGTCCTGCCATGCATGCACTCCCTACATCAATTAAGGAAAAGGAGACACATTGGCCCGAAGAGCCGTGAGTCTCCTTCACCAGTAGACCATGTTTTCAATCAGCTGCTCGCGCCGATTCGCTGTGGAGTAAGTGGCTTCCAATGGTGTGGCAATGCAGAGGGCAATCAAAGAAACGCCCATGCTGTTCTGATTGTACAACAGCAGATACAGCGGCCGCCTGAACGAGCCTCTGATAGTCTGATCCTATGCTTGAAGCAAGTGCGAGGGCTCCGCATTGTTCTCAACCGTACTACATGCGTGCCAATTAGCAATCATGCAACATGCATACACTTGTGGCAGGTAACACACACGGTGGCGTGAAGCCCCAAGGTCAACGGACAGAATTGTGCAAGCACGCTGCGCAGGATCACCCCCTCCCCTCCACTATTGCGCACTGGCAGTGAGGCGTTGTTAACATGCACTTTTTTTGCCGCAAACATTTACACGTGTGATGTGATGCAAAGTGTGTGTGAGGGGTGATTCGCGAGCATGCAAGCAAGCGCTTTACACGCACATGAATACACTCTGTGCACCAACATGCTGATCTGCACTCTGGAGCGTTGGCTGCTTAACTTATGTGCTGTCTTCTGGGAATGGGGCAGCTGAGCAGGCCGTAGTGTACACTTGTGCTCATGTGCAAGCACAGCACGCACAGCTAGCATCTCATTGCTCAGGCAGCACTGCTAGCACTCACCCAGGGCATGAAGTTGATGTCCTAACCTCCAGGTCTCAATGTAGCGCGAGCCAATACTGCAGTAATCTGGTTTGACTCAGAGAGTGCCCTACACATTCTATCAGGTTGTCAACACTAGATTACCTCCGGTATGATTACTGAACGCCACAAAATTGCATGTAGACATATCATGAAACCTATAGAAGCAGGCTCCTTGGGGGGGTGTTTTGTTTAAATGGATATTGGCAGCAAAGACTGCTTAGCCTTACAAAACCTACAAGTCCCTGTAGGATCTACCAACAGAATCGTCCCAGAATAGCTCTTCCCTCGCCGGTTTCCTACTAAGCAAAGACTCATTACTAGCCACCCAGTTGCTTTACTTAGTATCTGAAATGCCTACTGAAATGACCAAATGTCCACCCTAGGTATGCATTAAGAAGTAGGGCAGGGTGCAAAGGGGATAGGGGGCTCTCAGCAACAGCACCAGCCTACCAGCCTTCGTCAAGAGTCTTGAACTCCAGTCAGCTCCCACCCAATCAGCGTCACATCCATCTTTTGAAGGTCAAGTACTGCGAAGATGCCAGGCTTAGGAGCCAGCTTGAAGCCGCTCACCACCAGCACAGCGGGCTCTGTCAACACCTTCGCCAAGCTGCGGCCAATGTAAGCCTCCACACTATGCTTCTGGGAGTTGGAGGCACCATCTACAGCCCTTATAGTTCAGAGCCTCTGGAACATCTCAGTCTAGATCCTCAGAAAATTACCAAGCTTGCTGTGAAACTTCATGCTCATTTGATTTAATACGCTTGTAAACTCGTTAGTACCAGACGCGCTCTTGAGAAACCTTTTCCAGCAAATCATCATCATGATCAGGAATGGGGTACTGCTAGTCATCCCCCTGATCCCCACTGAAAAAGAAAAAGAAAAGAAAAACTCCCTAGGCAGTGAAACCTCTCCCCACATCAACTAAGGAAAAGGAGACACACTGGCCCAAAGAGCCGTGAGTCTCCTCCACCAGGGAAAAGGAAGAACTGGTGAGGATCTGGAGGGTGACAAGCCGCCCTCTGCTCCAGATTAAGACCTTGAGAGCAACTGGATTGTTCAAGAGCGCGTCTAGTTGTTGTCAATTACTACACATAGAGCACTGAATGAGCATGTAGTTTGAGGGCAGTCTTATGGGCTTAATGTGCATCAAGGCCGAGCTCTTTAAGGTGATTCAAAGTGTGTGAGGTATAAATAGAGCCTCCCACACCAATAAGAATGGTGTGAAGGATGACTTTCTTGGCCTTCAAGCGCTTACAAAGAACCTCGTTTTGTTTTTAGGAGGCCTCTTATTGGTGTCCAGGCCGTGTATCTTCACAGTACTTAACCTCAACAACGTGCATCTCCCTCATGTTGATATTGAGCTCGTGGACTCTGCGTGCATCTCTGCTGGGTTGTCTTGGGTGTGACACCTGGTGCAAATGAGGAGTGGCTGGCGATTTGGGTTTTTTAGCACTGACTTTTCTCGTTTTCTTTGCTGATGGAGGAGTCATTTGGTGCTTAGGCCTTAGGTGACTCTTTTTCCTTACATGATGCAGGAAATGCTTCACTGCCTACGTAGATTTTCGTTTCTTTTCTTTTCTGACATGTTACTTATTCGACAAGGCATGGCCTGAGTTGGGGTTGACCTCTAGAAACCACTGATTATTTTAAATTGGGTATGTTCATGCTTACTTTGCGTACGTGTTGTTTTGTGCAATATCAGGGGTTGTCACAGGTGTTGGGAATTATAGGCGCACGTTTGTGCAGATAAGGCAATGGGTGTTAGAATGCTGGGCACACTGTTGGGAACTGCAAACGCTTCTACTTTGCATTCCGGCACTTAAAAGCGCACTTAAAGTTGAAACTGCCTAAGGAGTATCGACTGAAAATCACTCAGATCACCAGTTTGTGTGATTTTCCTCCATTGTTGGCAAACGCCTTGTTGCTTTCTTACGCAATAACACGACAGAAAATTAGAAACTGCAGCGGCCGGGGAATTGTGCATTGAAGCCATTTTGCTGATCAGATTATCTGCAATACTAGCAGCAAGCCTGACCTTTCTTTAGGCACGATTTCACTGAGGGAGCGGATTGATTTTCTGCATTTGGTGTGCGCGCTTTGGTTCTTCCATGGATATCTTGAGGCAAGCTTGCGTAGTAACTGTACAGTTACTACATGTGCGTTGGCGCGGAGATCACGCACGTCCAGCGCACCCATGTTAAGGGCTCCCATATGCTGATTTCGATGGAAATCTTCCGAAATTTTGATTGCTTCTGGGTGCTCCAAGAATTAAACTCTGATGCAAAATCTTCCTGCATCAGCGAGTCTTGCCTTGAAGGCCTCTCCAAGTCAAGGCACGTCGTTCTGCAAGAAATGATAAGATTATTCAGTTTCATGTCGGTCTCATGTCTTCGGTCTCATGCGCTTGTACACGACATATCGATCACTTCATATTGGATGATGAAACACCCTATTTTCACTAATTCTTAATTAAGAAGATCGCGCACTCCACACGCCCCCAGCCATTCACTTTCCTGCACGAAACGCTCGACAAGACGTTTGAGGATCCACATCTGTGCCTGCCCCCCTTTCATGCAGAAGTCGTCATGAGTCATCTTACAGACGAGGTGACACACTAACACGCCCCCCCTCGAATCCCCCTCTTTACCCATTATCAGGGCTCATGACAGGCCTGCCTAGGGTTGCACGAACACTTTCCTTGTCACGTAGCCATGCCTTCAGCTCCTCCTGCTGTGCCAATCCAGTACTTGTGACTCAGGTCATAGTATCCAAGAACGTTTGCTCAACGTCTTGTCTAGGATGTGAAGTTCATCCAGAGAGCAGCATCTGCCCTGTGGCAAGGCAACCTGGACACATTCAAGGAGCTCACACGCGCTTCAGTCTTCGCCAGCATTCCTCAGAGACTTTCATCTGCCATTGAGGAGTTCCTGTCTGAGGACATGATTGGTGTATTAAATCAACCCACTAAGATAAGCAGTCCACGGATTTTGGAAAAGAAGCTCCGTGAGGTGCGCCTTCCCCTATGCGCTTGCTCATGCCTTCAGTTTTAAAGTAGGAAACTGAAGTGTGCACAATTAGATAAGTACAGGTCCAGTTTCTTAATTGTGCACTTGAATTGTGATCTGAAGGAGATATTGTGCGCATGCTTTCCCCTCCGATCCCACTTAGGTCACAGAGCAGGGGTCTGTATTCATGCGGATGGGTCTTGGCTGCATTGTGGAGAGCGTTCTGCATCGGACGTGGGGCATGGTTGCCGAGGCCATCATCGAGCAGGGGGTGAGGTCTCCTAACCATCTTGCACCCCTATGATTGCTGACTTGTTGCAAAAGGGTTAAGGCCATAGCATACAGCACAAATCAAACAGTACCACCCAACATCAACACACAAGCCCTGAGGCCTGAAGCTGATGCCTGTTGGGATGTTCATCTTCCTGGTTGTCTATTCTATTATTGAAGCATTGATGCACCCTTTTGCATGTGCACGGTGTATCTTATGGGCTGCCTGTTCTGCTGCGCAGCAAGACCATCACCTGCAGCCGTGTTGTTTGCCTTTATTGCTTCTAGGTGCTTTTGATCCAGGTGCTTCTTGATGCTTCTTGTCCGAATGAATGTTCAAGCAATTCACAAATGCTGCAGCTAAACACTTGTGCATACATCACACTCTGTTGCAATTGCATCTTTACAGCCTAGTCAGATTCCTGAGGCACAAGACATCCTTTTACAACAGATCATACATGTCTCCCACAAGGGCAACAATGTGTTTTACACAACCACATTTGTGCTAAACACTTGTCAATATATCACACTCTGTTGCAACTGCATCTTTACAGCCCAGTCGGATTCCTGAGGCACAAGACATCCTTTTACAACAGATCATACATGACTCCCACAAGGGCAACAACGTGTTTTACACAACCACGTTTGTAACAAATGTCATGAACATGGGAGGATCTTTTAGTTTGCAGGTGCGTCTATCTTGGAACTGGACACATGTGTCCAATTGTACAATGAACAGTCATAGTACAATGAACAGTCATAGTACAATGAACAGTCATAGTACAATGAACAGTCATAGTACAATGAACAGTTATAGTACAATGAACAGTTATAGTACAATGAACAGTCATAGTACAATGAACAGTTATAGTACAATGAACAGTTATAGTACAATGAACAAGTGATGTTCATCCTGGCTCGCTCATTCAAGGAAATGGTAGTCCGTGGGCTGTTCAACTAGGTTCTCACTAGCTTTTTTTCCGCCTCAAGGGCTGATTACAAAGACATTATGCTACACATACTGAGCTGGTGCAAGCTATCCCTATCTCAGAGTAACTTTGGCCATTTCATGTTCACAACATTCTGGAATCCAGGGCAAGCACGAGCTCACAGCACGAATTTTCAGGATGGCGCTCATTTTGGCAAGAAGGGGCGAGGTGCGCATAAGAGTTGGGGTTTTGGTGCACAAAGATAACATGACAATGTTCGCTATTGATGTAAGCATTGACTTGACAAATTGGTCACATTAAGGGGCCTGCGATGCACATGAAGTGGTAAGATCAAGGCCGTTGAGGAACTTGCGGGTAAATTGCATTTTAGTGTTTCAATCACTGTGCATGGCCTGAATGGTAATCTTGATCCTGCACTCTTGCTGAACCTCATCCAGGCATTGAATTTAATCAGTCAGGCAGACAATTTGGTTTCAATCCTGCGGGAGCAGCTGGCAATCTGCCTTTTTCGCCACTTAGGGCTCTGGGGTGAGTGTGTAAACAAGGAGCCCGTTCTGTAACATAATTGTCTCATGTGCCTAATTAGTGAGCTGAATTTTCCAAGACCCATCACCATGGCAGCCTCACTGACTCATGCAACATACGCCAACGCGCTTGCAAGCACTGCTCATAGTTTGCCGTGTTTACATTATCTTGAACCACAGATGAGGCCGAAGCCCTCTTCTACGAGGCATGCAGTGCAGCAGATGAAGCTTTAAAACAGAAGGGGGAAGGGGAAAGCACACTAGGAGCAGCTGTCACGTCGTATAAGAACCTTGGCATAAGCCTGCTTGAGCAAAGGAAATACTCTGAAGCCGAGCCAGTGTTTAAGAGGGCTCTGGTGTTAAGAATAAAGCAGGTATGAGCTTTAGTTAGATGAAATTAGAACAATGAGAAGCTGCCTTGTTTACTCAGTTGATTCAATACGCTAGTAAGTTGGTTGAACACCCTCTCTCTTCCCTCCTCTCCCTGAGACACTAATAGCTCAAGGAAAAAGCTCGGGATGGGGAGCGCATGGTCGGCAAACATGGAGCATTTCTGTGGGTGCCACTTGGACTTGCCTATTCTTGTTATATGCTTGATTCTTGATACAGCTTTTCCACAGGACGCCCTCTTTTGAAGAACAGGCTTGCAAATGCATTCCATTTCCAACACCTTAACTCGCAGACCGGCTCCAAGGCTATTCTGCAGAGCCTTGATGACATAATAGGTGAAGTTTGGTGCCTTGCCTATTCATTTTTGTATGAGGCCCTGAATGTCCTGCTGCAGAAGCACTTTTTGATATTAACCTCACCTTGGGATCATCCATCTTACTCTGAATGGCCTTGATGGGTTCTCTCGTTGTCTGCGCGCCAGGGGATGTAATTGCACACACCTTTGCAACCAACAGCAACAGCACATATGCGCGCAATCCATGCAAACTTTCAATTTTCTATTGCTCTGCCCTTGCTCTGCACAGCTTTGAGTGTGAAGAGTCTCAAGGGCATGTTGAAGGAAAGGGGCATTGCCATTCCACCTGGTTTTGAGAAGGGGAACCTTGCAAAGCTTCTGTATGAGAAGACAATTTTGGTGAGGACCAACTAGTCTCTTTACGTCTCGAGGACCATGTTTGAGTTGTGACGGTGGTGACGAAGTGGCGCATCTCTTGTAGCTGCTTTGTCTTGCCGGTCATAATTATTAGATGTTCATACGCTTCTCAATTTGAAAGCCCACTTTTGCTTTGTGCACAGGTGCCTACCTCCCCCATAAAAGATGAGCGGACATTTCAGCTCATGGAGCATTACGCTGATAGCCTATTTTTTCAGGTACGCTACTACAAGAACTGCCATCTTCAGGTTGCATTCTTAAACATTGGTGAGTTACGTAGACATTAAGACAGCTGGACATAAGCCAGAGCAGTGCTTTCTTGCCTCACTCCTTGCACCATCAAGCATGCACAAGCTTTAAGCAATTAAGCAAATGTAGCTAGGTGACAATGCATAATGGAGTCAATTGTCCATGTCCAAAACAATCACCTGGCAATGCAAGCTCCAACCTAACCACAGAAGGAGGCCCACCCAGAGAAGCTGCCACTGGCTGAATGCCTACACCGCCAGGTGCTCGCTGCCAAGATGGCCCACCCTGAGTGAGTTTTTGTCAACCGTGAATTAGGTCTATGCTGTCTTTGGGACACACCTTTAAGCCATGCAATGGTAATATCAGGTGTAAATGTTTGGGGTAATTTGTACCACCATGTGGGAGAAAAGAAAAAGTACGAAGGCAGTGAAGCACTCCCTACTTCAAATAAGGGGAAAAAATCACGCAGGGCCTAAGCACCGTATGACTCCTCCACAAAAAACAAATAAAATGCTGGAACCCGATTTGGAGTGGGTCAATTTGGCGAATCTGATGTCAGGTATTCCTGAGGATCGTGTCACTTCTCATCTTGATGCTCACTGTTCCAATTGTAAGAGCACGACTGAGTCAATCATAGGGTGTTTTGGTTATCGGGTGATCTGGATTGGATTGATGGCTGTGAAAATGCCACGGCAGGTAGTGAATGTTATCCCAATTGCTGGTTTAGAAAATCAGTTTCAAAGTGGAAGCTGGTAACTAAAGCCATGATGCAATCGATACTTGTGTCATGTGGCACTTGAGTGCCATCTGGGCATACCATTTGCAGGGACCATCTGCTCAAGGCATTCCCAATTGGTGCCTCTGTCAGCCCCCTGCATTTTTATGTACTCAAGTACTCAAGTCGTCCAGGCAAGCTAGATGAAAAGTGTTTTTTTGCAGCGGTTGCATGAAGAATTTCTGTTTGCAGGGTTGCATCATCTGCAACAGCCTGGATCCCAGTTCTCACAGCTATTGACCCATTCCAGATGGCGCAGACCATTGAACTAAATACTTTTTGGCAAAATAACACTCTTATAGTCGGTAGATCTTTGCAAAGAAATGAAATGAACAGGTGCAGGATTAGGTAACATTCTTCCCTAAAATAATCCGTCAATCCAACTTGTGGGCCCACCCAGCCGGGTGCCAACATGAGCCAAAACCGACCCCCGTCAATTGGGATTTCAGCATTCAATACCGTAACACAATACAGAATTGTTGTTATATACTTATTCCATTTCAATTCGTATAAGGCTCAGGAAGTAAATATTGAAGTTAATTTTGAGTTTGTCCTGCCCCAGCCTGCTCAGCCTGTTGCGTTTTCTTGAAGTCTTCTTATTTAATCATACATTAATAAAAGAGTTAATTATATAGTAACTTTTTTATTTTAAAAATATAATTTATTATTTTTTTTAAAATATTAAAGAAGTTTTTAATTTTTTATGACTTATTCAAATTGTAAGTCTTGTGTGATTAAATTTTTGCCTGGTCAGAGGTTACCCCTTATTTGGCTGTTGCTAGACTGTGGGGCCATTCATGAGGTTTCCTTGGAAGAGAGGGCAGCTAGCCCCCTTGGACAAATGTTCTTCAAATTTGTCAGTCTTCTACGCACTTGTTTTCTTTACATCCTATTATAAGCAAATTGATTGTGAACATACTCTCTCTTTAACTCTTTTACAATAAAGTCACAAGTAGTGTCTTGGAAACTTATAAATACTGGGTGATTACTCTTGGCGTGGAGGTTGACGCCAAGGAATTGCAGCAAAGGCTGCAAACTCAACCATGCCCACAGGGTCATCCATTTCTCCCCAAACTTTGTCTTGTGTCAATTTGTGTGATCAACACATTTTACAAAAAATGACTTTTGCTCAAAAAATGACTTTTGCTCAAAAAATGACTTTTGCCTTTTCCAATTTCATAGCAAATCATTTGTGATGTTTGTTGGTTACCGATTGAGAAAATCCAGCCTGTCATAATCAGCATTGTATTTTTTGTAAAAAAATAATTGTGCATGCCTGAACACAGCTGCAAAAACACAAGTGTAGCATATGAATAACAATTAAGTGATTATGTATATTTAACAGACTTGATTTAATCATAGACGTGCAGTTACGTGGCTGTATGTGATCCGCATTGGTGGTGTAAACAGCTTTAATTACAGTTGTCACAAAAATCGTATGCCAAGCAAAGGACAATCAGATGGACGCTGACATGCAAGCTTGAATGCTAGAGGAAATAGGCAACAAACTGGGTAGGTCTATCAAATCAGAACTTGTTCTTCCCGTCTATTGTGAGAGCAGGTATGGCCAGGATGATGGTGGAACATTGAGATCAATGGATGACCTTGCAGGTGTGTTGAGGTAACCTGATGAGGGTGCATTGTATTGCAGGCAAGGGCTAAATAATTGTGGTTAATGATTGAGTGACAAATTGTCAAAGGAAGTCAGCGGGCATGATGTTCACCCGTTACACATTACTTTGATGTGAATCTGCACTTGATAGGAAAATACAAAAACTTCAGACAGAAATGCCCCTACCTCACTCGTCCTCTCTCTTTACTCCAATGTATACAAGCACACTTGCTTATGAGCTGATTGTAATTGTGCAACACAGAGAGTCAATTTCATTTCTTGTGCAGCAAATTCCAGGTCAACTGAGTCATCTGAATGGACCAATTTCTCTCTTCCATTCACATATTGGCTTATTAAATCATTGGCATGTGCTCATGGCTCACAGGAGCTCTGTGCTGCCAAAACAAATACAACGAGGGGGTTGCCATTCTTGAAAAGGCTCTTGCTGTACGCAAGCGTGTGATTGGAGTGAAACACCCAACATACCAGGTGGGTGGCTTCATTGCCTGTAAGCTGTAGCTTCATCTTAGCTGCCCTTGCCTGGCAATCATGCCTTGCTCTTGGTAGAAGTCTTAGCTTGTTAACCATCCAACAAGTGAGGCAATGTTACAGGGCATGTCGGTTTGAAATTTGCTTGCTCGGTCACACAACCTTGCATTTGTTGAAGAAGTTGTTTCTTCATTTGAAGCACTTGCTTGACAAATGACAATGAGTTGCCAGTCAGTTGCCAGTCAAGAATTGGGCCAGCAAACCATCCAACTCACTTTGCATACTTTGGAAGCTAGAAGCAACATTTACTCTACATTGGTATTCAAGTTTTACAGGGAGCAAGTGTATCTTTTTCAAATTGATTATAGGACCCCCTTTTCATCTAATGAATTGATATATGCATGTTGATTGTGATGGGGTAAAAATAACCTGTTTTTAAAGCCGTGTTAAGGGCTTGGTGTCAATTCTTGTGACCGCGTTGTTTCAAAAGGAACCTGATTGATTTCAAGGCTATGGCTAAAGTTATTAAGACTTATGCGTGCTGGCAGGGTATTTGCATCTGCCTGAGCTTGATGAATGCTTAGGAGTATGATATTGAAAAGTTTTGTCCAAGCAGGAGATGTCAACCCACATTGGACAGTGCTCAACTTCTTCACTCTCTGGAAACCAAGTGCATGAATGGGGCGGTCAAGTATCAAAGAAAATTCGCTGGTCTTGAAGTTGCAAGCAAGGAACTGCTTGGATGGTTGCACTGGCCTTGCGTTTTCCTGGATTTTTGTCAAGCAGGTGAACCTTGGATACATAAAGGATTATTTTCCATGGATACATAAAATATTATTTTCCTGGATGTTTGTCAAGCAAGTGAACCTTGGATACGTAAAGGATTATTTTCCTTGGATACATAAAGGATTATTTTCCTGGATGTTTGTCAAGCAGGTGAACCTTGGATACATAAAGGATTATAAAAGGCAGCAGGCCAAGTTTCTGGCAGCAGCAGAGCAGCATTTGGGCCCTCAGCAGTCCTGGTTTGGTGATGAGGATGATCTACCGGCAAAGACAATTTTTCAAGGTGCACTCTGTGGGTTATTTTGTTGAGCATTCATGCGCGCATTATGCTTAATTCGCATATGATGGACTGTCCCAGGCCTAACTTACTGAAGCTTATATGGTGATGTGGACACGTTGAAATTATTAATGAAGTCACAAGGGGTGATGGAATCCTTTGAACAATGTTGCTTGAGCTCCTCTGTTGACTGGATAGGTGTCCCACGATTGGGCGGGTATTGGGGGCTGATCATCATACTCATGCTTTGATCTCTCTTCTTCCACAGTTGCTGTGCAGAAGGCCAGCAAAGAGCAAGGCAGCAGCAGCAGCAGCAGCAGCACCAGCTGCTTCACCTCCTCCAAGAGTGTGCCTCTGCAGCTTGAATATGATCCCAACGACCCAGCAGATGTCAACTTTGCTGCACTGATGGCTGCTTTTGAGGCTCGCAAGCTTCATGCGGACGAGCAGCAATGTTGTTCAACCAGTGCAAGCCTGAGCTTTCTAGTGGAAATTGAAGACTCACAGGTCAGGCTCATGCCAGAAGGCTCATGGGAAGGTCTTCAGCGGTAAAAAAATGCATGGCCAAATGTACTGCTTGTCTTGGAGATCCCCGAGAAAAGGTAAAGCTCATACCTCCTGCTTTTAGATTTGTGGTGAAAAAGCCAGAGAAGAAGTACCCCCTGGTGTGGGCGGCAGCACCCCCTGGTGTGGGCGGCAGTGTGTCTGGCCGCCTTGACGGTCATGCTGTCGGTCAGCAAGCAACTGCGCCGCTGCTCTGATCTGAGCCAAGCTCCAGGAGAAGTGGACCAAGTCCCTGCCCTCATGTTAGAGGCCTTGAAGGACTTTGCGGCCTGCCAAGGCCCACAGAGTTCTGTGGGTGATATAGGGTCAGGACATCCTTTCCTCCGAGCTAGGCCAGGGGGGGGCCTGGAG
>LFCJ01001469.1_pt1 | contig 16462 bp, 16 predicted proteins | sample 643141 | NCBI WGS metagenome assembly LFCJ01 (sample SAMN03766243, study PRJNA286221) | soda lake metagenome | biome: soda lake; feature: Kulunda steppe; material: water; isolation source: sample B1-Br-g2 brine of Lake Bitter-1 | place: Russia: Kulunda steppe | collected 2010-07 | reverse complement strand
TCGTAGCCGTAATGCAAGCTTCTTAGAATGAGCGTAATGGCTTTACTTGGGCAGTAGGTAGATTGTCCCAGATGACCCCGCGAAAACTACTTACAATTCTCGTTCTCGTCGGGGCGCTTGGCTTCGGCTACTATTCGATGAACGCTGCCCCGGTCATGAGCGACCAGGACTACACCTATCAGGGCGGCATCGAATGGCACGAGGACCCGGACGAGGCGCTCTCGGTGGCAGAACAGGAGGACAAGCCAGTGCTTGTCTATTACTGGACAACGTGGTGTACCTACTGTCAGGATTACGAGGATGACCACTATCAAAACGAGGACATTCAGGAGTTACTGGACGAGTATGTCCTGTTAGCTATCAATTTAGATGAACCCGGAGATGGCTCAGCTCTGGCCTCAGACCACGATGCTCTCTATCCACCGATGCACGTAATTATTGACGATAACGAGGAGATTCTCGGACAGCTCGGCGGCTTCACCGAGGAAGACCGATTCAAAGAGGAACTCGAAGCGGGGTTAGCTACGTACTAATATGATGGGAACAGTACTTTCGATGGTTCCAGCATCGCTGACGGCCGGAACGCTCCTGATTGTTATTGCGGCATTTACCGGAACGCTTGCCGCCGCACTGTTGTTTTACAGCTACCTTGCCCAAACTGACGAGTTCCGCAAGCCGATTCTTCTGAGTTCGGGTATCGCAACGCTGTCGCTTGTCGTTGCCCACCTCTATCTGACCTACCAGTTTATTGTCGGGGATTATACGAACGCCTACGTCTATCAGAACTCCGCCGACCACCTCGACCTGCTCTATAAGATAACGGGCGTCTACGCGAATCATGAAGGGTCCATCCTCTTTTGGGCGACCCTTACTGCGATTGTCGCAACGTATACGGTCTACTCATCGCGGTTTCAAGGGCTTGGCTCTCGTCTCGTCCAATCCCTTTCGCTGGGTGTCGTTGCGACCTTCGCGTTCATGCTCGTGACACAGAGTCCGTTCACTCCCATCGAGGTCGCTCAATCAGGAGTCCCCGATGACTACGTCCCGGCGGACGGGTCAGGAATAAATGCACTCCTCATCGACCCGTGGATGGCGATTCACCCACCAATCACGTTTGCTTCCTACGCCTTGCTTGTCGTTCCGTTCGCCCTCGGCGTGACCCATTTCGTCTCGCTGTTTCGTGGACAGGACAGTGTCTTTAGAGAGTGGTTGCCGAGCATGATTATCTGGCTGCGAGTATCGTGGCTCTTACTGACTGCGGCAATTCTGTTTGGGGCAATCTGGGCCTATGGCGTGCTTGGCTGGGGCGGATTCTGGTCGTGGGACCCCGTCGAAACCGCCGTCCTGATTCCGTGGCTGTGGCTCACCGCAACGCTGCATGCCACAAACCGTTACAGTAAGACTGGCGAGTACAAGCTCTTTGCACCGGCAGCAGCAGCGTTCGTGTTCCCACTGATTATCTTTGCAACGACAGTCGTCCGCAGCGGCGTCTTCCGAAGCGTCCACTCCTTTGCGGCCGGCGGTATCGGTGCCGGTGTCCTATTTTTGATGGTGGTGACCGGCATTCTCGCCATTGGTCTCCCACTCGCCTACTGGTTGCTCAACGGAGGCGACGAGGGTAGCACCGACCGAAACTGGCTCAGTCACGGGACGATTTTCCATGCAGTCGTGCTCTCGTTTGCCGTGCTGGCCTTTATTTCCGTCTGGGGACTGTTGTTCCCGGTCGTCAGAAGCACAATCACGGGCGTCGAGGTAAGCGTCGGACAGGACCATTATAATCTGTGGAGCTACCCTGTCGTCGTTGCCATGCTGATTGTCGGTGGGCTGTATGCCCTGCTGGACATGCGAAAGCGACGGCTTGCGATTGGCGCAACAGTGGCCATAACGCTGGCGACGCTCGTCGCCGCGTTCATCGCCCCATCCGGCAACTGGTATCTAAGCGACCCCGCTGCCCATGACCCGATTGTCTACCGTATCGTCGGTAACATGAGCGTTCTCTCTATTGTCCCGCCCTCGCTCTTTTTCGCCGGCACGTGGGCTGCCCGGTTCGTCTCGCGTGCGAAAGGTGTTCCCTCACGCTCTTTCCAGATGCGGGAGGCAGGCATCCTGTTGATTCACGTCGGCGCAGCGGTGATGATAATCGCTATCTCGTTTATCTACCTGTTTGCCGCCTCCTCGTCAGCGGTCGTTGTCGGCCTCGAAGATGTCGGAGACAATCCTGAACCCATCGTCGAGGAGTCGGATGACGGCCAGTATACCATCGAAGTGACGGGTTACGAGTCCGAAACAACACCGGATGTCGAGGATGCGGCGCTGGCACCTGAGGAAGTGCTGACAGCCTACGAAGATACCCCGCTTGTGAGGGGTGAAATAACGGCGGTTGATCAGATAGAGGGGACAGCCGTTGCACAGCTCGATGGAACCGACGTCTGGGTGGCCGGCGACCCTGACAGCGTCTCGTTCGAGGAGGGTGAGGAAATTGTCGCCCTTGGAAGCCTCTTCCAGTTCGATTCAGGCGATGATGTCGGGGCTGACGCCTATATTTACACCGATGGAGATAACATGGGAACGGTTGCAGACCCACCAAGTGACGTGCATACGCCGCGTGTCATCGACCACCAGATGGACATTACCGTCTACGAGGGTGATGACGAGGTTGCCTCGGGAACAATCGCTGCACAGGACCACACTGATTCCGAAATGAATACCAACGACCCACTTATTCAGCGTGGCCTGACAGGAGATACCTACATCGTTGCGACCGAGATTGACGAGATTGGGGCCGGCCTTACTATCACCGAATATCCACTTGCCAACCAGATTTGGCTCGGCGTGATTATGGGGATGGTCGGTATGGTGTTGTTGCTTGTCGGTGACCGACGGCGTAACACCAACTAGTGCCGTTCGCTATTCCTCGACGACATACTCGAACGTCATCCAGCCAACGACCACGACCAGCAGGTCATAGACGAGCAGAATCTGCAGCCACTCGAACGCGTTCGCCGTGGCGATATCAACCTGTGTGAGGGCCGTTCCAGAGAGGATAACCGGGATGACAAGCGGGATGAGCAACACTGGAAGCAGCGACTCCTGTAACGATGAATGTAACATCAACATCGAGAGGAGAACACCCACCGCGCTAAAGCCGATTGCCACCAGCGGAACGACGAGTGCAAGCAAGAGCAACGAATCGCCGTCGAAGGCATAGCCAAGAAAGACTGCAACGAAAAACAGCGACAGAAGGCTGATAAAGCCGATAAGTATCGCTGCGCTAATGACTTTGCCGAGATAGATAGCTGACCGGTCGACAGGGGCAAGCAGGAGACCCTCGATTGCTTCGTTCTGTCCTTCGAGCGCAACGGCGTGGCTCAACCCAACTGCACCGCCGAAGACCACAGCCAGCCATAACGCTCCGCGAGCGAGGATGTCTCGGTCTTCGACGCGCTCGCCGAAGACAAACGAGAAGACGACGATGATGAGAAACGCAAAGACGAAGGCTGCGTTTATCGTCTGCTTGCTCCGGGTTTCGACGATGAGGTCTTTACGGGCAATCTCATAAACCGCCCGAAAGTAACGACCGGGCATCAGTTCCCTCCACCGTCGATGGGTTGGTCGCCATCTGTTGTGACCGTTGTCGGCGTCGTTCCCGTCGGCGAGACGCCAGGCGTTGTCTGTCCATCGCCCAGTCGGCAGTTCTCGTCATATCGCTCGATGAGGTCAGTTACGTCGTCAAACTCGCTGGTCGATGCCTGTTCGACTAACTGTCCACGGTAGAGAAAGAGCACGGAGTCTGCGAGATGGTAGCCGCGTTCGAGGTCATGCGTCGTCGCAATCACAGTCTTGTCCTCAAGCGTTGAGAGAACATCGGTAATTCGCTGGAGGGATGCCTGGTCGAGCCCCGAGTAGGGTTCATCAAAAAGCAACAGGTCAGGGTCATGGAGAAGCGCACGGGCAAGCGAGACGCGTTTTTGCATCCCGTGAGAAAAGCCATCGACCCGGTCGCTTCCGCGTGTGGCAAGGCCAACCGTCTCCAGCAGTTGCTCGCTGCGTGATTCCGGGACGCCGTGCAACCGCGCATGGAGTTTGAGGTTCTCGCGCGCGGTCAGCTCGTCGTACAACATCGTGTCGTGACCAACAACGCCAATCCGAGAACGAGCAGTTGCGTTGCCGATAACTGGCTCGCCGTCGAGTAGTATCTCACCCTCTGTCGGCCGAGAAAGGGATGCGAGCATCCGGATAAGCGTCGTCTTGCCCGCCCCGTTTGCACCGACGATGACAGCCGACTCCCCGGCATCGAGTTCGAACGAGACAGATGAAACGCCAACGTGGGGGCCAAACTGCTTCGTGACGGCTGAGACAGTAAGCAGCGACATTAGGTGAGCGTTCGAGAACGGGCAAGTTAAACGTTCTACTTCCGTACCGTGAAATAATGGATATTCCAGGCCTGTCCGTCGTTTTTCTGGCCGGAATTGCGACGATTTTGTCGCCATGTTGTCTGCCGTTGTTACCGCCGCTGCTTGCCGGCAGCGTCGGCCACCGACTCCGGCCGCTCGCTATCGTGACAGGCAGTCTGACCTCCTTTACGGCTCTCGGTCTCCTCGTTGGAACGCTCACCGCGTTCTCGCCGGATACCCTTCGAACGCCAGCATTTCTGCTCATTATCGCCTTCGGTGCCATCATGGTCGACGATGACCTCCACCGGGTCTACTCGACGTACTCCTCGAAACTCGCTGGGCGGACAACGATGCGAGTGAGCGCGCTTGATGAGCAGCGCCATCCGCTTCTTTCTGCGTTCGTTCTGGGGCTTGCACTTGGCCTCATCTGGCTGCCGTGTGTCGGGCCAATTCTCGGTGCTGTGCTTGCCTATGCTGCCGCCGGCGGCGGAACCATGGATAGCGGACTCCTGCTTTTCATCTACGGCGTCGGATTTGCACTACCGCTTCTCGGCGTCGCCTACGGCGCAAAAGTTGCTGGAAAACCACTGCAGGAACGAGTGGGTGCACTCAACCAACCGGATGTCGTTCGCCGAATCATCGGAATTGTCCTGTTGCTCAGCGGCGTGGCACTACTATTTGATTTGGACCGGCTGTTGCTGTCGTTACTCTAGAGCCGTTGAACCTATACCGTCGTGAACTCCGAAACCGTTCCATCTTCGTCAAACGAGTAGACCTGCAGTGGGTCGCCAGGTTCCCCCATCCCGGGTGACTCGGCTGGCATGCCCGGAATGGCGATTCCTGCAACCGCCGGTTCTTCTTCGAATAGCTGCTCGATAGCTTCCAGTGGAACGTGTCCCTCGACGAGATACTCATCAAACACGAGCGTATGGCAGCTTCGCATCTCGGAAGGGACGCCAAGTTCCGTCTTTTTCGCTGCCAGGTCATCGGTTCGCTCGACAGTGACATCGATATCGTGCATGTCTAAATACGCCACGTAGTCCTCACAGCAGCCACAGGTCGGGTCGTGATACTGTGTGAGCGACGAGACAGGGAGCGACCCATCCCAGGACCACGTTTCGATTGGTGTGTCAGCCTCAGGGACATCATCGGTTGCCTCGGGTGCCGACGCATCGTCGCCGCCAAGACAGCCAGCACTTCCCACAGCGAGTGCCCCTGCTGCGACACATAGTTGCCGCCGAGTAACTGTCATGATGGTAAATTTTGGGTTCCGCCCTCAAATATCGCTCGGCAGTTCCAGTGGTTCGAGAAGAAGAAAGCTACAGGCAACAGTATTCTTGCTCCGTGAGGAGAGGCGAAGCCTTGATAGGGCCAAACGAGGTAGTTATAATAACATGGAACGCCGAACCAAACTCCTGTTCGGGAGCGTCTTCGTCGTGGTTTTGCTGGCTGTTTTGGCAACCACGACGATGGGCTCGTCAGCGGAGTTTGTCACACCCGAAGACCTCGAGACAGACGACCAGTACGACGGAGAGGTCGTCCAGCTGGAGGGGATTGTCGTCGACCTGAACGACGAGGACGGCATCGAATTCGACGTCACTGATGGAAACTACACCGTTGCCGTTGCCTACGATGGGGACAAGCCTGAAACTTTATCAGAGGGGCGAGAAGCCGTTGCAGAGGGCCATTTCGATGGGGAGGCAGTCGACGCTGATGACCTCACTATCCGTGCCCACGAGGGAGAACATCCCGGTGATGAGGACGATGGACCCGACTACGACGACAACGATGACATCGAGTACGATGACGACTACGACGGATACGACAACGAGAGTTCCTAACACCAAACCTTGCTGACCCATACCGGGTAGTCAGCAACGAGCGGCCAACCACAATAGATATGAAACAAACCATTTTCCGCAACGCACTCGCGGTACTGGCTGTTGGCATCTCGACGGTGGCAACCTCGTTTGCCCTGTTTGCAACCTCCGAACGATTTCTCGTTTCGTCGTTTAATTTTGTCGCGCTGGAAGTGCTCCCAAGCGCGTTCGTCTCGACGGTTGTTCAGGAGCTCGGAAGCAACGCCCTCTGGCTGAGCATGGTCTTTACCGGGGGAGTACTCTCGGTCTTGCTCGGGATACTCGGCGTGGCAAGCTACCGATTTACCGGTAGCATGCTCTCGGCGTACGAACGGGAAGCGGGGGCAGCGGTCGCAACCGTGCTGTTAGCTATTGCAGGCACAATCGTCGTCGGTGATGTGCTTTCTGCAGTCGGCCCGGCAGTGATCGGTGGCGTCGCTGTCCTCGTCATCGAGGAGTTCCCGGGATTACCCGAGGAACCGATGAACGAACAGCGCAGAACGACGGTCAAAGTAGTTGGCGGAATTGCCGCGTTCAACGTTCTGGCACACATTGCGGGATTTATTCGGCGCCAGCAGACACAGGGGACCGAACAGGCACTCCAGGCAGGTGCGGTCCGTCGTGAAGCCGAATCGCTAGTCAACGAAGCCAACGAAAAGTCACTGGCAGCGGAGAACCTGAAGCCGCTCATCTCCGAGATTGGTGTCTTTTATACAGTCGATATCAACCCCGAGCCACCACAGCTCGATGCCCAGACCTGGGAACTCGAAATAACGGGTGCAGTTGAGGAGGAAACCACCTTCAATTACAGCGATATTCAGAGCCAGGAGATTGTCCACGAGCACAAAGCAATCAGATGTCTCAGCGACGATATCGACGGCGACCTGCTCGATAATGCGGTCTGGACCGGCTGTCGCGTCGGCGACCTGCTTGAAGATGTCGAGCTGCAGGGCGATTACGCGATGATGTACGGGGCAGATGAGTACTACTACTCGATTGCGGTAGACGAACTCAAAGACTGCACCCTTGCGTTCGGAATGAACGGATTCGAGTTACCCCCGGAACATGGCTATCCTGCCCGATTACTCGTCCCGAATCGCTGGGGGAAACTCCATATGAAATGGCTCGTCGAGATAGAGATTATCGACGCCGAGGATGGAGGCTACTGGGAAGAACGGGGCTGGGACGGAATGGGTGAGGTTAATGCCGTAACGAAAATTGACCGCATCAACCGACTCGAAGGCGGGACGATTCAGGTCGTCGGACACGCCTACGCAGGTTCCCGTGGCGTTGATACCGTCGAAGTCTCGCTGGATGGCGGCGACTCCTGGGAGGATGCCATGCTCAGCGAGCAGTTGCCTGACCCGGATACCCTTCGACAGTGGATATACGAAATTCGACCCGACGAGCACGACCAGAACCAGTTCGAGTTCCGCGCACGAGTTGTTGATGGTGAGGGAACCGTCCAGCCCGAAGAGCGTTCAGGGCCGTATCCGGACGGTGCAACTGGCTGGGCGGAGCGGTCGATCTCGGCAAATTGAGTCACTCCTCCTCTTGCTCCACAGTATCGGCCGGCCGAACGACAAGCACGGGCGCAAGCAACTGGTTGGCAATCCGTTCTTCGATATCACCAAAAACGATTTCAGCGAGCGAGAGTCCAGAGTCTGAAAGAACGACGAGGTCAACACCTCGACCCTCGGCATCGTCCACAATCGGCCCGACAGCAATCTTTTCCGCCTGAACAGCGGTATCAATCCGCTCGGGTGACACCCCTGCCTCGGTGAGCATGTCGGTAAGCTGGGCAAGGATGCGTTCCCCATCTGATTCGTCAGTTGCTCGCTCCTCGTCCACAAAAAATCGTAAGAAGATATCGGCATCGACAGTAGTGACGAGAGATTCAAGTGCTGCGCCGATAACCGGGAGTTGCTTTTCCGAGCCAATCGCAACGTATATTTCTTCAACCTCCGGTGTCGGCCGAACAATCAGGGTCGCCGCCGACTCAATCTCGGCAGCGACCCGTTTGACCGACGTATCTCGGTCCTGTGTGAACACCATCCGGTGATATGCCGTTGCTCCTTCGGCTTCGAGTTCCGCGGCAATATCGTCGAGAATCTCGTTCGCACGGTCGATAAACTGCTCACGTGCCTGCTCTGGCGGCGTCTGCTCGGGCACCTCGTGGTAGCCGAGAACGGTGACTGTCATCCCACCGAGCGCCTCAATCAACCCCGGTGAAATCGTTTCGCCATCGAGCACCGCTACAGGAACGAGTACGTGTGTCATTACAGGGCCCCCTTGAGTGTAATGTCTCGTGCATAATAGAAATACCATACGGCCGTCCCAACCATGATTGCAAGCCCGATAAGCTGTGAAGCAGTGTCCATGAACAGGATGAGGCCGAAGCTTGCAAGAGCACCCATCGCCGGGATGACCGGTCCGCCAGGCACCCGAAAGTCCGGGTCATACCAGTCGGGTTCATCCCGACGGATTGCCAGCAACGCCACACAGATTAACCCGTACATGATGAGGTGGAGAAATGAGGCCACCTCCGCGAGCAAGGAAACCTGTCTGGTCGCAGCCAGCACGATAACCGGCCCGCCAGCCATCCCCAGTGCGACGTGTGGGGTCCCATATTTCAGGTTGATTCGGCTCGCCCACTTCGGTAAAAGCCCGTCCTTCGAGACGCCGTAAATCGCTCGCGACGTACTCAGGATGGAGGCGTTTGCGCTCGACATCGTGGCCAGCAGGCCACCGAGAATAATGACGAGCGCACCGGTAACGCCCAGCAACTCGCGTCCAATCTCGACCATCGCCGTCTCGCCGGCGGCTGCCAGCTGGTCCTGTGTGAAGACGTCCGTCGCGACGAAAATCGTCAGGACGTACATCACCGTAACGATAACGACCGACCCAATCATCGCAAGCGGAAGGTTTCGGCCGGGATTTTTCATCTCGCCAGCGACGGTCGCCACCTGTGCAAAGCCGAGATACGAGGTAAAGACGAGCGCAGCAACCGACATAATCGGCATGGCTGCCCAGACGTCTTCTGCCTCGCCAGGTGGCGTATCCGCATCGACGACCCCAAATACTTCCAGCAGACCGAATCCAAGAAACGCCACGAGCATCGATAACAGGAGGGCAACAATGCCATTTTGTAACTTCGCCGCGTTCTCGGTTCCGGTAACATTCAAGACCGTGAACGCGATTCCCGACAACACAGCGATTATCGAGACGATTACTCCAGGACTTGCCCCGATATTAATGCCGACTTCCGCGAGGGCATCAAGCGCGTAAAATCCCAAGCCGACGAGATAGAACGCGGTGGCAAACACGAGTCCGAACCAAAGCGAAAGCCCGACGACCGTCCCCGCGAGCGTCCCTAACCCACGTGAAATGAAGTAATAGCCACCGCCGCTTTTGGGCATCGCCGTCGCCAGCTCGGACGTCGGTAACGCGACCAACATTGCAACGACGCCGCCGATAGCGAACGAGACAGTTGCTGCCGTCCCAACTTCCGCACCGGCAAGGCCGGGAAAGACGAAAATTCCGGCCCCAATCATCGTCCCGATACCGATTGCGAGACCGCCGGCCAGCCCTAACGTCCGCTCTAACTCGGCATCCTCGGTCAGCGTCGCCTCGTCAGTTTCGACGGTTCGTTCAATCTCCGGCATCCCGTCCCCTGCGTCCATACGCGAGGGAACAGTGCCGCCTAGAAAATGTTTTGGGAAGTTGCAGAAATGTGAAAAATCGAAGCACCAGTGTGACCTCCCAGCTGTGCTGAAGCGTGGAGAAGACGACGGCAGTCAGGAACGCCGTGTTCCTGCACCACTGGAGCAGTTCACAGGTATTCTTTTGAGATTGAAGCGCCTATCGTGTAGTTGGGGTCGACCATATTACCGAGTCGGACCGAACCCACCTGTGTGAGCAGGAAGTAGGCCTCGTATTTGTCGAACCCGTACTCGTCGACCATCCAGCCAATCAGGTCAGTGTACGCAATTCTGGCAGCATCTTCCATCGGTCGAACGCTTCCGATGCTCATAATAAACTCGTCCGTTTCGAGCCGTGGCCACTCAATCTCGTGGTCTTTGATTAGCTCGACCGTCACCGTCGTGACTGTGGGATGTTCGACTGCAACGCCACAAAGCTCCCCATCACCCTGAGCGGCGTGGCAATCACCCAGATACAGCAGTGCGCCATCAGTGTTGACAGGCAGATGGACAGTCGCGCCAGGTTTGACGTCCGGCAAATCCATGTTCCCGCCATGTTTGAACGGTGTAAGAGCACTGATTGATTCGATCTCAGGTGAGGTGCTTATTGTCCCGATAAATGGGTCATACGGGATTGTGATATCGTCGTTCCACTCGACTCCGTCGGTGGTAACGTTGAGTTTCTTTACTTTTTCCGGCAGTGGGTCGTGAAGCATTGCCGTTCGGTCGGTCGAAGTGAGACCACCAAATCCAGAGATGAGTGCCGTCGTCCCACGGGGCTGTTCACCTCGTGGCTCAATTGACTCAATTGTCACGGCCAGCGTATCGCCTTTCTCCGCCCCCTCGACGTAGATTGGGCCGGTCTGTGGGTTGAGATACGGCATATTCAACTCTTCGCTTGGTTTATGCTCCTCTGTCTTGAGGGCACCCTCGAACGCATCGTGTGTTTCGACGGCGACGGTTTCACCAGGGGTGATTTCAAGAACAGGATCCGCGTACGGGCCAATTGTATAGTGGAAGTCACCTTGGTCTGCTTCGGTTAGCGTCTTGTCTGGCATGTTTCGACCGTAGCTAATGCGTCAACCCGGGATATATCTTTGCCACCCAACCAATTAGATTTTTTGAAATATATATTCGTTAGCATTATAGGATAGCATATGTTTGATTATTACCGTGAGCTAACACATACATACAATTAGAACCCCCAAAATTGGACATTGCCGCAAGCGTTATATAGAAACCTCATCATATCCGTCCTTGTGAAACGAAACCACATAACAGGTCGGGATACAACCAGACGTAGCTACCTGAAATCGATAACTGCAGCCGGAGCTGCCGCCACTGCTGGCGCATTGGCTGGCTGTATAGGCGATTCAGATGCCGACGATGATGTCGTTCGAATGGGTGTATTGGAGGACCGCTCGGGTGAGTTCGCCCTCACCGGTATTCAGAAATATCACGCCCAGACGCTCGCTGTCGAAGAAATAAACGATGACGGTGGCATTCTTGACACAGAGATCGATATGATCGATCCGGACCCACAATCCGACGACGATCGCTACCGCGATCTCACCAGAAGGCTCATCCAGGAGGATAACGTCGACGTCCTTTTCGCCGGGTTCGCAAGCAGTTCCCGTGAAGCGATCCGACCTGTTACCAATCAAGAACAGCAACTATACATCTACACCAACCAGTACGAAGGCGGCGTTTGTGACTCCTATACCTTCTGTACTGGCGCAGTCCCCGAACAACAGATTAGCCCGGTACTCCCGGAGCTGGTTGACCAATACGGACCTGACCTGTACACAATCGCTGCAGACTACAACTTCGGACAGATTACGGCAAGTTGGTATCGAACCGTCGCAGACGAGATTGGAGCCAATATCATTGACGAGGAGTTCATCCCGCTCGATGTGAGTGACTTTGGTTCGACAATCAATAACATTCAGGATGCTGATCCCGATATTCTCATTACGCTACTCGTTGGCGACAACCACGCCGGCTACTACGACCAGGCACGCTCTGCTGGCCTGGAGGTGCCAATGTCGACGACCGTCAATATGGCACAGGGCTACGAGCACAAACGATTCGATCCACCGAGCCTGGCGAACATGTACCATGGTGTCAACTACATGGAAGAGATCGACACCGACCGAAACAACTCCTTCGTCGAGCGGTTCTACGACCGATGGGGTGACGAAGCAGAATACCTCGGCCAGATGGCACAAAACTCCTACTTCTCGACATACCTGTACAAAGAGGCCGTCGAGCAAGCAGGGTCGTTCAATCAGGATGACGTCATCGAGGCACTCGAATCAGGAATCGAGATTGAAGCGCCTGAGGGTGACATCCGAATGGACCCCGCAACACATCACATGACCCACTTCATTCGGTTGGCCCGTGCGGATGAAGACCACAACATCGAGTTCGAAGATATCGGCGAGATTGAGCCATTCTGGTTGAGCGATGAGATGGGCTGTAACCTCCCAGAAGAAGGCGACAGTACACAGTACGAGCCAATTTAATCGCAGAGACGATTTTGACAACACTATGTTAACTCAAACCATTAGCCTGCTGTTGCAGTTTCTCGATACGTTTGCGTTTTTGATTCTTGCAGCGGTCGGGCTAGCTGTTATTTTTGGAATGTTGGGTGTCATCAATTTCGCCCATGGAGAGTTCATCACAATTGGTGCCTTCGGTACTGCGCTCTCGTTCCATGCAGGTGTACCACTTGTTGCAGCCATGGTCATCGGTGTCTTGACAACGGTGGCTTTCGGCGCTATCGTCGAACGGACAGTTATCCGGCGTTTATACGGTCGACTGCTCGACTCGATGGTTGCCACCTGGGGGATTAGCTTAATTATCATCCAGGGGCTGTTGATTATTTTTGGTCCATCTCTTGCGAGTATCGGCACACCGCTCGGAAGCATTCAGTATGGCGGTTCTTCGTATTCAGCATACCGGGTGTTGCTCGCAGGCATAAGCATTGCAGTACTGTTCGTGATGTACGTCATCTTCGTCTACACGGACTTCGGTCTTCGAGTGAGAGCGACAATCGAAGACGAAGAGACCGCAAAAGCGCTCGGCGTCAACACTGACCGGATGTATTTCCTGTCGTTCGCAATTGGCTCAGGCCTTGCAGGCCTGACTGGAGCGCTATACGCGCCGACGCTGACTATCAACCCTGGAATGGGCTCAACATTCCTCGTGGAAGCGTTCGTACTGGTCGTCGTTGGTGGCAGTTCTATCCTCCTTGGAACACTCTTTGCAGGTCTCTTCCTGGGAGCAATCTATGCAGTCGCGACAAACCTGTACGGAACGTTCATCGGACGCATCGCCCTACTGGTCGTCACCATTGTCCTCATCCGCTTTCTCCCGGCGGGTATCACCGGACTTATCGATGACATAAGAGAAGCATATTATCAGTCCGATTCAGGATTTCTTGCATCCGTCTTTCAGCGCGGTGATAACAAATGAGAGCAGCAATACAGAGATTTCGCTCAAGTATGGAAGGGTCGAACACCATCGGTCAAAGCAACGAGTTTTGGGTCGGTTTTCTCCTGCTTGTGGCAATAGCGCTTGTCTATCCAATGTTCCGTTCGACGTTTTTCATCAACAACGTCTCGTTTCTGTTGACGTTTACGTTCCTCGGCCTCAGCCTCAGCATCGTTTGGGGATATGCGGACATCTTTAGCTTTGGGCAGGTGGCATTCTTTGGCCTTGCTGGGTACACCTTCGGCGTGGTTGGAATCAATATTACCGGGCCGGAAGGGACTATACTCGCGTTTTTCATCTCCGTCGCGATTGCCGCCGTTTTCGCCTTCGCCCTCGGTTACTTCATGTTCTATGGCGGCGTTTCAAACGTGTACGTTGCCATCCTCACGCTGGTCGTCACGCTGGTGTTGTACACGTTCATGGGCCAGACAGCCGGCTCACAGTGGGCAATCGGAGAGGCACGATTGGGCGGAGCAAACGGAATGACTGGTATCCCGACGCTTGAACTCGGTTTCGGCGAATCCGGGCTCGAGCTTGATGGTATCGTGCTGTACTACTTCACCATCGGCCTCCTGATTGCAACCTACCTCGGACTTCGGTACCTGCTCAACAGCGACTATGGATACGTAATGGTCGCCGTTCGGGAGAATACTGAACGAACCGAGATGCTCGGTTACAACGTTAACCTCATAAAAGTACAGGTATTCACGCTCGGCGGTGCACTCGCTGGCGCGGGAGGCGTCCTGTATGCCTCGTGGTCAAACTTCATCTCGCCAAGCGTATTTTCGCTTACGTTTGCCGTCTTGCCAATCATTTGGGTTGCAACCGGCGGCCGAACATCTATCATCGGTGCGATATTGGGCACATACACAATTGAGTTCCTCAACCAGCAACTCGCATTACAGGGCAGCCAGTACGCGCTTGTCGTCCTCGGTGCGATTTTGCTGTTCGTGATTCTCTACCTGCCGGATGGTGTGGTTCCACGCCTGCACGAAAAGTATCCCGAATGGAAAGAAACGGTGCAAAATCGTCGGCAGTCTAGCACGATGGGTGATACTGAATGAGCGCCAACACGCCACTCCTTGAGGTAACCAACCTGACGAAGAGATTCGGTGGTATCACCGCCGTTGACGGCATCGATTGGTCAATTGATGACACCGGTATCGAGTGTATCATTGGTCCGAACGGAGCCGGAAAGAGCACATTTCTCAAAATGCTCATCGGCGTACACTCGCCCACCCGTGGTGAAATCCTGTACAAAGGTGAGGACATTACCGAACTCGAAACCTACCAACGCATCTCTCGCGGAATAAGCATCAAACAGCAGATTGCGTCGATTTATGAGAATCTTACCGTGTACGACAATCTCAAAATCGCGGTCCAGTCGGTGCACGAGGACGAGGTCGCTGTAATTCGTTCCATCCTCGATGAGATTGGGTTAACCGAAGACAAAGACCAGGTCGTTCGGAATTTATCCCACGGAGCCAAACAGTGGCTCGAAATCGGGATGGCCATGGGCGTCGAACCTGACCTCTTGCTGTTAGACGAGCCAACGGCCGGAATGTCGATCGAAGAGACACACAAGACAGCAACAATGCTTAAAGGGTTGGTCGAAGACCGATCGCTCGGCGTTGTTATCATCGACCACGACATGGAGTTTATTTCCGAAGTCGGCGACCAGATTACCGTCTTCCACCAAGGGAAACACTTCATGTCCGGAAAGATGGAAGAAATTGAGGCGAACGCCGACGTTCAGCGAATCTATCTCGGAGGGTAATTCGATGTTACAAACAACAAATCTAGCAAGCGGATACGAGACGACACAGGTTCTGTCCGATATCGATATCTCCGTCGATGAACAGGAAATCGTCGGGATTATTGGCCGAAACGGTGCCGGAAAGACAACACTGATAAAGACAATCATTGGACTGTTAGCACCGAGTGGCGGCACAATCCATTTCAAAGGTGACGACATTACAGAGATGCCCGCTAATAAACGGGCGAGAGCTGGTATGGGGTACATCCCACAGGGTCGTGACGTCTTTCCAAATCTCACCGTCGAGCAGAATCTCAAGATGGGTGAATTAGTCAACAAAAACTCAGAAGAGAAGTTATATTCGCTTGTCTATGAGTACTTCCCACGGTTGGACGAGCGCCGAAAACAGAAGGCTGGAACGATGAGCGGCGGCGAACAGCAGATGCTCGCTATCGGTCGAGCACTCGTTGGAAATCCTGATATTCTGCTGCTTGATGAGCCATCAGAGGGTATCCAGCCCTCGATCGTCAAAGAAATCGGTGAGAACATTGTCGACATCAACGAGTCCCTCGGGACGTCGATACTGCTCGTCGAACAGAATCTCGAATTCATTCAATCAACGATTAATCGCGGCTACGTCATCGATAACGGTCGCCTCACCGGGAAATTAACCCCCGAAGATGTCGATGACGACGAGACCCTTCGAAACCACCTGTCTATTTGAGTTATCGACGGCTGAACCCGTCGTATTTCGGCTCTTTTTCTCTCAGAGAGTGCTTTCTGTGCTGTCTGTGACGGCGGAGTGAAATCCACCGGAGCAAATATGAATCACAACCAGAACTGTTCAACTGGAAATCTGAACGGTAAGCAGCTGTTGGATACTTCTCACGTTGTCGCAGGAGACCAGGGGCCGAATGTTGAACCACCAGAACTTCGGTCACTTCGTTTTCTCGTTCTGTAATTCAAATCCGGTCTATCGGCTTTTCGTCCTCGTTGTACTCGGATAAAAGAGCCAGGGGCCGAATGTTGAACCAGAGGAAGACTCACTACGCTCGTCTTCCAGGATTCAAACCGGCGTGGCTTTCGCTGCTCATTATTGTTCGCAGCAGAAAGCCAGGGGCCGGATTTGAACCGGCGGGGGTTCCGCTCTGCAGGCGGATGCGTTGGGCCGGACTCTGCCACCCTGGCGCATTCGGAGTTACTTGATTTCGACGCTTAAGCGTAGCGATATGCAGCGACCGACTACTCGGCAAGTTG
>LFCJ01001467.1_pt1 | contig 16484 bp, 26 predicted proteins | sample 643141 | NCBI WGS metagenome assembly LFCJ01 (sample SAMN03766243, study PRJNA286221) | soda lake metagenome | biome: soda lake; feature: Kulunda steppe; material: water; isolation source: sample B1-Br-g2 brine of Lake Bitter-1 | place: Russia: Kulunda steppe | collected 2010-07 | reverse complement strand
TCTCTTTTTCGAGCTCGTCTTCATCGATTTTATCCTGGAGATAGTCGTCGATTGCGCGCTCGTACTTTTTCTTCCTGATGTTGATCGATATTTGTGGGACTTTAGTTACCGATTCCTCTCGGTCGACGGGGGCTTGTTGGTCTACAGCATCGTCAATTTTACTCGGGATCATCTGCAGTTGGGACATCTATCTCTTCGAACCCATCGTCGAGCACTTGTAGGAACAACTCAGAGAGTGTTGTTGTACTGAGATACGTTAGGTCATGACGTGGGATATCTGTTGACTCAGCAATGGCTACTTCCATAATACAAACTGGATCTGCGTCGACCTCAACATCGACAGGTTCTTCATCGCCATCCTGACCGACGAGTAGTCTAACTGTCCGCATAGTCTTCCTCCTCAGTCTGGTCCATCTTCTCTTCACACGCCGGCATTGGTCGACCTTCCAGAGCGAACGACGTGTGGATCCCAGCATAGGTCGATTCATCTCGATGGCTTTCGGCGATCGGCTCGTTGTTGGGATCACCGGAGCCAAACTCGAGATTGAACGGGCGGGTGAGTTTATGGATGCGCTGAAAATACAGCCCCAACGAGATCATCTGTCGCTCATCAGTCGGATCGATCTCTTCAAGATCCATTTCTTTAGCCCACATGGCCATCGTTTCGCCGGCCAGTCGCCACGACTCTCCGTAGTCCTCGTTTTTCTGCTCGAACAGCTCTGCATTCGATCGCAATACGTCGTCTGGTGATTGGTATGATGTTGTATCGTCTTCCATTGTTGAATCGTCGTTTGTTTCTTTCTGAATCTCGACAACACCTTCGGGATAGGCTACTACTATTCGCCATGGTTCGGTTACCAAAGGGTTCGCTATACTATCGGTGTGTACAATGACGCCTGTTCCAGTATCGAGATGCGGTACAGTGTTGATATCAACACCTGCAACTCCAATCGGAGATTCGTTGAATTCATTTTCGAATTCATTCATCAGATCGTCCGAAAGGAAACAGGTTACCTTATTGTCTTCAACACGGAACCCGTTACACTCGAGTAGATTGATAACATCCAACAACGAGTCGTAGTCGAATGAGTCAGTTCTGTACGTCTCGCCTGCGCTCTCTATGATTTCTTCATCCAATGACTCATAGAACGGAGTGAGATCCGGAGCGCCGAAGAGATCATCGAGGTCTCTCTGATGATCCAACAGGCCCTCAATATCAACCTCGGTATTGCCGATTGGATAGTTCGGAAACATTATTGTATCACCGGAAGTTCAGCATCAATCTCTCCACTCGATTCCCGGATACACTGGTAGCAGATGATGTCACCATCGTGTTCACTGAACATATCGGTCTCTCCGCCTGGTCCGAACCCGACTCGGTGGCCGAATACCTCGACGACTGGCTTAGTGATCGGTCGAGCGTGACCACACTCGTTGCAGCTGACGTGGTCGCCCTGTTGTATTTGTTCAGAACTCATCTTTGAACTCCGGGATCGACATCATCTTGTCGTCGACATAGATAGTTCCTGATCCTTTGTTACATCGGACACCGTGGTACGGAATCGACCAATCAGTTAGATGAGTCGCGATCTGTCCGGCTTGATCCCAGGGTCTGGCTGTCCAGACGATCACGGTGTATCCCTGATAGTAGGCCTGTCGAACGGACTCGACAGTATCGTGGTCGGGTTTCGGGAGTTCTCCCTCCCAGTATTCGACGTTTCCTTGGGTGATCGTGTTGTCAAAATCGACACAGAGAATGTGTTGATCGTTACTCATGTTGCGACTTCTCCGATTCTACAGATTCCAGTAGTTGTCTAACTTCATTTTCTGTGATTTCGCTCAGTTCACCGTAATCGTTGATGCGGATTTCATCGCCGTATATGGCACCACCAACAGTGTTTGCTCCTTCACCGACTGGCGACCCATTCTTTCGAACGACACCCTTTGCATCACCATCAACATCTGTCGTTCCGAGTTTTAATGGTGCCACGTATGGATACCATGTGTGGACTACTACCACATAGTCAGCTGTCGGATCAGCGAACAGTGGTTTGTAGACTCCGTCGACGTATTTTGGTGGACGATGGATAGTGTTCTCACTCATAGTCACGATAGTTCCCTCCTCGAGATGGGTAGGCTCCTAGTTCTTGCTCGATTTTTTCCGGTGCTGGATCATGATCATCCGATTCACCCCAGACATTTCGCGGTGTGTTACTCCACGTTTGACCGATGTTACCATGAGCATCGATCTCTTTGAACGTGAACATATCCGATGTGTCGCTCCCGACAACGGCGACCAGTAGTTCTGGATCTTGTTGCCACGTGGCAAAGTCGATCATTTTCTCGAAGACGAATTGTTGATCATCGCCCCGAAACGTATCGAAGAGGAGGTCAAACCCTCGATCTTCGAATGGGTGATAGTGGGCATTGATATGACTCAACGAGGTGTTTGGTTTCGCCCAACTATCATCATCGTCTGCATACTTCACGTTGAGCGCATACCATGAGCTCATCAGGCTGCTACCTCCTCGTCGATGACATCGCCCGTCTCTGGATCGATGATAGTCACTGGCGACTCACCGGCCTGGATTGCGGATCGCAACTCGCGTGCACACTTGTTGGCGACTTTGTTGTGCAGTTGGTCGAGATCGAGCGTCCACCCTGTCTCAATGATCTCTTCGTAGTCTTCAGACCAGATGTCTTGCCAGACAACGAGATGCAGGTCGGTCATCATCTCCATCTCCATCGAGTCGTAGTCGTTGTCAGGTTCTTCGATCAGTTTGCCGATGTTCTTCCAGATACGTCGACTGGTTGCGTGATCCTCGAGGAACTTGTAGTGATCAAACTCAGTATCAACTCCGTCGAGATTACTCTGCTTGGCCGACTGGTGGCGCTCTGCGAACTCCTCGGAGATGTATTTGGCTTTGACACTGGTTACGTCGTTACGGAAGACAACACCCTCTGCTGGGCCACCATCTCCGCGATAGAACGATTCTGGCACTTCGTACTCTGAGAGGTCGTTGTTGTCGAGGAACTCACCAACAGTCGTCTTTTCGACGACTGGGACGGTCCACAGGTTCAACTCGCGAGCGATAGATTCGACGCTGAACTCTTTGAGACCATCGTCGTCCACCGTTTCGTCGGGAATGTACCACTGTAGCCACTCTCCATTTTCTCCGTCGTACTCGACGTAGATATCGAAGAGCTGGAATTGTGGTACTTCGTACCAGTTGTACTCGTCGATCGTGTGCTGGACCGCGTTCTCCCCGAAGAAAGTGAACGTAACGTCCGGCTCATCCTGGATCTGCTTCGACCATCGTTCTTCCAGAGCCCGGATCTCTTCGGGATCGATGTGATCGACAATGTACTCGGTGACATCATCGAACATACCACCGATCTCGTCTGGATCAGTTCCGAGATCACATTTCCTGGATCCAAACCGAAGTTTGTCTCCGTCTCGCTGGAACCGGAAATTGTTGCCGTCAAATTTTTCGGTAACGATGAATCTATGCGACGCTTGGCTGAACAGGCCATCCACAGACGAATGCCCCGGTCGCCGTATTTTCGGGAATTTTTTGAAAGCCATGCTGCGACAGTAGCCGAGAACCGGATTCTCGGTAGTTGATTACTCGTAGTCAGTTTTGACGCGGATATCATCGAGCCCCGACCATTTCCCAGTGATCGGGTCGAACAGATTCGATTCAGACGCGACAGCATCGATGTTAACCGACACACCATCACACCCACAGACTAACCGGTAGCCGACTTGTGAGACCGTATAGAGGACAATCGGAGCCTCACAATCACTACAGTACACTGGCTCTCCGTCAAGGCCAGCATTCAGTGTCGATTCAGAGTCAGCTCCCATTCTTGATCGCTTCGCGGAACATGCCGACTCCAGTCTCTGCATCTGGATGAATCGAAATCAGATCTTTGTCATCCTTTTGAATAACTCCAGCGTCGATCAACTCCTGTGTCGATCTCGAAACTGAAGCCTGTGAAACGCCAAGATCATCGGCGATTTGGAACTGCTTTTTTCCATCACTACACTCTGCTAAGTATTGGAGCATCCGTGAGCGGACGTTGACCCCAACAACGTCTGCAAAATCCACGGCCCCTGTAGGTGTTGTCATCACTCAACTGTATGGCCGTGAGTAACTTAATTCTACCGCAAAAGAGCTACAACAGTTCGTCGACGTGATCGGACGCAATGAGGTCTTGTTTTTTGATTCGCTCGCCGTGTGCGTCAACAAAGGCCAACTGTTGGGTTGATGCAATTACTTTAAATGGATCGGCGAATGTTTTGTCACCACTGATCGGCTTCATATTCTCCAACTCTTTGTACTGGAGTGATTCGGCGACAAGTTCTGTCGTTGACTCAGTGATCAGTCGGCCGAAGGATGTGATAGCGAGTGCAGCGTCCATGTCGCCTTGGTAGGCAAGCTTTGTCTTCGCGATCGCCAACGAGGTCACGAGTTCAGCGAGTTCGGTCGCGACAAATCGGAAGACGTGGTCCTGGTTGTGTTCGAGGTGTCGCTTTTCTATCTCCATACGTTTGGCCATTGTTCTCGACCCAACCGAGTTCAACTGGTCGATGATCAGTTCTAACTCTTCGACCGTAACCTCTGGGTGTGTGTACTGACCGTGCGGGATTGGGACACCAAGATGTGCATCTATCTCGATGATAGAATCATCGCGAACAACTGCGTAGGTCTCCGAATCGATAACCGTGGTGTACCTATTGGACATAGCACTCATCAGTTACAGATAGTGCAACTGTCTAGAAAAGGGTTGTGGCAAACGACTGAATCAGTCTGTGCTACTTAGATCCGTACTTCGCACTCAGTGTACGATAGACTTCTGGCGGACACGGGGCTTGTGTCTCGATCTCATTGATCCGCTTCCATTTTTCGTCGTCGTCATTCAATGATCCATCGAAGAAGACAGCTTCCTCTGCTTGTCGGAACTCGTCTTCTCGGTATGTCAGTTCAGCGAGGCCAGCATGATCGAATGACGAGAACATCAGTTCGTCGACGACCCAACTGTTGATGTTGAACGTCGATCGAAGCACGTGTTTGTCGATATCGTGCCGATGAACAAGGCCACTCTTTGGATCGACGAAGTGAGACACTCGAGCGCTCTGTGCGAGCTTCTCGATTGGTTCTCGGTGAACTGGTTCACCTTTTGCTTCTTGGATAGCCGAATAGACTTCGGTCTCGAAGCTATCGACTTCGAGATATTTACTCGGCGATTTGAGGAATTCGACCGTCGCGAGGAACGACTGCTCGTTCTCAGACAGTGTGTACTCTTCATCGTTGAAGCTGAACACTGCGTACGGTTCAGTGTCAAACCTGAGCCCGACAGCTTCTTTCTCGCTGTCAGTCTGGACGACGCTGTTACCACTGACGCTGTACATGTCGATATCGTTGACAAGGTAGTTCTCTGCGTCGTAGGTGACAAGGTAGGTGTCTTCGATCACACAGCCTTTGTCAGTGATCTCGACGCCAGCAATGGACTCGACCATTGGGTTGACAACGTCTTCACGCACACGTGTGCGGAGTGACTCTTCGTAGACACTGTACAGCTGGCTCGCTGTTTCATTAGAGAGGACAGCGTTCTGCTGATCGAACGAGGTATCAGTGTCTGGTTGAGACTGTGCATCACTCAATCGACGACTGAGAGATTTTGTCTGTGGACCAGATCGACTGTCAAGTGCTTCCTCTTCGACTGCAAGAAGCGCTCGACCAAGCTGGTGTCCACTGATGTAGACTTGGTCTGCTCGACCAGCAATTGTGAGCTTTCCTTCCATGATGTCGGGATTGACATCAAGTTGAATATCGATCCCATCGCCGTCGTGGGAGTCGTAGTCGAGTGCAACCCCTCGGGCTTGGATATCTTCGCTTGGGTCGATCATCGACAGCTCACAGATCGCTCCGTGGAGACTGTCTCGTGAGATGCTTTCAACATCGCCGTCGTCATACTGAACGAGATGTGTAGTCGCTGTCCCACCGATGATGGTGGCGCTCATGGCATCTCGTAGTGTTTTGTCTGAAGCCATCATCTAATACTGTAGTCGCAAACAACTTAATTCTATTGTAAACCAACCATATACATCAAAACACACTTAGCAATCGAAAACGTAATATAGTCATGAACGACGTCATCCCAGGCGCAACATACTACGATAGCGCATTCGGTGTGCGCGCAATCTGTAATGGAACGTTCGAAAACGAAGACGGCGATCTCGTGGTCAAACTGGAGTACAACGGGATCAATGGTACGGTGACTGTCGAGTACGATATTTTCAGAGAAGAAGAGGATATCGAGCTGGTCGAGCATCCAAAGTAGCTCTCAATACAAGCCGATTGCAATAGATTTAATTAGTTCTCTTGCATATGGTTCAACTGTATGTCTACGAACGATGGCGATGGGTCAGCAATCGAAGCAAAAGCCCGTGAGGAATATGAGCCGGCGAGGGGGTCTGTTCCACAACAGATCGATGTCGCAGAGGATGAACATCCGATTCGAGAAGCACTCGGTCGATCGTCGCATCGGAAGCTGAAAGCCCACGAGGGAACACTCGGTGAACGGTTTGCGTTCCGATACAGTCGGTCTGAAGCATTCGTGCGCGAGTATCTCGCGAACGCTGAGACTGGTTGTATTCGGGCAGCTCGATACGAACTCAAACAGCACGATGATGAAACGTATGACAGTGAATGGTTCGAGTCTCACACGATTCCAGAGCTTCTGGACGAAGCTCGCGACGTCGCTGACTACTATCCCGTAATCGAGATCCACTCGTCGCCAGAGGGTGCGTCGATGGATCGGTTCGCGATCGAAGACAACGGAGTTGGTATTTCTGTCGACGAATTCGTCGCACTCCGAGAGCTCGGACTCTCTGCGTCTCATGACGAAGGAACACAGCTCGGCCAGTTCGGACAGGGTGTCATGTCGGTGTTCAACGCGACCGGAGAGTACGGTGTCGCAAACTTGGAAACATGGTCTCGACGAGATGGGGCCAACTACCGAATGCGATTCCGTATCGACGGGTTCAACGATCTTCCTGGAAAGCGTGATGGGTACGGAACGACGTGGAAAATCCCGGCGTTTTCCGACGAAGCAGCCGACATGGACGTCGAAGAGGCAGTCGAAGAGTACACCACAGCGATGTACGTCCCTGTCATTCACCACATGTACGATGAGTCAGGAACGGAAGAGGGGAAAGAAGAGTACACCTACAGTCCGCTCTCCTCACTCGTCCCAGATACTGAGCCAGCGTTCGTCTATGAAGACGAATACGTTGAAGCTGTGATGTCGCCGGCTATCAGTAGCCCAAAAACATACCTTGTTTCTCAACCGATCGAGCGCGGGTGTGATACACGATCATTCGATGCAGCCGAAAAGTTCCACCTTCGGATCAAAAAAGAGGATGGTTGTATCTACGAATCAACGCATGAGGATCGAGACAACACCGGGTTGATTCCAGTCACTGCTGATCGATACGAAAATGAGTTGATCAAGAGTCGCGGTGCGATCCATCCTGGACAGTTTGTCCCTGGTGATTTGGTCGCCTACGTACTCGACGACTACGACACGCGTGTTGTACCGCGTGGGATCGACGACGAAATGATCGAAGCGCTCGACGATGTCCAGCTCGTCTATACTGATCTCATCGATCACCCAGAAACAGATCCATCGTTGGATCCACTGATCATCGATGGTCCACACAAAGGAAAGAAACTTGTCGATGAGCAAACCTGGCACAGTATCGAAACCGAAGTAGAATCGAAGTTCATCCCGTACAGTGATGTCTCAATCGCAGAGCGACGAGACTTGTCTGGATACGATATTGATCGAAACGAGATTCCATCTGGCTACGACATCCCACTTCCACAGCCCGTCGACGATCGCGACCGGTTTGAAGACCACGATGGTGCAATGGTCCGAGCCGTCTCAAAACAGCTGAACCAGCAGTTGATCACGGAGTCGAAAAAACTGTTTGCTCAAATCAACAACGATGGATTCCGTGCGTTCTACGATTTCGATGATCACGATCGCGACGTGTTCACGGTCGCCTACGAAGAGTTCATCAGTAAAGGCACAGACACCAGCCCACTCATCGTTGGTCAAAGTGTTAGCGAACTGTTTGGAATCTCACTCGATACACGTAAAACTGAACAGCTTGCGAAGTTGTCTGAAGAAGTTGAATTTGCTGGCAGATCATCGCTGTATCCAAACAAAACCGGCTACAGATCCGACAAAAAAGTCTCTGAGATAATCCGAAAGGCGGGTGCTGGCGGTACGGTCTATATGGGCGCAACGATCCATGCGGACAAAGCAGAGCTCGCATGGGGCCTTCACGACCAGAACCAAGTTGTTGCTGTTGATGGGTCACACCTGTACGATGAATACAGTCGGCTCTTTGGGTGGGTACCACTGAAAGAGTTGGATCTCAGAGGAATCAGCGAAAAGTACGACGTTGACGAAGAGCTGGCTCTAAAATTGGAGCGTGGCGAACGATCGAGTAACGGTGGTGGTGTTTCACTCGACGAGCTCGATGCAGCGACTCGAGAAATCAAAGTCAGAGATCACCAAAAACGATCCTACTCGTCGACTACGCCGAAGGAAGTCAAAGAAGCCTTCACATCCGATGAATCGATCCTCTACTCGGGGAGTAATCAATTCGAACATCTACTGGTTTTCCCAGAACCAGATGTCGGTGGTGTCAGAGTTGCACGATCCGCGTGTGGGGGCACAATCGGACGTACAGTCGTCCCACGATACGTTGCCGACTACTTGGAAGACGTCGAGAACTGCTACGTCTGTGACAACGGTAACTACATGGACGCTATCCAAAAAATCCGAGAGTCGATGCTCGAACAGACCGCATCAGCAATCGATATCTCTGACCTACTCGGATACGATTTGGATGACAATGGTGACGTCGTACACACGTACGATCCATTTGATAACGCAGAGATCACAGTTGAAGAGCTGCGCTATGAGGATCTCGGAGAAAACGACGTCGGGATCGTACTGAGTAATCAGATCCTGTCGATGCTCGATGAAGACAGTGGTATTGAAAACAAACGAATCTACGAAACACTCACCAAAAGTCTGGCCGACGAAGAGATGCTGTCGTACACAACTAATCGAATCGTCATCATGGACTATGACGACGTCGAGCGATCACTATTGGTCTGGGAACCAGTTCGAGAAGACATTGATGGTGTTGATCTAATCCGACACAAAGACACTGGATACAGTAAACGATGGAACGCAAAACGGTTCAAACCCAGTAGCTCGCTGAAAATGGATCTACTGTTCCCAGAAGAGCAGTTCCCTCGTGATACGCCTGAGTGGAGCGCAATGATCAAGAGCAACTCCTATGCTATCAAGAAAGATCGACAAACTGGAAAAGCAGTCGTCGATCTGATGCACCACTTGGCGAAACACGTCCCAGACGACGAACCACTGTTCCCAAGCCAAATAGACGACTCATCATAGTTGTTAACCGATAGAAATTAGTGTAGTGTAGTACTACACCTATTCGAGATGTTGACGTTCATTTTGCGACTCGGTGGATCAATACTCATCGCATTGGCTGTACTGTATTTCATGGGCAATACAGTCGAGAAGTATGCTATGCATAGGTACGACTCTGAAGAAAAAGTCAACCAGATAGTTGGCGCATTTGTTTTGTTCTATATTGGATCTCTTTTGGTCATAGCAAGTGTGCTACTCTGACACAAGCTAATACAACTCTCTTCCGATAGAATTAAGTCAATTACTTGCATACGTTAGGTTGCAATGTCTCTAAGTGAAATTGGCGCGGAAGCTGCCAACTCAACATCGGACGACGGTGGTAGTGGAGGTTCCGACGTTGTCGACTACGAGCGATTCGATCTCTCGAACATGGACTTCGTCAAGCCTCACCCTGGTACCACGGCAGTCGCAGGTTCTTCGGTTGCGCTACGATATGTGCCACCGGCTCCTGACAACAACGGACAGTACGACGACAATGATCGCGGTTGGGCCGGACTGATCATCAACGATCCGTACATCCCTGATGATGACGAGTTCGACTCGATCGGGATCTTCAAGTCCAACAAAGAGGTCGGCGACGACTACAAAGTCGTCAACAAAGACCACGACAGTGTCGATGTCTACCCATCTGGTGTCTCTGTCGGCAACATGTTCGAGTCCGAAGAGATCGACGAGTTCGACACTGACCAGATCATCCTGAAGCTCTCGACGAGCGCTGGCCGGTCTGCAATCCGAACGCTCGATGTTAAAGGTCTCGCCAACGCTGACATGCTCCGTGACGACAACGGACAGATCCAGCTCAACGAGAACGGCTACCCTGAGTCGAACGGTGGTCTCATCGAGACGCACCCAGGCAACGACGACGACAACTACACACACCCTCGCTACGCTCGAGATCCACAGCTCCGACCTGACGTCGAGGGTCGAGATGTCGTCATCATGATCCAGCACCTGGCTGAAGTCAAAGACGACTACAACGGTAACGCCCACTGGGCCACTGTCCTCGCTGACGTTGACGACGACCGACGCGAAGAGCTCGCCCAGGAGTACGCAGAGAACAACTACTTCGACGCAGACGAGCCGGAAGCATTCATCCACGACGTCAACGGCGTCGAGATGATTCGTTTGAGTCCAACGATGGACTTCGAGCCAGACGAGAACCTCGTCCGTGCCACCCAGTGGTATGAATGGCGATGGGTTCCTGAAGACGAACTCGACGAGCTCCGGAAAGCCCAGGGCTTCGAGTAGTCGAACTGTCGGTATTAGCGTAAACCAAAGGTCTCTTTTTTATATTCGAAATCATTTGAAGTTACATCTAAGAATTGTTGGGAACAAAACAACTAAGTTGATTACTATCTGAGTGATTGATGCATGGTAGAAAAACAAACAATTGTGCGTGGGTTGTCTGGCACAATTCGGATCAAATCGACCACCGACAGTGGCGTAGATGAACGATGGGTTGTTCATGATACTGTCGTTGACGAGGAGATCCCAATCCATCCAGACGAAGTACCTGAGTTGGTTGCAATGCTGGAAGCATTCAGATCTCATTGTGTTGAAAATGAAGATCTACTACTCGAGCAAGCCGATGATACGTACAAATCCCTTAGTGGAAGCGCTCTGACACAATAACGGTTAGTCAATTACTGGCTAACACGTCCCCCTGTTCCTGACAAAACAATAGGATTCGCTAGAAGAAATTCTGAATGAATATGCAATTATAAATTAGTTACAATGATGATACATATAGCGCGCAAGCACAATACTTAATTATATTGTAACTCAATTGTAGTCTGTATGGCACAACAGTACAGCAATGAAGAAATGGTCGAGATGCTCCGTTGTTGTAAAGAAGAAAACGGCGTCTGCACACCTCGCCATTTCAATGCTATGGACGATGTGTGTTCCGCATCGACCATAATGCGACGGTTCGGGAGTTGGACAAAAGCCAAAGAAGACGCGGGAATTGGGGAAGACCTGTCGAGTCAAACTGGGAGAAAAAAGAAGTACGAAGATGCAGATGTACTGAGTCACCTCAGAATCTGTGCAGATCGTAATGATGGAAAAGTCACTGTCGCACTGCTAAATGAAGAAAAAGATCTTGTCGCACCCAGTGTCGCCGTTGAACGATTCGGAAGCTGGTCAGAAGCAAAAGTAAAAGCTGGTCTTGAGAGTGATGGGAGATCTGGTAATCATCGACCACGGAAATACACTGACGAAGACTATCTTGAGCTCCTCAGAGAATGCGAAGAAGAATACGGGAAAGTAACACAGCGTATATTCGACGATGATGGAGACTTTCCCTCATCGGGAGCTGTTGCTGATAGATTCGGAAGTTGGCAGAATGCGAAAGACAAAGCAGGAGTAGCTGATTCTACGTCAAAATATTCAGATGAAGAACTATTGAACCAATTGCGACGATGTAAAGAAAAGTATGGTAGCTGTTCTGCGTCAAAGTTTGCATCTGATTCAGAGTTTGCAAGTCCAGAAACAGTCCAGCGTCGATTTGACAGATGGAATAAAGCCAAAGACTTGGCGGGAGTAAACTGAACTCAGCTGTCGCCCTCCAACGACACAATTACCATTATATAATACATACATATGTGAATAATACAAAATATTTTTGTGCGAACGCGTTGTAGTAGTTCCCATGAAGCACCCGACGTATGATATCCTTAGAGGCAACAGTATAACGTCTATCGTCCTTGTTGGACCACCGGCCGGCGGTAAGAGTACTGTTCGATCACTTCTTTCAGACTATGACGTACATGGATCTGATCTTGAATCATTCCACAATGGATCAGAACTCAAAGATGGTTGGAAGCAAGAAATAGTTTCCACGATTTCTCATGCAACGTCTACCGATAGAAGCGTCGTCTGCATCGAGGGTGCCATTTCTACAGAAGAAGTTGACTTCGTTCGGGAGAACAGTAAACACACACTGGTTGTACTCGTTGATGTTCCTGATGACGCCGATCGAGTCGATCGATTCATCGATCGAGAGCTCACCCCCAACAACGATCGAATAACTAGTGATGAAAAAATAGCTGAACTGCAGCTCAAATCCTATCAACGTCGGTATGAAGAAATGCCGTACCCGGAGCACGATGTGTCTATCATCAACAAAAATTCGACGACGACAAAAGAACTCAGCCGACGTTGTGCGAGACTCGTATCATTGATCGACGACGATAACAGTATCTCTGTTCCTGGCGAGTAAAGCTCGTTTCCAATAGAATTAAGTCAACTACGACCATACATGATGTTGTATGGTAGAATCCCATCCGGTTAACTCGAAAGAGCAGTTCACTGAGGTTTGCTCGACTGTTGAAGAAAATGCGCTGAACGAGGCACAGCTTTCGGAACTCTACGATGTCTGGGAAGAGTATTCAGAAGAATTCGGTGAGGCAGTTCTGGTTCTCGTCCCCGAATGGTTCAGTGAGAACGAATTCAACAGTGGTCGTCGACCCTACTTCTTTGCGACCGTCGAACACGACGATCCAAGTTCGGGAGCAGTGTTGTTTTCAAACGGACAGTTGGTGAACATCTCGGTTGTCGAAAATCAAGTCCTGGCCGACGTCTCGATCGAACAAAGTATCGAGCAGTTGGATATCAGCAAGCAAGATGACTATATCGACGAACCAGGAAAAGTCTGGATCCCACGGTCGCTCATGACTGTGTTTGAGATGATTGAGTAGCTCACCACAATGAGCATTTTTGGTGTCACAGTGTGCCCAGAGTGTGACGAAGATTTAGCACCTACTGGTTCAGATGACGATCGACCAGTACAGTCTGTAACACAATCTTGCTCCAGTTGTGACTACTCAACAACGATTGGACTACTGTGGTATGGAAACAGAGGATACGAGATCGTCGCCGACGTTAGCGACATTCCTGCGCCAAAAAAGAACGAGTGCGACAAAGGTGGTGGTAGTGCAACAACTGTCGTAATACCAATTGAATCAGATGTGCCGATCTATTATTCCGAATCAAAAACTCGAGCTCACCACCAAGAGGCTCGTAATCAGATCCATGATTAGATCAGATTAGTCGTGGAACAATATATCCGACAATTGTAAATACAACTGCCATCAACACGATAAGCTTCCACTGTTTTTCCGGCTTCATTATAATTTCTCGGTACATCATTACTCACCCCGTGCGAAGTTGATATTCACTCCGTCTTCACGGCTGAACAGGTATCCGAAGATACCGCCCATAATTGCGTGAAGAAGGAACGGGGTTTGGTAGCCTGAAACACCTATATCGGCCATTAGCGACACGACATAGGCTGCAAGCATTACCACAGCCATTGTTTTTCTCAACATCGGTCTATCGACGTCGTCGATACTTTGAGCTGCTGACCACCCGAGCATTGACCCGATAGAGAATGAAATAATAGAGATCAATGAGTAGGTGACCAACGTAGCAATTTCTATAGAGGGCATATGTTCAATCTATATTCCTATGGTGCCAATGATAGAGCCCAACCGACACAACCGGCCAAATGACTAAGTTAAGCAGTAGTAGCTCTGGAACCATTTCGCCGTACTTTACAACAGAAACAATTGTCTCCCCACCACCGATGACAGCATTGTTAAAAATCGTCATCGCAATGATTGAGAGACTAAGAAGGTACGAGATCGCGAGTACCTCGTACACTGAAGCAGACATAAAGGGAGGACTCTCACCTAATCGGTAGTCCACCGGATTATGTTCTGTACAATAAAATAGTAAATTAATTGTTATCGTTTCTCACTCACCTCGACTGTTGTATCGACAAGATCGAGCTCTTCTTTCAGTTCGTATCGGAGCGCCTTGTTGCCCACAACGCGTTTAGCAAGTTCTTCTATCAGTACTTCATCGTCTGCTTCTGAAACCAGGACATCTGTTGTATCGCTCATAAAACTTCTCCTAGGATTCTATTCACCGTGACAAAGTAAAAAGTATTCGAAACAATTCTGTATCCAGAAGTATTAAGTGCTTTGCAGTGCATAGAGTAAACTGGGTCAGCGATGAGATCTACCACTGAACTCAAAGACTACGTCTGGGAAGAAGCAGAAGAAATGGGCGTAGAGATTGAGTCTGTCCGAGAAATATCGGACAATAACGACGGCACTACGCTTCGAGTTTTACTCGAAGATGGTGACACAGAGGCTGATCAAGTGGGGTTCCAAGTCAGTAGACCAAACGTTGATACGGGGAGGAACATGTTCAACCGACGAGTTGCTAACGGACTTAGAGAACTACGAAAACGCCTTCGTGGCGACACTGGGGATATCGATCAGTCAGCCACTGACCCACAAACAGAAACCGACCAGAACGATCAAGAGCCAACTTCAGAGCCAACTTTAGACATCACAACGCCCCCATCGGGTTCTCTTTCGGTCACAGTCAAGCTTGACGACGATTCGCAGTCAGAGCTCGAAGCAGAGTTCGAAGCCTTACTTGAGGAGATAGAAGACTCCACTGTCTCTCCTGGACAGTTGGAAGAGCTTGAAACACGAATCGATGATATCGATTCACGGTTACAGAAGTTCGAAGAGACCTTTTCGGCTTTCGCTGATAACTGATTTTCATTGTCGCATGAACACATCGCGGTCTGGAGGCATTGCCTCCTTTCAAAACGAGCTGAGTCAACTTGTCAACAAGCACCTCGAAGGTGGAACGCCACCACATCTTATTGTTGACAAATTAGAGTCACAAAAATCGATCGCCAAGGTACGAGGCAACACTGAAGGTCATCGTAGCAACCAGAACCGCTACAGATAATGTCGTCGAGTAGCCAGGATGTAACGTCTTCAGACGTCTTTTTACTGTTCGACGACACTCGTGAGTTCGAAAAGTTCGACGTTGCAAAGAACATTATAGATACGCACGTGCGCCAGAATGTCGAGAACGACACATTCAATTATTCGATCCAACCTGAGCTCAAATACGATCTCGACAAAGAGCAACTGGTTAACGACTTCAGCAAATGCATTGACGCAGTAGAGCTCCTTTCTGAAGAACAAGAGTTCGGCACTGTCCGTATCAATATCATTGCGTCGACTATCGAAACAGCACGCCTTACTGAAGCTCCCAATGAACCATCGTACGATACACCACAATCGTTTAAAAACACGACATGGGTCAAATGTTCGCTCAATGTATCGTGTCGGTTCTCAGTTAAGGGTGTGCATACAAATGTCGCTATTTCTGTTGTCCAGCATCCGATAGATCGTCCTAATCAACAGTAGTATAACTTGTTTACAATAGAATTATGTGCTTCGATGTAGTATAGTAGCAACAGATGCAAGTAAAACTAAAAGAAGAATACAGCACACCGAATCCAGTCGAAGCAACGATATTGGCTGCTCGAGGAGACTATATGAAGGGCAGTGTCGTCGACACGTCGTTCGAAGAGGCCATGGAAGGGACAAATAAGTCCAACCGTGATTTTATTGGAGATCTTCTTCGAAAAGGACATTTCGGTCCATTTGAGCATCCACAAGTCTACATTGCTATTGAAGGCGTGAGCCGTGTTACGATGGCCCAGATCACCCGACATCGACACATGAGTTTTGATGTCCAGAGTATGCGATACGTCGAGTTTGACGGGGCAGATTTGTACATCCCTGATTCAGCCAAAGATAGTAAGGTGTCGTCTCAGTTGATGGAAGAACACTACAACCAGTGCATAGAACGATACAATGAGTTGGTCGACAACGGAGTCCCGAAAGAAGATGCTCGGTACGTACTCCCCCTGGCGACCAAAGTGAATATGGTTATGAGTGGCAACATACGAAGCTTCCTCCATGTTCTCGATCTCCGACACAGTGGAGCTGCACAGAGTGAGATTCAAAAACTATCTGGGCAGTTGATCGAAGAGCTTCGAGACTACTGTCCAATCATCGTCGACGAGTGGGAGGCGCGTTGTAAGAATGCGTCCCTTCAGT
>LFCJ01001466.1_pt1 | contig 16485 bp, 23 predicted proteins | sample 643141 | NCBI WGS metagenome assembly LFCJ01 (sample SAMN03766243, study PRJNA286221) | soda lake metagenome | biome: soda lake; feature: Kulunda steppe; material: water; isolation source: sample B1-Br-g2 brine of Lake Bitter-1 | place: Russia: Kulunda steppe | collected 2010-07 | reverse complement strand
GCTCCAGCTACTGTATCTGGTCAAGGCTTTGTGCGCTGCTTGCCCAGCTTGTTCACCACAGCAGCAGACATGTTCAAGTTGGCACACATAGGAATCGTCTGGGGCGACCCGGCCAGACGAAGATTTTTCCCCATATAGGACAAATTTTATAATCTGATTCATAGAATAGATTCAGTCCAACCAGTCACTCGAGGGGCGCCTGAAACGAGCGAATCAGCAGGGCACCATTTTGTTATATTGAAAAGATTTATAGCGCTATATAGCGCTATGTAGCGCTATACGCTATATAGCGCTATAGGCCAACGCCGACCCCTACACATGAAGCACTTGACACCTGAGTAGAGATGCACAAATATGAAGCACTCCAACTTGTGATCCAAGTGCACTGCTGCAGCAGGCAATGCGTTTGCAAGATATGATCCGGGCATGAATGGAACATGAGAAAACAAAGAAACTTGGCCCGCAGAGGCCTAATCACAGGCATGAATGCCCAACTTGCCTGACACAAGATCTTGGTCCTCAGTGCCCTGATGGATAACATACTAAGCTTATAAATGGTCTACACATGTGCAGTGCTACCTGAGTTGCCCCCTCCCCCCACCCCCTCGGAGTCCCTCAAAATCAAGCGGCAGTTTGCTCACTTGATGTTCCGTTATCAAATCATGCAGCGGCCGCATAATGCCTCTGCTCAGAAAGCCATACAGTGCGCTGCTCAGCGCAAATGCAGTCCAAGCATTTGCACTGCCTGAGCCAAGAGCTGAGGCATCACCATACACGGGCCTGCGGCTATGCAGGCATCAATGGGTGAACACAAGATGGCCCGGGCTCGGCCACCACCAATGCTACCTGTACATTGCCTACACTATTATCAACAGCCAGCCACCGCAAATGCTGCCTGTACAGCGCCTACAGCGATAACAACAGCCAGCCACCTCCAATGCTGCCTGTGCAGGGCCTAAAGCATAAACAGCAACCAGCCACCGCCAATGCTGCCTAAACAGCGCCTACAGCAGTAAAAGCAGCCAACCACCACCCACACTGCCTGCACTGCACTTGCAGCATTCACCACAGTCTGGCTGGCAGGCGTGTTAGCACCGCAGGCACGCTGCAGCTGTGTTGCTTCCCACCCAAGCTACCGCACAAGCTTGCCTGTGCTGTTGAGGCCGCTGCCGCCCTTGCTGCTGCTGCTGCTGCTGCTGTTAGCGCACCAATACAAAAACGGAGTCAGCAACTCCTGCCTTCTTCCCTATAAAACCCTTTGCCGTCTCCTTTGCACAATCCCTTATAGAGCCATCCATCCCACAGGCTGTTTGCCCGAACAGCCTTTTGCGTTCAGCCTCCCGCCGCGCAGGTTGAGGCCAGGCTGTCTCTAGCCAAGCAGCCCCCCCACTTTACCACAGTAGCACGTGCAAGGCTAACGCACCCCAGGCCGCCTCTTGCCAAGCACGGCGCCCAGGCGTCATGCAGGGCCTTAGCCTTCTTGGCACAGGCACGGCCTTGCCGGTGCCACGCGGGCCCGCCTGGAAGCGCCTAGGCGTTATCCAGGGACAGGTCAGCGAGGTCCAGGCACCGCGTCACGGCCTTGCTCCAACGCGCGAACCTGGGTGGTGTTGGGGGGCACACAGGGGAGGAAGGGCAGGGCATAGCATGTGTGGGGGCCCTGGAGGCCTTGAAGGCTGCGCAAGCAAACTGTTGCAGCCTAGGGAAATTCGCCTAAGGGAGTTTCTCGGAAGGGACAGCGCAGTTTGTTTTGGTGTTTTGAGAATGGCCCAGACACAGGAGCGGCGCAGGGGCGGGGCACAGCAAATGGGAGGGGACTCCTAAGAGACAAGCTGGCAGCGTGGGCGCTGCTTGGTCAGTGCAGGTCAGGCGCAGCTGGTCCCACCTCTTCCATGCGAGCGTGCAAGCCTCTTTCTCCTCACTCCTCCACGCAAGCATGCACACACACACCACCAACACACGCACTCACACGCACATGAGCACACCCATGAACACTGTGCGCACACTCATAACACGCTCACATACACGCATGCACACATACACACACGTGCATTAACGCACATGCCTTCACGCATGCTTGCACACAGACATACACGCACACACAAGCGTGCATACACCAATGCACATGCACACACACACACACTGCGCGCACCTCTTGTCCGCCTCCTCATCAGTAATCGCCGGCCTGAACTCTATGTTGTTGTAGGACGAGGATGCAAACACCAGCTCAGAGGTCCAGACACCCGCACCAAGACCTGGGGAATGCGCGTGCATCGTGAACAGAAGGAGGGCATGCGAGTGCATGCATTGTAACCAGCAGGAGGGCATGCACAAGTATCTGTCGTGAACAGCAGAAGGGCATGTTTTTTTGTCTCCTTGCATGAAAGGGCAGGGCGCTTCCAGCCACATTTCTACCGACTTGGCCTGGCCCACTGCTACCCCAAGCTTCTTTACGCACGATACACAGAAGACCCTGCAAAACTGGATACAGATGCACTTTACTTGATTGACCTGAGTGCCTGTCCAGAGGTCGCCCCTTTACCTACTGACACACCTGCTGGAATGCAACTAGCTGAAAAAAATACCAAATGCTCCTGCTGCACAGCATAGTGCGTGCTTGCCAGGTGAACCACAGCACTAGACCAGACTTTAAGGCACCACTTCTGGTAAGCCTGATGGCCTGCGCTCATGCCTCAGTGCATTCCTCTGTGCCAGTCTATTTGTTGGCCTTCACACATACACACATACATACACGCGCGCACACACACTCAAACAGGCATAACTCTGACAGACAGCCTCTGCCTGTCCGCCCGTAAGCTCACCTGTACTGCAGATGCGCATGCCACAGCAGTGAACACAGGAGGGCTTTTATAGCATGGCTTGATTTGATGCACAGAGCGGTTGAGGGCATGCTTGCAAAGCATCACCTTTCTGTGCACATTTGAGCCATGAACGGCAAGGGACCTGCACACCCTGGATGGCTTGCCCACCTGCTGCAAGCGCTGCGCCCAAGACGGTGGTTTCTTGGAAGTTTGGCCGCACCACGAGCGTTTGCAAGAGGTCTGCCTGCAGAGGTGGGGGAGGAAAGTGTGGTCGAGCCATGCGCACCTGATAGCAAGTTGTGGTGCACCACAAGCAATGGAAAAAGGTCCGCCCGCCAATCATGGGAGAAATAGAAAGGGTGCACCACGTGCACGTGCAGGACATGTGTCTTTGCAGCAAAAAATGTACTCTACACAGCGCGTACATCTTAACAACATGCAAGGGACGCCACTCACAGAGGCAGGGTCACAATTGAATTCATCGGGTGTGCAGTACAATTGTTTGCTGTGCTCACACAAGCTGTCGGCCCTCATGCACAAGAGCGCTTGCAAGACAGTAATAGTCTGGTGCGGCAACGGCAAAACGAGCTCCTCAGCAAAATAAGGATAGCCCTTTGATTTGGCGCGTAAGGGTCAAGCCAGCTGCAAGTTGGGTAGTGTCTCAGACAAGAGTCGGAACCATAACAACATAAGGTAAGTACAGACGCGTGCATGGACGAACGTCCCCCCCGAGCAAATCTGGACACTAAAGGCACATGCTCTGCCACATGTGCTGACCTGGATCTGCATGAGTAGGTCACTTTTTGTCGCTCCGCCATCCACACGCAGCAGATGCATCCCCTCTATGTCCGCGTCTTGTCGCATTGAGTCCAGGACCTAAGTGGAAACCAAAGTGTTACAGCACACGGCTCAGAGAAGTGGATGACCAGCATAGCCGCCTTGAATCGACATATCTATATATGACTGCATGAATGGCAAGTGTGCTGCATCGTGTCCCAACCCTGTGTGAAGGTATTGTTGCAAGCAGGCTTGTTTGCATGAACGGATAAGGTCACATGTGCTAAGAAAGGGTTAGCCAAAGACTTGTATAGGAGGGCACACATTTGTGCACTCACAAATGTTGATGTGCAGACACACACACACACACACACCTCGCGCGATTGGAAGCAGATGGCTTCCAGCATTGCACGCACAATGTGGGCCTTGTTGCTGAAGCCTGCGTGCAGTTACACAATGTGCACAACAAGTGAGGCATGGGAAGGATAAACAGCAGGAGAAAAGACCAGGAGGCTTGCTATGTACCAGAGGGGTTTCCTATGGGTGAAGCCTTCCATTCTTACCGACACTTTCTCCAATGGAACACTGTGCTGGAGACAGGCGCAGACCGCAGCAGCAAGCAGAAGGCAGAAAGCATGTCACTGGGCACTTGTAATACAATTATGCACTGTCTGTTAAAACTACCAGGCGTCTTTCAATGATCTAATTCCACCAACCAATTTCTTGTATGGTCGCAAGGTCCACACAAACAGAAAGGGATGCAATGGCACTACAAATTCCTGTCTGCTAGACAGGTCTAGCAGCAGGCCTGATCACTGAGCCTGTCCAAGCCTCCCAGACGTCCAGTATTTTACAATTCAGACCCACGGCATATTTCAGCACCACCAAGTGTTCCAGACCAACAGCGCCTTTCACCACCACCTAGTGTTCCAGAACAACGGTGCATTTCATGTCAGGCCCACTATGACCCCGCACACACAATTATTCCGAGGCAGTGCGAGCAGCCACAATGATGCTCGCACATGAACGCACCTGTCAGGCCCACAATGACCCCGCGGGCAGAGTCGTCCCAGTGTGGAGCGAGGAGGCCCGAGAATGCAGGCACAAAGTACACGCCGCCAGTGTCTGGCACCTGCCAGGAGCGAGCACACAGCCAGAGCACCTTGCAGCTTACACCAGCCAGAGCGCCTCTGCCTTCTATCTCAGTAAGGCAGCCTGGCAGCGTAGCATCAGGGCGCACGTTGGCTGCCAGCGGCATTCCTCACACCTTGAAGCCAGCCTCTGCTCGTACATACTACTTGTTGTGCAAGTCGCCGTCCAGGCGCGCGGCACAGCCCTGTCCTACTCAAAATATAATAAGGGCAAGGCTGCCCTCAAAACAAGAATGGTTGCAGTATCAACTGATCTGGCATCTTTGTGGTGTGCTGAACTGGAATGAAAATGAAGTGGGGGTGTGAGTGTGTGCATGCATCGATACTGGTGTACGTCCTGGAGCTACATCCTGTTGCAGGAGGACATTACACGCCTTGGAGAGTGGAGGGTTCAAGCTGCCCAAGCATGAGCCATGTCAAATGTCACGCAGGCCAAGGCTGAACCTGAACATGAGCCATGTCATACATCACATGCCCCGCAGCGCATGAGCACCCACCGTAAGGGCAAGCTCTTCTGCCTGCATGAAGCTTTCCAGGACGCCCAGGTTGTTAGTGAGCCAGCTCACGCCCAAGCCTGCCACCGCCACGGCACCTGGAAGGGTATTTGAGCATATGTGGTGTGTGGACGGTGTCTGCCAGCGTTTGGACGGGAGCGCACTCGTTGTTCGTCCATACCAGCAAGTGTGACACATGCCGCAGCTGCACCAGAATCCGGTACAGGTATGGACGAGAGACGCAAGGGGTGCTTGCTTGAGCGAATCCATTGGCACATCCATGGGCGCATCCATGGCATGTACACGGCACCTGGAATGGCAGCAAAGAGTGCTTGCTTGGGCGAATCCATTGGCACATCCTTCGCATAAATACGGCACCTGGAAGGGTAAGAGCAAGGAGACGCGGTTCCTTCCACCCCCCAATCCCCCCAAACGGCACCTTCTAGCGCGTAGCAGGGCGGTGTGTCTGCCCCTAGCTTGTAGCACACGGTGGTCAGAAGGCCGTGGCGCGAACGTATCCGCTTGGGCCCCGTGTTCTGCAAAGAACATGCGGGGTGCACATTGCCTCGGTGCTTGACAGGCTCGCACCCAACCAGGTGGTGCCTGCTCATCAGAGAGTGCAGGCGCAAAGTGTGGCTTCCTCGCCGCAGGCGCTCCGGCGCGATTGGTGCATCAGAGGCGCTCCAGCGTGATTGGTGCACACGAGCGTGATTGGTGCACGAGAGGCCAGTGCCCATACAAAGTCCAGCTGATTTGAGCAGAGCCTGGCAAATACATTCATTTCACCAGCTGGTCTACTGGGGAGATGGCGTTTGACGCAGTGGCCCGCGCAGTGACACCCAGCAAGAGTGCACGCAGCCACAGCAAGCACACGCCAGCAGCCCAGGAAGAAAAGCACAAACCAAACCGCACTGCGCAGCTGCTTTTTTGGGGACACCCACACATTGCTCAGAGAGCAGAGGCCCAGTCCTGGCGGCGTGCGCTGCACCCACCAGCAGCATGAAACACCCCGTGCCATACGTGTTCTTGGCCATCCCTGCCGTCAAACGGTGCCCTGCAAGCACACACAGGCAGTCGACGCCAGCCTATGGCATTTCGGGGGGACTTCTCAACGGTATCCTTGAGCACGTGCCCGCCAGTGACGGAGCGCATGGGACCCACGTATGGGACAGCTAATCGATGGCATGGATCCACTCTGCTCTTGGACATGGATCCACTCTGCTCTTGGACATGGATCCACTCTAAAAGTCCCCAGTTTGGTTCAGGTTGCAGGCCATTTCGGTTTCAGCTCAGCTGCCCGTGTTCGGCGGATACAGCTATGTAAGCTAACCTAACCTGCAAACCCCCCAAGTACCTCTGGTATCATCGCCTTCCCCCCCATTCTCCCTCAAATCTCCCGAGCAGCCCTTACCTAAGACTGCCGCCATCTGATCACCCAAGCACCCTGAGATTGGGATGCCTTTCAAGGCGCCGTACATGCCGGCCACGTGCCCGTACACCTGGGCAGGAGCGGGCGGCAACGGGAGCAGCAATGGCAGCGGTCAAGAAGAGAACACACATGGGTAGGGAATGGAGAAGGGGAGAAGGGATGCCTTTCAGAGTGCACATGCTGCACATGCTGACCACGTGCCGGTTGGCATGAAAGCCCACACAGATTGGCGGATAGGCTTCACTGATGGCATGGCAAGTGCATTGTCATCTCGTTTCCTACACTACATTTAAATACGTTATATTTATTACTTCACTATACTTTCAAGTGCTTTGCTTTCACTTTTTTCCTGTTTCTATACCGTTCAATTGTTATCCTGGTTCCCCTGTTTCTGCATTTTTGGATGGCAATTTACTGCCATTGCTGAGAGCAAGCGTTTAGAAGGTAGCTGCACCTTGGGCAGGGGTGGGAGGCAGGAAGGGAGGGTGAGGGAGGAAGGTGTAAAAGCCTTTGGTGGCACCTGCACCTGAGGGCACGCAAGCCAGGTCCTCATGCGTGTGATGCATGGCTGCTGCAGCTGCAGTAGCCCTTGCAAATTGTAGGTGTTGTTGACCATTGTGACGTTGAAGACCATTGCGAGAAAACCGTTTTGCCGGTGCGAGGATTAGGCAATGTATGACGCATTGCCTCTGTTGCAGATGCCCCAGACCCGCAGCGGTAAGCTGGAGTACGTGGCTTGGCCCGTGATCATCAGGCAACTAGAAATGCATTGGAACACTGGGGCCTGTACACGTGCATCTATGCAGGTGTGCCGCCGCCGCCGCTACTGCTGCTGCTACTGCTACTGCTGCTGCTGCTCTCAATGAATACCTTTGGTGAAGAAAATGTCTGAACACGCCTCAGTCAACCTCTGCATAGCTGTCCACATCTGCAGCCTACTCGGCGTTGCTGAACGCGCCACACGCACACAGCTGCAGCATGGACCACAGGGCCTTACCTCTGCACAGCTGCACCTCTGCACCTCTGCACCAGCTGCACCTCTGCAAAGCTGCAGCATGGACCACAGCTGCACCTCTGCACAGCTGCACCTCTGCACCTCTGCACCTCTGCACCTCTGCACAGCTGCAGCATGGACCACAGCTGCAGCATGGACCGCAGCTGCAGCATGGACAACAGGGCCTCACCTCTGCACAGCTGCACCTCTGCACCTCTGCACCTCTGCACAGCTGCATCTCTGCACAGCTGCAGCATGGACCACAGCTGCAGCATGGACCACAGGGCCTCACCTCTGCATTGCTGACAATTCGGGGCAGGCAGGAAGCCGGGATATCAAACAGGGGGAGGAAAGGCTCGTGCCACTGGCACGTGTCCAGGTCCATGAGCATGGTCCGCGCCGCGTTGGTCACTGCATGCCAGGCATACATGTGCATGTGCATGTGCATGTGTTCGTGTGTGCATGTGCGTGTGTGTGTGTGTGTGCGCGCGTGTGCATACGCCTGTGCGTGCGCGAGTGTGCGTGTGCATGTGCATGTGCGTGTTTATTTGTGTGCGCGTATGCGTGTAAGTGTGCACGTGTGTGTGTGTGTGCGCGGGCGTGTGTGAGCATGTTAGAGGGGTGGGTACGTGTGCATGCGGATGTGTGTGTGTCGGTGTTTAGTAACGTCTAAAGGGTGGAATAGAGCGTCATGTGATTCGTTGCAAGGCTTAGCTTTGAATGGGCCCATCACGCGGGTGCGCAAAGAAGAGCGCAAAAGCAAAGGCATGGTCCGAAGAGGAGGAGGGCTGTCCAAAAACGGCTCTCACCATCTGTCACGTGGATGCCCCCATTGAGGCCCCCTGTGAGTTGGTAGATCAGCCACGAGTCCAGCGTGCCAAAGTACGCCTGCAGTCACAGTGCAGTCACAGTGCAGTCACAGTGCAGGGTCCCTTGGCTGCTGTGTCGCGGGTGCCCTTGGTCCTTGGCCAGCCAGCGCACAGCCCTGTGCTGTGAAGCAGGGGTGCGCTTGCTGGGAGTCTGGCTGCACTGCAGGTGCACAGGGTTGCTGCATAATACCTGCACAGAGGTGCACTTGCTGCGAGTCTGGCTGCACTGCAGGTGCACTGGGTTGCTGACCATGCTGCCTGCACAGAGGCGGCTGGGCGCTCTGCCATGAGCCCGGCCAACCCCCAGCCAGCCAGAGCTCAAGGTTGCTACCACACCAATGTGCTGCCAGGCTGACATGCTTCCACATTGATGTGCTGCTAGCCTGACATGCTCCCACACCGATGTGCTCCCACACTGATGTGCTACCATGTTTGCGCGCAGCCATGCTGATGCGCTGCCAGGCTGGTGTGCTTCCACACTGATGTGCTGCCAGGCTGGTGTGCTCCGTCACTGATGTGCTGTCACGCTGACATGCTTCCACACTGATGTGCTACCATGCATGTGTGCTACCATGCTGATGTGCTGCCATGCTTGTGTGCTACCGCGTTGGCATGCTTTCACGTTGATGTGCTGCCAGGCCAACATGCTTCCATGCTGATGTGCTGCTAGGCTGACACATGCTTCCACACTGGTGTGCTGCCACACCCAAAAGGGCCAGTCCGAGCTCATGGAGCTACCACACTGCTGGGCAGGGCTTGCAGCTGGTGTCTCTCATCACAGCATACTGCAAGGCCAATCTGGCCAACCATACAATTCCATCTGCCAGAGTATCCCACACTTGCTTGTCAATTATTCATTGAAGGCAGGGCTCACTCGCATGAAGGAAGCAAATGCGCCGCACACCCACACATAGATGCACACCTACATGTGCACGCACATGCACACACACACACAAACGGCTAAACACTCACTACACTCACTCAATCACAAAAAGGACTGTCGCACTTGGCACACAAGCAGCTGGCACACATGCACAACAATAGACGCACGGCCTCTTTTATGGCGGGCGCGCACAGGCGGCGGCGCACCTGGTCTTGGTCCACTGCATCCCTCACGGCCTCGACGTTCTCATACATCCACTTGAACTTGAATGCGGAGAAGTAGTTGTTGATGGGCAGCCCCGTAACGGGCCGGAAGTAGTCCTGTGGGCCACCGGGACGTTGTTGGTCAGAGGGAGTTCAGGAGTGCGCACCTGAGCTGCACACTCCCTCATGTTTCTTTTCGTTTGCCGCTGCGGCATGCTGGGAGTGGTCCCATGGGCCACGTGGACAATTTTTGGTGCCAAGGGCATTGGTACCTACAGGCACTGCGGGACCATGGGCCATAGTGGCTTTGAGGGTCGAAGGTCTTGACGGCCACGGGCATTAGGGGCCATTGGTCCCAGGCACTGGGCAGCAGAAGCAAAGCACATGCACTGGCACAACATGCAGGTGCAGTTGTACAAAGTTGCATCGTCCGCACCTTGCCTCCCAGCTCCTCCTCCATGCGGTTGCAGATTTCGCTGCAAGCGAGGAAGGGCGTGTCTTTTGATAGATGAGTCATTTAAAATGACAGATGAGAGTAGCGCATATCCATGCGACCTCAAGGAAATTCACCCCTTTAGTGATGAAGCCACCTCGGGTGAAGAGGATGCTATGACGTCTTGCACGCTCTGCACGCCTGTTACAAGGAACATCCGCCTCGTGCAGCAGCGTGTGCGCCGCTCTCTACCCTGCCACAAGGGACAACGCCTTCATGGGGGCAGCTGAGCGTGCGCACCTGCCTACCCTGGTGGACCAGGCTAGGCTCACCGCAGCGCCACGCGCTGTGCGCACATGCGGCCCTGGCACACCCTCCACCACGCAATGCAGGTGCGCAGCCAGACAGCACCCACACACACGGGGCGCCACGCCCAGCAGCATGTGGATCTGTACTCAGGGAGGGCGCTGTGAGCCACCGGTGCCCGTAGCCAAGCAAGGAACAAGCACGAAATGAGGCTGGGGCCCTAGGAGGGCAGCACCTCGAGCCCTACCATCAGATCTGCCATCCACCACGGCATGGGCAAACCAGGGCACGGGTGCCCAGCCGGGTAAAACGCACCTGGTCCTGCTGTCCAGCCAGACGATGGCATTGTGCAAGGGCAAGCCCGTGACTTTGCTCCAAACGATGGTGGTCTCACGCTGTGTGGCCAGACCTAGAGCACGGATGATGACCGGACCTATGCGCGCCTCCGCCTCCTGTAGGTTATGTATATACATGCATGTGTGTGAGCATGTGTGTGTGCGCGCATGTGCGTGCGTGCGTGTGTGCATGTGTGTGCGTGTGTGCCTCTAGCGTGCGTGCTTGCACGGTTGTGTGCGCAATTGTGTAAGCACAACCAAAACAAAGCAGTTCTGCTTAGCTTTCTCCTGTGGCTAGGTCCCTCTGCATCTTGTTGTAATAATAGGAATGAATCAGTTGAAGTATAGCAGCTGTACAGGCGATATATGAGCACCTCATACATCCTCTTCAAAGGATGTATCTTCCTCTTCAGAGACACATTTTGAGCATCATCAATTCAACTACATTGAGCGCATTAGCTAGGCATTCTTTCACCGTCAGCCTGCATGAGCAAGGCCCAGGAAGGCGTGGAAAAAGTTGGGACACGATAAGCGCCAACGCAACAGCATGGCTGAGCAAGAGGCAAAGGCTGTGCCTGCTGGAGGGACAAGAACACATACCAGATGTCCATGGGGTCCTGCTCGCACCACCTGCATTGTGCGTCCAGAGGGTTTCTTTGGTTTTCCACATCATCTGTCAGGTGGACGCCCACGTGAAAGCCAAGCTGACATCAGCAAAGCAAAGACAGGCAATGGCTCACCCTGGGTGGGGGTGCTTCTGGATAAAAGCAGCTTGGTGGCATGCCACTGGCTGCAAAATGTGGAGAAAGGACGAGAAGGAGAGAGATAAGATGGTGAGACCCTCAAAGATTGGGGCTGAACGGAAATCTCTCGTAACAGTAAGGTCTGCGATGTGTGAAAGAGCGTTTTCCTTATACCTGCATAGACGTGTCGAACAGGTAGGCCCTGGTGCTCTGCGTCCTGCGTGGAAAATAAGGCGGTGCACGTAGGCATGTTTGCAAGACTTCCTCGTCTGTTCAGACAGACAGTATTCGAACGTCTCGCACCCTGAATCTATAGCTGCAACGATATCGGTCATGTTGATGAGCGGGTAGCTGGAGCTGAAGCTGATTCCTGTCACATAAAAGCAAAATTTTAATTTTGATGATTTCAAAATTCCACTTAATGTATACCGGTAAGAGGGCACGCAGCATCCGTTTATCTCCTCAGTTTGTTGACAGCTGCTTTGCCTCACCAACAGCTTCGTCACACCTGAAATGAAGCAACGCATTGCTGTGAATCAGAGTGCACATGAGATCTGTGGGGCTAGCAAAGACAAACAGGCGAGGAAAGGGAAGTTTGCACAAGTAGATGCTTTGCTTGAGGAAACCAAGGTGAGACTTGGACAGAAGCTCCGCATGCAAAGGCTGCAGACGGTGTATCTCCTTAATGTCCAGTGTCCGGAAAAGTGCACCTCCACACGGCATCAAATCAATGGCTTTTAGAGCCTGCATTTTAGAGGGTTGGATACATGCTTTGCAGGGGCCCTTAGATGACGAGGAGCAGGAGCAATTGATACAGGAGTTTGAGCGTCTGCAGCTTGAGCAGACGCGAACGTACAGGGTGTGTTCCTTGTTTGCCTCGTTTCACCTGTAAATTGCGCCTGTCCCCAACTCTTGGCTTCCTGTAACCTGCACCTGCGGTCATGCCTGCACGGCTGTATTTGCGAGGCGGGTATTTTAACACGAAGCTGGGCTGCCAGGGGAGCCTGCTCTGTGCAACGTTTTGGATGGCCTCGACAGGAAGTTCATGGTGGTGAAAGCGTGTAATTGAGTGTCTGCTGTCACCAGTAATGGCATCTGCCTTGCAACGGCATCCGGGGTGAGGAGACAGACCTGCGTTGCAGCTGGCGCAGCGAATGGAAGTCAGGTCACACCGATCTAGATCGCTGGCCTTAGTGTCGGGCTGGGACTCCTTGTAGCATCAGAGGGCGCTGAGGTGCTTGGGTTACCCCTCCCCACCCTCGCTGCTGCAATTGTGAAGGCCCTGGCTGGGTGCAGCGTTACCAGGGCTGGGCACCCAAGGCTAGGGGCAACCATATCACTCTCAGCCGTCGCGCGCGGTGAGCCGCAGGTTGTGTTTGGAGCCGTCGGCATTGTGCTGGCCGCCTTCTTTGCTTGGGCCGCCTGGGATCAGCACGTGCACCCGTTTGAGCAGCGATTCACCGGGGAACTGCGCGCAGCCGTGCCGTCCTCCCTGGCGGTGCGCCCAGTGATGTGTGCCCATCCTCTGCTTGCTGTGTGGCTCTCCTGCCTGCTCGCTGTGTGGCTCTGCTCGCTGTGTGGCTCTGCTCGATGTGTGGCTCTGCTCGATGTGTAGCTCTCTCTGTGCCTGACTGGTGCCTGCTTGCTGGGTGCCCCTCCCTGCTGCTTGCCTGTGCTTGCTTGCTGGGTGCCCTTCCTTGCTGCATGCCTGCACTTGCTTGCCGGGCGGCCCTTCCTGCTGGTTGGTGACACCTGCACGTGGAGCCTTAGGCTGTGTCCCTGTCAGTGAGGAGAGCCTCACTCTCCATGCAGGCTCATGCGTGCTGCCTCTCATGGCTGCCGCAATTTTGCGATGTGTGGCCACCACAGCTGATTTTGAAATACGCGGCAGCCGCAGTTAAAATTTCCAGCCAATTCAGCAGGCCAACATGGAGCAGGCCATGGCTGGCTGTGGCTGCCGGGGGAAGGCAAGGAGAGGACGAGTAGAACTTGTGCATGCATGGCTGGTTTTGGCTGGCAAGGGAAGGAGAGGAAAGGGCGTGTAGAACTTGCGCATGCATGGCTGCAGGTACAAGGTCTGTTTGTCCTCCAAGCCCTGGCTTTGGCCTGCACCTGCACAGGGATGCTGAGAAGGTTGCCCCCTAAGGGTATGTGTGCGTGCCGCCCAAGGGTGTGTGTGCGTGCCGCCCAAGGGTATGTGTGCGTGCCGCCCAAGGGTATGTGTGCGTGCCGCCCGAGGGTATGTGTGCGTGCCGCCCGAGGGTATGTGTGCGTGCCGCCCGAGGGTATGTGTGCGTGCCGCCCGAGACAAAAACATTCCTCCAAGGCATCTCTTAAGGGATGCCCCGGCCTAAAGCACGCGCGCGCGCGCACACACACACACACACACACACACACTTGAACACACTTGAACACACTTGAACACACCAGCGCCTTGCTCTTCCTATGCTTGTTTAAGTGCAGTAGCAAGGTGAAGGAAAAATGCCTCCACCGTGCCCCCTTCAGATGCAGTCCTGTTGTCTCATACTTGCGCTGCTTGTCTGGTGAGCAAGACACAAGATATTCACTGCACCAATGCAAAGGTCCACAGGCTGTTGGATGCAAGGTAAATGACAGGCTGGCCACAACCAGTTTAACCACCTGCACGTGCACAAGTCCCGAGTGGTTGGGGCATCATGCACTGGAGCTAGCTCAGTTAGGTTGTTGATGACTGGCAGGCAAGGTATGACATGACCTGTGGCTGATGTGAGCGTGGGCCGCTGGGGCTTTTTTGATGACATTTGGCTTTGAAGCTATAAAGGAATTTCCTTTACAGGACACACAGGTAAGCGTGAGCTGGGGTGCATTCCCGATGGAAGCTCTGTGACCTGCTCCCTTTCCTGCACGCAGGTCAGCGTGAGCCGGGGTGTATGCCGGTGCTGTCCCAGCAGCGAGGCTCCCTCACGCTGGGCCTGCTCGGCAGCGTGGCGTGCTGCTGTTTCTGGGTGTGGGCGCATTGCAGGATGGTGCACATGTTTGGATGGGCCCTCAGCCCCAGGTGCGCTGGATTGTGCAAAGACGGGAGGCGTCCATGTTGGGACCCTTGCCTGTCATGCTTTGAGTGCTGTAGTTTAGCTCCTGGCACACTTGCAGGAGCAGGTATTTTGTACTGTGAGGCCTGTTTAGGCCACTTGTTAAAAGCAAATTGCAAAGCAAAGCGGCTCGGCGAACGGTGCACTCAGGCACGGCGTCCCCGGCCCCAGATGCTGCGCTGCGCCCCATCCCGCACCCCGCGTGTGTTATTTGGTGCCTGGTCTGTTTGTTTTGGCGTTCTTGTGACAGTGGCGCGCACAGGAGGGGCGGGGGGTGCGCTGTGCTGCTGGACCTCGGCGCGCATGCTTGCAATTGATAGACGCCGGTCGGTCCTCCCCCCGCCCTTTTTGCAAGGCGTCCCTCACAGCACACAGCGCACCCCCCGCATTGTGTGCGACAGCCATCAATACCAATAATGGTGTGCGGGGGAGGGGGCGTGGCCGCAGCACCGGCAGTGCTTGGCAGCTCAGGACTCAGGAGCTCAGAACTCAGCAGTGCCGACAGGCTCCTCGTGGGTGTCAGGGCTCCTCGTCGGTGTCCGCTGGCAGATGGGGGCGTGGTCAATGGGGCTGTGCGTACATATATGCATGCAAGCACACGGTGGACCTGCCTTGTACCTACAATCTCAGATATTGATCGAATCTGCAATCTCATACGTCTCATACCCCTGTGCTTCCTGTGCAAAGCTCCTACTCGCCGCCTGCCTGATCTACTGGTCTGTACTTGACTGAAAGGCAAGGAAGATGTGCGCCCTCATCTGCACCTGTGTCTACCGCTGCCTGATCTGCCTACTTACACCATAATCTATCTGCACCAAAGCCAAGGGGTAACCCGACACTGTCTGCAATGCGTGCGGACGCATGGCCCAGAGTGAAGCTTTAATGATGCACCACTCTTTATGGACAAGCAGCAAGGCCTAGGAAATCCTGGCACAAAAGTGAAATTTTCTGATACCCATTTTGGTGGCATGCAAGGGCCTGGTGTACTTAGATGAATTTTGGTGGCATGCAAGGGCCTGGTGTACTCAGATGAATTTTGGTGGCATGCAAGGGCCTGGTGTACTCAGATGAATTTTGGTGGCATGCAAGGGCCTGGTGTACTCAGATGAACTTAGACATCTTTCGTACATCCATGTCATGTCATGCAATGAATTAGCATGCCCTTGTATTTTTATGCAACCGTAAAACCAACATAGCATACTGCCAGCTTCATTTCAAGAGTATGATTCCTTAATTGCTGACTTGTGGGGTTGGGGCTCAAGTAATGCTCCATCTGTTTAAGCGCCTGCGATGGAAAGTCGATTATCCACCCCCGCAACCTGTGGGTTCGGGGTTCGAACCTCACTGGAGGCCACAACCGGCTAAGCTGCCCTCGTTCGGCGGACACAGCCTTGAAACCTTACCTTACCTTAAGCGCCAAGAAGCTGTGCAATTACGGGCTGTGTCGAGTTTGCTCTTATTCATAATGAACATGCATTACACCATGGTTATTTGTTCATTGTTCCTTGGTTTTGTTCACATAGGTGGGATTTGCTGTGGATACCCTTCGCGCCGCTTGCGTACACGTCAGTATGCATGTCAGTTGTGGCTTCGCTGGACCAGAGTGCCCAGGAGGTATCATACTTTAGGACAGCAAAGTACAACTTAAAACAAGTGTAACATAGCATTTCCCCTTTACAAACATTGTGCTGAATAGCTAGGGGCTTCATAGTTCAAATAAGTAGGCAGACACGACATAAACACACATGTCTTATCCATGTGCCCCAAAAGCACAAGCAGCAGGAAAAAGTGCCATAAAATGGGGCTGGGACTTGCCTTATACAAGTGCCACACAGAAACGGAGCAGTTCCGTCGGAATGTTGTAAAGCGTTTCCAGCTGGGTTACTACGGGTTACTGAGGCCAGGGTTTCTAGAATAGCGGGTGGGAAACCCGCTGGTAACCGTGGTTACCGAGAAAGCCGCAGTAATCCACCTC
>LFCJ01001465.1_pt1 | contig 16489 bp, 17 predicted proteins | sample 643141 | NCBI WGS metagenome assembly LFCJ01 (sample SAMN03766243, study PRJNA286221) | soda lake metagenome | biome: soda lake; feature: Kulunda steppe; material: water; isolation source: sample B1-Br-g2 brine of Lake Bitter-1 | place: Russia: Kulunda steppe | collected 2010-07 | reverse complement strand
GGGGGGGGGGGGTTGTCAGGTTTGAGGGTCTAGGGTCCAGGTCAGGGTCATGTGTCAATTTGAATGCATGCGTCTATTTGAATGCATGTGTCAATTTGAACGCATGTGCCTATTTGGATGTGTGTGTTAATTTGAATGCATGTGTCAATTTGAATGCATGTGTCTATTTGAATGTATGTCAATTTAAATGTACATGTCATTGTAAATGTGTGTCTTCTTACATGTATGTGCAAGCCGGCAGCTAGCCTGCCCCTCGGTTGCCGCATGGCCTGCCTTTTCAGTCGCATGCCTTGGCCCTGGTCAGCTGCCCACTTTCCCCAGGCCTTGCAGCCACACACCTTTTCCCAGCCGCCACTTTTCCCAAGACTTGCAGCCACATGCCATTCCCCGGGCCATCCACTTTTCCCAGGCTCCAGTGGGAGCTTCACCCCCAACCCCACAGCACACCACCCCCAACCCCACCACGCATGCCTCTCACCTTTCCCGCGCTGCTGTGCCCACCCTGCATCAGCGCGTTGGCCCAGCTGCTGCTCCGCAGCTTGCTGGCTGCCAACAGCGCCTCGTCCTGCAGCTCCTGCACAGCACAAAGGTCAGGGAAGGCAGAGAGGGGGGGGCAGGGTATGTCAGGCTGCGTGGCAGGCACAGCATGTGAGCAGGAGCTCCAAGCAGGGGATAGCAAGCATGAGGCTGCATCTGTGAGCAGCACGCAGCAGCGCTCATGTCCGATTTAGGGAGGGCAAGGGGGAGGGGAGGGATGGCTCTGGCATAGGTTGCAGCATGGCGGCCATTCATGTGCTGTGGGTGCAGGCTTGCGGATGCGAGGCTGCGCTTGTGGATGTTCAATTGCGTGCAGGGGCCATCTCAACACAAGCCAACCAATGCCCACATTCGCTGCACAAGTTCCCCATTGTCGGCCTCGACCTCGACAGGCTCTGTACAGGGCACAGGGCGAAATAAACTCCAAATATGGCACAGCAAACATGTGTGGACGCTGGATTTCTTTGCCCTCGCTGCGCCTCCCTACCCTCCATGGATGGCATCGCCCCCAATGATCCCTTTTTGCCCTATCATCCGCATCCCTTTAAGTGCTTGCAGCAGGCCGCTGCGCAGGTATTGTGTCGGGCCTGCAGCCAGAGGCCTGCTGCCTGTTGCAACCATCCTGCAGGAGCACTCACCAGCGCACACACAGGAGCACTCATTATTGCACCCCTGCAAGCGCTCATGGCATCCACGAGAGGGTGCCCACAAGTGTATGAGGGCCACACCCGGCGCATGTATGCCCACAAGTGTATGAGGGCCTCACCTGGCGCATGTATGCCCACAAGTGTATGAGGGCCCCACCTGGCGCATGTATGCCCACTCACACCCGGCGCATGTATGCCCACTCACACAGCGCTCCAACGCTTGCACATGCTTGGCCCCACCTACAGGTGACCCTTCCGCTGCACACACACACATGCCCTTGTCTACAACTGCACACATGTGCGGCAGGCCCTAGCCTGCATGCACACACCCTCGTACAGTCACACACACAGTCACACACACAGTCACACACACGCAGCACTCAAGGCACGCACACGCATGCGCTCGCCCCCACTTCCAGGTGACCCTTGCACGGCACAAGTACACGCATGTTCATACCTACTGCACGCATGCTTGGTAGGCTCTTAAACACGTAAAAACATTCTCATACAGAAACAGACATACACATGCTTGCTTCGTTCGAGGCGCGCGCACGCACACACATGCACACCCTCAAACACACAGATACAAGTGCTTGCCCCTACCTCTAGGTGATCCAGGTACAGGACGCGCAGGCCGTCATGGGGGGCAGGGCGCAGGTGGTGGGGCAGGATGGCCAGCGGGGCAGGCAGCGGCGGCATCGACACACGCCGTGCGCGGGGACTTGGGAACGCCAACTCACTGGAGGGCAGGCGCGGGCTGGGCATGGCGCTGCCCGCCCTGCAGACAGTGCCTTCCGTGCGCGAGCGCGCACTAGGCAGGCGCGATTCGCCCTGCATGGGAATGTGCACACACGTGCCTGTGCATGTCTCTTGCACATGCTGTGTCTGCATGTGTTTGGCATGTGCTCGTGTCATGTGTATGTGTGTGTAAGGGGGGATCGAGGGGGGATGAGTGTGGATGAGCAGGATTCAGGGCACACTCTTGTGCTCAAGCCCACGCCTAGTAACCCACGAAGCTCCACACCTGGTCAATTCAGGGTCAAGCATTGATAGAATACACGCGTGCACACGGACACATGCACGCACACATGCGCCCAAGAAGCACGTAAACCACCTGTGCATTCGCAATTACATACACATACACACACATACATGAACACACACCTGCACGCACACGTGTACGCAAGCGCGCATGCACGCACCTGCAAGAAGCCACCAGGGCGTGTGCCCCGGAGCGCCTTCTGGTCCCAGATCTGTGCGACCTCAATGGTTTCCATCAGCTCTCGGTAGGTGGTGCCGGTGAACTCAAGACCCGTAGCCATGGCCCAATTTGAGATCTCCAGTGCCTTTTCGAGGTACCCCGCCTGCGCTCGCCCCGCAAGCAGTGACAGTGAGCACAAATGAGCAGGCTTCTAATGCCCTTCTAATGCCCACAAATGAGCAGGCTTCTAATGATACCCAACTTGCACCAGCGTCACCCAGCTAGCAGTAAGCAAATATGATTGACCAGTTTGTGGTGCCCAACTTGCAATAAAGACATGCAGTAGCAATAAGCATAAGCACCATATCGTTTGCATGCCCCCCCACATTAGCACAAACACAAACACGCACACGCACACACATGCACACACTTGATGCCACGCGCACAAGGTGGCGAATGTGCTGGCAGCAAAATGCGCAGATGCACGGGTTAGCGTGCCGGCACGACCCTCACTCTGAAGGAGTGAGCATGTGTATGTGTGTGTGCGCGCATGCGCATGCGTGCGAGCACAGCCCCATCTCTTGAGGGGTGCACGTGTGCGGTCTCTAACCTTGAAGAGAATGCTGTGCGTACTGTGCGTACGCGATCCCAGTTTCTCAAGTGCAGTTTGGGCAGCGCTGAACAAAAGCTTCCCCTGTGACCGCAGTCCCCCTGCACCCCACCTGGTGGCAACCCACTCGCACCTGGTAGCAGCACCTGGTGGCCACCCACTCGCAACTGGTGCCAGCACCTGGTGGCAACCCACCTGGTGGCAAGCTTGGATGAGGATGTTGTATGTGTCTATATTTGCAGGGATGGGGCTGTGCACGTCCCGGCCCGCCACCAGCCATTCATAGATGTCCAGGGCAGCCTGTTACACATATATTGACCAGCCATTCTAAGATAGACCGGCCATTCATAGATGTCCAGCAGTTAGTTGATAGACCAGCCATTCATGGATGCCAAGTGCAGCCTGTTGGCGAGCAGTACACACAAGGCACTGCTGCCATGCTGACTTGCACGCATGCGTGCATGTGCTCCTGTAAGTTTGTGCTCGCTTGAATGCATGTGCATGTTTTAGATCGAGCTGATTGCATGGGTGGTGTGGGCAGCCCAGGGAACGTAGAGAACTTGTAGGAAAGTGGTCGAAGCCACACAGGCGTAAAAGGTCCATTTGGAAAATTCCATCAAGTAACGCAGCAGTCACCTTCTGCAGGAGCAGCAGCAGCTGGTTAAGCAGCAGATTGATGCACACAGGGTCAACGCAGCACAACCCCAGGAAGCCGCCCTTGATGCACACTGTCAGCAGATACCGATGTAAGTAAATGTGCACAAGCACACACGCACACATGCAAACGTTCACACACACTGGCAGGTGCTTGCACAAAGGCTGAGTATAGCGTACCCCTACAAAGTTGGCCTTGACACACACTGTGAGCAGATACCAATGTAAGTGAATGTGCAAGCACACACGCACACACGCATGACCACACACAAACACGCTCACACTCACACACTGGCAGGTGCGTGCACACATGGCGGGCGCGGCACACCTCGAGCAAGCCGCCCTTGATGCACAATGTCAGCAGATACCAATGTAAGTGAATGTGCGCAAATAAAGACGGACGCCTGCATTGTTATCATACAAACACGCACGCACACACACTGGCAGGTGCGTGCACATGGGGCGGGCGCGGCGCACCTCGAGCAAGCCGCCCTTGATGCACAATGTCAGCAGATACCAATGTAAGTGAATGTGCGCAAATAAAGACGGACGCCTGCATTGTTATCATACAAACACGCGCGCACACACACTGGCAGGTGCGTGCACATGGGGCGGGCGTGGCGCACCTCGAGCGAGCCGCCCTTGACGCACGCCATGAGCAGGGCGTTAAAGGTCAGCGCGTCTGCAGGCACGTCCTCCGCCACCATGCCCTCAAAGATGCGCCGGGCCAGGTCCCACTGCCCATGGCGGGCACACATGCTCAGGATGGCGTTGTAGGCGCGCGTAGTGTCATGCAAGCGAATGGACTGCGCGCGCAGCAGTGGTGCAGAGGTGCAAGTGAGCGCGAGCGTAAGTGCGCAGGCTTTCTAGCGTTCTGGTATTCCGGTACTGGAGCACCATTATGGCCAGGAGGCAAGCAGGGGAGGGGGAGGGTGATTTCAGGCTGCTGTGCAGCTATATATGGGGGTGGCAGCGCAGCTGCGCAAGCGGGCCAGCACCGCGTTGGGCATGTAGGTGTGGGTGGGGCAGTGCGAGAGAATGCGTGTCGCACACCGTGTGGGCTTGAAGACATATTAGCTTGTGCTTGCGGCGGTTGAGCAAAACCGAGTTGGCGGAGCTTAAGCAGGGCAGTTGTGCCTTTTGGTGCTCCTGGTGCAACAGAAACGTAACGCTTTCTGAGACCTGGCTAGCAGTGGAACGGGGGCACTAGGCCACCTTTAAATGGTGCATTTTGCAACTCTGTCTGTTTAAGAGCCCTCTGTGGCAAACAACAGAGGTGTTGATTCACAAATGTGGCTGTCGGCCTGTGACCACCCAGGAATCGGTCTATCTCTATATGCCATACAGGAGCCCTCTGGCAAAAGACTGGTGCCACAGGCAATCAAGGCGCTGCCTTGGCACTCTTGCACAGGTGCGCGGCGCAACGGCTGCAGGTGTGCGAGCGGCTCAGTTGCCCACAACTTGCATAACAACTTACATCGGGCACACGTGAGCTACCATGCGCAAAGCAAGAAGGATCGTGACTCGCAGGTGCATTGGCATCATAGCATTTGTGCTGGGAAAAAGTATTTGCACAGGGTGCAGAAGTCCTCATGGCGAGTAGGTGCTCCTGAAATGATTACACTGCATGCAAGCAAGCGCATGAGTTACATAGGCCAGGGCTCTTGAGACGTGCGCATGCGTGCAAGCGTGATCGCAGAAGTGGGGGCACACACATACTCACACGGCCATACTTTTACATGCACACACACACGCACACGCATAAAACACACGCACACACCGCATTGCCTGAACTGCATGCCTGCACACGCACACGGCATGCAAGGCACGCCCGCCCTCCGACATTGACCTCTTTTGACACCGCCCACGCGCAAAAGCACTGTATTCTTCAAACACTCCTCGGCCCTCTGACCTTGAGGTCCTCAAACACCACTCGCGCGGCCTCCAAGCTAGGCGCCTTCAGCATCGCAGCCTCAAACACGTCCAGCAGCAAGTCCACCACGCTAGTGGGCAGCAGCGCCCCGTGCGGCCACGCGGCCACCGCGCGCATCGCCTCCTGCGCACATGAACAATCATGGCAGCTTCCCCCAGATGGCGCACGGGAACACTGGCGAATGCGCACTGCATGCATGGCCACTGGCTGGAAAAAGGGTGCTGACAGGGTGCTGACACGGGCCACTGGCTGACACAAGGGTGCCTGCCTGCGCTGGGATCCCAGGGTGCAGCGTTGCAGCAGCAGGGGGTCTGCCATTGCTCAGGGAGCCTGACCGTTGCACACTCACGCTTTCATGCTTGCGCGCGCGGGCCACAGTGCGCAAGCGCAATACTGTTGCGGTGCTGTGCGCGCCTGCAGTGTGCGCCGCTGTTGCGCTGCAGTGAGGTGTGCGCGGCCCGCTCAGTCCACAATTGCTCATGTGCAGCAGCAGAGGCTGTGCACAAGAGCTCACATCTGCTCAGATGCGCAGCAGCAGAGGCCATGCGCAAAAGTTCACAATTGCTCATATACAGCAGTAGAGGCTAAGCACAAAAGCAGAAGCTTTGACTCAAAGTTTGAGTCGTGGAGATCCTTTGTAGTTCCCTTTCCAAGGTATCATGTATGCCTTTTGTGTTCAACCCTCGTGGCTTGTGATCAGGATAAACTCCCCATTTATGGCACGCCCCTTTGTCAATGTGCCATGTGCCTTGCACAGGCTAACCGGGTACTCCAGCAGGAACGACAGGGCCTAGCACATGCACCTGCCAATTTCGAGGCATACGCAGCATCTGCATTTTGTCACCTCCTTTTACATCCACGCCCTTCCAACAAAGAGCCAGGTATCCCTTCAAGTTTGAATTAAATTCAAGCTCTCATATGCAAAGACACGCACACACGCGCACATGCGCACACCCAACATAAACACATACCCACACTGTACACACACACACGCAAAGCCAAGCCCTTGAGCAAGCCCTTGTGCAAGCCTGACCCTTGTGCAAGTCCTTGCGCTTAAAGCTGGCGGCTTGTGCAAGCACACGCACCGAATGCAAGCACACGCGCCCTGTACAAGCACACGCGCCTTGTACAAGCACACGCGCCTTGTGCAAGCACATGCACCTTGTGCAAGCCCTTGCGCTTGTGCGAGCCATGTACAAGCCCTTGCCCTTGTGCGCCTTGTGCAAGCACACGCGCCTTGTGCAAGCCCTTGCGCTTGTAGTTGGCGGCTTGAAGCACCATGGTTAAGCTGAACTCATTGGGCTCAAGTCCATCCAGTGGCATCTGCTCGAGCACCTGCACAATGACAGCCAAAAGTGAAATTGCCATGGTCTCGCCAGCACAGGCTGCCCTGATATTACGCTTGCTTATCAAATAGGTTGGCCAGAAAGGGCGGCCTGGCACAAGCGCATGCATGCTCCTCATGTGAGATGGGCGTATGGGGAGTCTGGAAGAAGGAGCGCCTGCTCCTTTACTTGGTTGGCTAGCAATGGCGGCCCAGTGAAAGCGCACGCATGCTTCTCTCGTGGGATGGGCATGTGGGGAGCCTGGCAAGTTGCCCGCCTTGCTACACACGCCTTCCCCCCCAAACGCACACACCCCAGCGCACCGCACCTCCAGCGCTTCCTGCGCATGCCCGCTGTGGCTGCATGCAGTGATGGCCAGGTTGGCGGCTAGCACGCAAGGGCGGAGGCCCACCGCCCGCCTGCGTGCATAGAGCTCGAGCGCAGCTGCAGGGCCATACACGGATGTGGCAGCCACACAGAGCGCCGCATCAATGACCGCTTCCGTGCGGCCGAGCTTGGGACGGGCCTCGTACAACCAGTCCGCCAGCGCCAAAGCAAGCCCGGCAGCGTCTGCGCGCAGCACACATTTCAGCGCCCACTTCGTGCGAGCGTGTGAGGTTGTGACTGTGTGCATCTACTGCTTCAGCTTACATCACTATAGCATGTTCTTCTGCTGTTCAGGGTTGCGCTGCGCGCTGCAACTGCAAGGCGCCCAGCGGCGGATGCCGCCAGAGCTGCTGCTCTCTTATCTTGAGTGCGCCTGCCCTAGCAATCACAGACAGCGGTTGGTGTGCAGCCGCAGGTCGGAGTGTGCAATGGCAGTGAACCAAGGCGCACAGTGAAGCTGCTCTGAGCACCCAAGGTTCTTGGCCTTTCATCACCCTGAGCTCAAGCAAGCAGACACAACACTTTTGCAGTGTGACACCTAAGGAACAAAGCAATAAGGCAACAGGCCGTGAAGTGGGAGATGTTGGAAACACTTGCCAACATGATCCTATGGAGTAAAAAATGCTTAGAAATCAGAATGCAATGTTATGCATTTATATGAAAAACCGCTCAGCATCTAAAGCTTGGCACGTGGGCAGCAATCAGTCAACAGGTCAACATATCCCAGGAGACAATTTAAGTAACTTCTTACACCCTGATACTCGCATTCTTGTTTTATGCATGATGGTGAGACATGACTCATTTTGATGGCAATGTGTATTTGAAATTACAAACTATGCCAAAAATAACTATGCCAAAAATTAGCAAATTGAAAAATTGGTGTGAATTATTCACTGTAAGCTGACTTTGTTCTCTAGATAGGCAGGTAATTAGGTAGACTGGTTTTGGCCATGTCTGATCGATGAGATATAGGTCATCTTCAATCAGTGTGTGCCTGTGCCATTGAAATCATGCTCGTATTTGCGGTGAAACAGCATTCATGCGAGCATGTGTTCATGCACACATACATTTGTTCAGCCCACGAGAATTCATATTTACTTCTTTACCACTGTGTCAAGCCCATGGACTTACTAAGGCAAGTGCAACTTTCAAACCAGTGCACGAGCTCGCAGATGCGTGCTTCCATGGAGGGAGGCCCATAGCTCACCCGTGGATCCGAGGGCTGTCACTAAGAAGGACGCAGTGAGCTCATCCAGGGCCTCATCCTGGAGGACAGCCAAGACAGCATTTCTAGGGGGGTCCAGCAACGGCTTGCGGTTGTACCTGTCCACCTGCTTGCGCCTCGCTGTCAGGTCTGCTACATGCTTCTGCAGAGAGTTGCAAGCGAGAAACGGAAAATGAGATGCCTCTGGAAAAACTATAGTCTGCCCGGAAGCACATGCAATTCATATGCAAAACAAGGCTAGGCTCTCTTTCGTACGCCATCCAACAGTGTGCATGCAAGACCAGGGGGCCATTGGGCTTCAGAGGAAGTCTCAAAGATGGCAATTGAGCGAATTTTGCACAATTCACCTGAAGCCTGTCACATAGGCACAATGCACGGAAGCGACGCTCACTGACGTCCGGACCATCCCTAGACATATGAACAAAAATGCATGATGCTGGGGATGGTTTTCTTATCCGACATAATCTAAGTTAAAAAATTGAAATAAATAGAAACTTAGCTCAAATGCGTGCTTGCTATAGTCCTTATGAGTGAATGTCCTTATGAGTGAATGTCCTTATGAGTGAATGTCCTTATGAGTGAATGTCCGTAGACTGATAGAGAAAATCTTCTATAATCCAGCCTGTGCTCAGTGGCAGTGACCCAGCTGAAGCCAACATGAGCGCCCCTCGGACCCTGCCAGCTCTCAAGGTATGTTCAGAATTTGGAAGGAGAACATCTTGCATAGACTTGCAGCGTTATGAATGGTTCCAACTGTCCTCCCCTCACTCGCAGGATTTATGTGTTCAAGTTGTTGCTGTCAACTTTGAGGAAAACCCAACTTTTGGGCCACTGCCTGAAAAGTACATCCGGAAGATCACGAACATCCTTGCATTGGACTTGCCTTTAGAGCTCGTGGGATCAGTGAGTGCTGCATGACACTTATATTCTTCCCTTTTTCCAAGCTCTGTTGTGGAGTCAGCCAAACGAGACGGCCACATGGCCTTCTTGTTTTCTTGTGCCTGCTCCCATGGTTAGCTGGAGCAACTGCCCACCAAAAACAAAAAGTTATGAGCCTTTTTCAAATCTTGTAGTTAATTAACGATGAGGATTACTGGAGGCGGAGGTGCAATGCTCGATGGAAGAGCCTGGAGGTAAGCAGATTGCTGCACCTCGCGAAGAACATCTTGGTTGTAATGACTGACAACCTAGAGAGGCGTAAATGAAAAGACGTCAGCCTAAATTCTTATGACACGACGAATCTTTTACGCTTTACCCTGTGCAAATGTCTGCCTTGCAGCCTGCAGCACACGGCAACTCATACAAGCAGATGTATTTTGAGCGCAACTTACAGGATGCCATTGAGCAGTGAGTAGCCTTGAAATGTCCTTTCTGTTGATTGGGATGCTTGTTTTGGAAAGTTGCTCGTCATGCTCATCAGTACAATAGCAGGCAGATGTACCTGCACATGGCAGGTACTCACGGCACTGTGGCCTTTTGGGACATTACTAATGCGTTGTAGGACAGCCAGCTAGCTGGTGGTCGCCCCCTTTATGCTTCATTGGATTATGAAATAGTGCTGCTTGAAAAGTCATTGGGGCCGGGTTGCCAAAACAGGAGCAGAGCAACAGGTGTTGGTGGGGTGGAGGGGGTTGGCACAGCTTGCACCGCAATCATTTCCATGGTGGGGACAGAAGCTCCCCATTCTTCATCAGTTTGTCAACCGGCACTGGTGCATGGCCGCCCCAAGTTGTTGTGGGTAGAAGTGGATAAAGTTCAAGCACTTGTCAGACGTGGCTCATAACGGAGCCAAAGAGACCCCCAAAAGGCTCTGTAATCCTTATAATAGCAGGTACCCAACCCTTGCCATGACATCACATCAAATAATCAGTGACACTTTGGCTTATAATGTTTTAATTGCCAAGGCTCCCTGCACACTCCTTGCAATTATTAAGCAGGGGTTCTTGGGGGTCTTGTGAACATGCGCACCAAGTTGGTATCCGCCGCAACAAAGGGTTGCGGTTTATGCAACCCATTTTCCCATTCTCTGCAGGTATACGCCCTCAATGACGTCAGAGAATGATTTGAGGCGGCTGATGACTTATTCTCGCCGGTTCGTGCAAACGCTGAACTTGCGGCAGCTGCCTTCACACATGGACCTGGGCATCATCTTCGACTGCATGGTCAGGTGAGTGGGTAATATTAGAGGCAGCTTTAACTGCATGGTCAGATGAGTTGGTAATTGTAGAGGTAACATCCCAGAAAAGTATGAAGCCCTCAACACTTGCACCATAATGAGTGCAATAAGGACGCGCATGTTGGTACACACTGTGTCTGCAAGATCCTTATGGCTATTGAAGGCATTTTACGTCACGTAACGCTCAACCTCATTATAAGTGTCTGCCACTCCACGTGTCGCGATTGTCCTGTGGTTTGATCTCTTTTACATATCGACCTAGAATGAGCCTTCCAAGCTCTCCTAGTTTCTACAGGCCCACAGGCATCCTTTCCAATCTACACTGGTCATGTCTAGCATGTCTGCCTGTGTTCGTAAACCCTGATTTATAGAAGCTCCATCTGTGGCACAACAACCATCACAATATGATGCCCATGACGCATGCATGCATGCACGCAGCTCCCCCAGCTCCCTCACAGTGCACTACAACCTGCAAAATGTGGGCATGGAGTATGACCGCTCCCTCTTTGGTATGAAGCTGGCAGACTGCCGCAACTTGGCCAAGGCACTGGAGTCAAATGAGACGCTGACTTACCTAGATGTGTCCAACAATGCACTCGATGATGACAAGGTGACCAGTTTGGATGGTGGCAAGCTTCTACCCTTGAGCCTGCCCGATGTCAATTGATCCACCTTGTTATCCATGCCAGCGTCAAAAAGTTGCTCGTTTGGAAACTGTACAGCATAGAATTACAATGGAGCAGGCATGGGAAACGTATTTGAACTAGACTCCTGGACCTGTTTCCTCTGATGCTCCAGAGATGGGCTGCAAAGTGCAACCCAATAACGCGTGCATTACAAGAGTGTGCCCGAACCTGCCAGCGTTACCATGGCTGATTGCATGTCCATTTAGACATGTGCATTTAGACATGTGCAGGCCTCCACTATGCCTGAGCTCTCCTCCCATGCGCTATGCTGAAGCTTAATGAAATACCAGCATGGCAGCATGGCATACATCTTTGCAGAGGACACCAGATTTCAAGGCTCACACAAATCCAAGGTGTTTTTACCCTTGAAGCTAATTCATCTGCTCACTGCAGTATCATGCACCTGCAGGGGAGCCAGATGCATGAGTCTGGCAAAAATTTGAATGTTTCTGCTTATTTCTACCCTCTGCAGGTACGCATGCTGGCCTCAGGACTAGTGGAGAATACGTCAATCACGCATCTCAACATCTCTCACAACAAGGTGAGGGCAGGACTGGCAGCAAGAGAGGTGAACATATAAACTTCTCAACAGAAAAAAGGTGGATGCGCATCTCCTGGTCGTCGTCATATGGGTTGAAATCCCAGGTTGAAAAATTGTGGTCCCCGGCAAAAGAAATGGGAAGGGGCGCATTTTCACGACCTGCATCTAAGATGGCCGCTAAGCCCACATCACGACAGAGACAGTGTCTGTAGCACAAGCAGAATCCCAGAATGGATTCACATTGATATAACCCATGCTAAGCTTGAAAAACAGAACAAGCGGATGGAGGACCTTGTCTGACAGCAAACGGATAGGATACGGAGCAAGAGTTACATTGCCATTATTGGAGGCTTTGTGCGTGACCTCTACCCTCTGCCTTGTGAGATGCCAGAAGATGTACCTGTAAGAAAATCAAATTCTACCTTGTCTATTGTTTGATGAACTCGTAAAAATCGGGGAACGCTGCACGTGCTCCATTGTCGCGGTATTTGCCACAAGACAGTTACTATAAGGGAGCTTGCATAAACGTATCGGGTGCACCAGACTGTTTGAGCATGTGCTGTAAGCCAAGCTCAACTGCAGCAAAATCCAAGATCGCTGCTGCTTAGTTTTAAGGAGACCCTTGAAATAGTACCTGTAAGTGCGTGTTCTTTCAGGATGGCTTCTTCCATTCGCTTTTGTATGTCACATTTCTTTGGTGAGGCTTTACCTTGCTTAAGGACATTGAGTACAGCTGTGTACTGCAAGGTCACTCAGTTATTGCTCAGCTGCATATGCCATCATATAACTTGCAAGCAATAAAATGTCTGCATGTCTATTCAAAACTTTAGTACAAGTATGGTTTTGGAATCCTTGTATTCATTATTCACTATTTCTTTCTCTTAGTTCAGCAATACGTCATCCTCGTATGGGTCATACGATTGCAAGTCACTTGTCTCCTCTTACATTCTTCATCATTCTTCAGCGCTGTCCATACATATGTAGGTGGCTGATCGAGGGATGCGAGCCTTGGCTAAGCTGCTGGACATGCGCAGTGTGATCTCTATCCTAGAGCTCCAAGTAAGCTTTCATCAGGATGCGGGCTTGGCAGCTGCAGCCGCTGCACAATATTTTGTTTGTTGAATGGACCTAGAGCAGCTGCACTTGGTAGTGCAATTTGTAGTCAGTTAAAGGGCTGTTTAACTTCATGTTGGGTTATTTCAAGCGTCAGGCAATGCAATGCCCAATAATGCATCACTTGCAGGACAACCAAATACATACAGAAGGAGCCAAATCATTAGCTCGAGTACTTAAGTCCAACCAAGCATTGACTTCTCTCAACCTCAGGTACGTAGAATGGCCTTTTCAGCTGTTGCTGTGTGTGCATGCTTGAGAAAATGCATGCGTGCATGCTCATTTTGCTCCTGTTTGTGCTCACAAGCATGTCTTGGTTTACCCATTCATGCCTGTTTGCCAAAAGATGAATTGCAGAACTTTGAAGATAGTCTGTCCTTGCCTTCTTCTCTCCAAAGTGTAGCATAATGTTATTTGCATGCAGGTTGAACCGCATGGGTGATGAGGGGTGCAAAGTAGTATGCGAAGCATTGAAGGCCAACCCTTCATTGCGAAGCCTTAACATTGCAGCAAACTCAGCGGGGAAGGTGTGTGTGTTGCACTACCATGCTAAGGATGAGGGGTGGACCAGGAGGAGGGAGGAGCTATCCTCTTGCTGTCATGATTATTGTATTTCCATCTGCAAGCCTAAAAGTTGCTAAAACTTAACCAATCCATGTGACCCAGCTCAAAGGACATAGAGCATAGAGAAGGGCAGTGCAGCTAGCTGATGTGAAGCTTTTGTGGTGTGTCTTGCTCAAGCTTTGCTTCCCAGAGCGTGGTTGCATGAGCCCTGCACATAACTTCTCACAAAGTTCTTACACATGTTTTTGTACACAATACAGAACTCAATGACAGCCCTGGCGGCCATGGTTCGCTTGAACAAGACCCTTACGCAGCTGGACGTGTCATGCAATGCAGGCTTTGGGCCAGAAGGATGTGAGCAGGTAGCTTTGAGCGCTGGAGCAACCAGCGACCACTCCTTTCAGACTTGCTGTTTCTGCGCTATGCACACAGCATGTGAGGGGCTCAGGCACCTCGAACAACCTTGATATGACTAGAACGAAGCAGTGCGCTCGCATCCATGTACAGTGTATAAATTTTGTAGCCACTTCACCATTTTACTAGGATCCCCTTTGCTCTAAGTTTAATACAGCGATGATTGCCAAAAGAGCCAGCTGTGCACGCTATCATAGACATGACACACATGGCTAAGCGGACCAGGATGCCTTCTCGAGTGTGCACATTGTTTAAGGGGTTTTTCCGGCAAATGTGCGTGATCTGCAGCTGCGGCGCGCGGTTGAGAACAATGGCTCGCTCCTACTGTGTGATTTGCGTCAGTGTGGGGCTGAGGCAGATGACGCTTTTGCGGTGAGTTGTTTAGTACAGCCCAGCAAAACAATCTTCAAGCTTTAGCAGTGCTCTATTTCTTCCTCAAATATGTTGGCTATGTTGCGCTCTTTGTCATGACTTTCTCTCTTTTCATGTCTGTACCCTGTGACAAGGTTGCGATATGGCTTGCTTGTTCAGGTTGCAGAAGCCCTGCGCGCACGGTTGGAGCGGAAGGAGAAAGCTAAAGTGCTGTCCAAAAACGGATAGGGTTGCAAGAGCAAAGACGCACATAAAAGCCAAGGCAGGCTTTAAGTGATGTTATGCTGATTTTCTTGTTGTGAGCAGGTTGCATGAATGGTGTTGTGATTGCTGCGCACTCAGCCACTGGCTAGGAAGCAGAATGGAAGCCGCAAAATGGTTGAAGCACTGGCTGTTGAACCTTTTTGTCACTCATCTGGCAGACTGTGATTGCACATTGATCAAAGATAAGGCAATGTGAGGGATACATAGCTGGACCTGTTGAACAAGGATTTCTTGAAGTGGTCACCCCACAAGCCAAACTGCTCAGCAGCCATCTCCAAGTGCGACATGCAAAAGCAAGCTGTAATGCCCCCCTGATTGAGTGTGATTAAAAGTATCAAATCATGAGCTCACTGTGATCCATTGGTTGTCTTCAGTGACCTTGCATGCCTGACTCTTCAGTCTCATCGTGGGCCAACTGTCATTTGCTTGGTGAAAGTTTAAGTTTAAAGGGTTAACCGCCAGCCAGGTCGTTAGGCTGATTGGTTTGTTGCTGGTCTTCGCCAGCCAAAAAATAGTCCATAATGTCCGAAATGAAATGGCAGAGTCTATCGTGCCGTTGAGAAAGAAAATCAAGGACAGTCTGACTAGGCAAGGCATGTGGTGAAAGAAAGAAAGAAAGAAAGAAAGAAAGGCTACGCCAACAAGGTAACCCCTGTTTGCGTGAATTAAGGAAAAAGTTTACATCTTGTGGTGCAAGCATCTCCCTGGTGGAGGAGACTCATGACTCTTTGGGCCAATTTGTCTCCTTTTCCTTAATCGATGTAGGGAGTGGTTGCACTGCCTACGTAGTTTTTCTTTTCTTTTTCTGGTGCACCAGGCAAACCTCCAGCATCAAACGAGGAAGAAGGTCATTAGTGGGGGTCGGGAGGGTTCTGAAAAGAGCCATATGTTCTTTTCTTGATGTTTACCAACCTCCTACTTGTATTTATGATCTTAGTTGCATATTGAAGAGAGTAACTTTTCTTACTCTACACCAGTCTAGGCCAAGCTTGCTAAGGGGTAGTTCAGTATGACTTTTATAGATGGTCCCCATCACTCCAATAAGGATGGTATGTAGTCTTACTTTGTGGCATTGTTGTGCACAACTTGGTTTACATTCAGTGTACGAACTACGACAATGATTGTCGTAGTTCACACGCCACATTTGCTTTTTGTTGGAACGTGATTTTGTGTGGCACGATGCCCTGTCTATAGACCATGTGGTATGAGGCTTTCTGCAGAACACAGTGAATTGTTGGCTTGGTGATGCTTTTGGCAGTTGGATTTACCAGTTTGTTGTATGTCCAGTGGATTATGGCCTGGTCATAACAACAAAGTGAGCAACAGCAGCAGCAGCAGCAGCAGCAGCAGCAGCAGCAGCAGCGACAGCAGCAGCAGGGGGCCAGCAGGAGCAGCAACAACAACAAAATGAGCAACAGCAGCAGCGACAGCAGCCAAGGGAACTGCAGCGACAACAGCAACAGCAGCAGCAGCAGCAGCAGGAGCAACCACAACAAGAGCAGAAGCAGCAAGAGCAACGCCGAAGGCTGACAACATTGACGCCGACAAAGAGGGAGGCGACCGGGACTCCCCCGACACAAGAACATGGAGATCCATCAAGACAAGGAAATCTCCAAGAGCATGCTTGTGAGCTGGCTCGCAAACGTGCGAGCGCTCTGGCAGCTGGTTGGTTGAAGTAGCTAGTCAGCAAACCTTGCTCTATTTTGATCTTAGAAGTAGAGGCTCTCCAGTTGTCATCCGTTGCTGTCGTCGGAATGTTGTTTTTCGTTACCAGCTGTGGTTTCCACAGTTACTGACTTGATTACCAGCCTGGTAACCAAGCCAGAAACCCACTGGTAAT
>LFCJ01001464.1_pt1 | contig 16502 bp, 10 predicted proteins | sample 643141 | NCBI WGS metagenome assembly LFCJ01 (sample SAMN03766243, study PRJNA286221) | soda lake metagenome | biome: soda lake; feature: Kulunda steppe; material: water; isolation source: sample B1-Br-g2 brine of Lake Bitter-1 | place: Russia: Kulunda steppe | collected 2010-07 | reverse complement strand
GCCGGGATCGTATCGTCGGCACCAGCCGCGACGTGCAGCTGGTGCGCCGCAGCGGTGAAGTGCTCTGGGTCAACCTGGCCCTGTCGCGTTTCGTGGTCGACGGCCGCCAGTGCTATACCGCCTTCGTGCGTGACATCACCGCTCAGCGGCGCTACCGCACCCTGATGGAGAGCACCCTGGAACAGGCCCTCAATGCCGTGGTGACCATCGATCGTGACAATCGCGTCACCTTCTTCAATGCCGCCGCCGAGCGGCTGTGGGGCTACGGTCGCGACGAGGTGATCGGCCACAACGTCAAGATGCTGGTGCCCGAGGCCATCCAGGCGCATCACGACGACTACGTGCAGCGCAACCGCGTGTCCGGCGAGGATCGCCTGGTGGGCCGAACCCGGGAGGTGGAGGTGGTGCGCCAGGACGGCAGCCGCACCTGGGCCAGCCTGTCGCTGGCGCGCATCCGGCTCGACGACGACCTGGTCTACACCGCCTTTCTGCGCGATGTCTCCGCGGAGGTCGCCCATCGCGAGGCGATGGTGGAGCGCATGGAAGAGTTCATCACGGCCAGCGAGCGGATCACCGCCTTCGTCGACGACATTCAGGAGATCGCCACCCACACCAACCTGCTCTCCCTCAACGCGGCCATCGAGGCGGCGCGAGCCGGCGATGCCGGCCACGGCTTCGGCGTGGTGGCCCACGAGGTGCGCGCCCTGGCGCAGCGCTCGGCCCGCTCGGCGCAGGAGGTGAACGAGGTGGTAACCCGCACCCAGCGGCTGTTCGGCGAACTGCGCGAGGCCCTGGAGGCCCTCGAGGCGTCGGCGCGGGGCCGCTGAGCCCCCGGTCGAGGTCGACACGCTCGGGCCGGGGTCTCTCGCCGCGCCCCGTGCAGGGCAGCCGGCAGGCGCTCAGGGAATCAGCGACATCCACACGCTCTTGAGCTCGGAGTACTCCTCCAGAGAGTGGTGGGACTTGTCGCGGCCGTTGCCCGACTGCTTGACCCCGCCGAAGGGCATGGTCTGGTCGCCGCCGGCCCAGTTGTTGACGAACACCTGGCCGGAGTGCAGCCGCCGGGTGACGCGCATGATGCGGTCGAGGTCCTGGCTCCAGAGGCCCGCGGCCAGGCCGTAGACGCTGTCGTTGGCCAGGGCCACGGCCTCCTCTTCGCTGTCGAAGCCGAACACCGAGAGCACCGGGCCGAAGATCTCCTCGCGGCCGATGGCCATCTCGGCGGTCACCCCGTCGAACACCGTGGGCGGAATGAACAGTCCCGGCCCCTCCAGGGCCTCGCCGCCGGCGCGCAGCCGGGCGCCCTCCTCGCGGCCCTTCTCGATATAGCCCAGGACGCGGCGGTATTGGGTGTCATCGACGATGGCCCCCATGAAGCTCGCCGGGTCGAGGGGGTCGCCGGGCTGCATCCGCTCGGCCGCCGCGACGACCTTGTCGATGAAGGCCTCTCGCACCGAGTTCTCGACCAGCAGCCGGGAGCCGGCGATGCACACCTCTCCCTGATTGTGGAAGATCGCCGCCGCGGCGTGCTTGGCCACCCGATCCAGGTTCCGGCAGTCGGCGAAGACGATGTTCGGCGACTTGCCGCCGCACTCCAGATAGACCCGCTTGAGGTTGGACGCCCCGGCGTACTGCATCAGCTGCTTGCCGGTGGCGGTGGAGCCGGTAAAGGCCAGGCAGTCCACCTCCATGGAGAGCGCCAGGGCCTTGCCCACCGTATGGCCGAAGCCCGGCAGCACCTGGAAGACGCCGCGGGGAATGCCCGCCTCCCGGGCAAGCGCCGCCAGGCGCAGCGCCGACAGGGGCGACTTCTCCGAGGGCTTGAGGATCACGCTGTTGCCGGCCGCCAGCGCCGGGGCGACCTTCCAGGCGGTCATCATCAGCGGGAAGTTCCAGGGCACGATGGAGGCCACCACGCCCAGCGGCTCGCGCAGCACCAGCGCCAGGGCCTCCTCGCCGGTGGGGGCGACCTCGCCGTAGAGCTTGTCGATGCACTCCGCCTGGTAGCGGAAGCAGGCGATGGCGCCGGCCATGTCGCCCATGGCGCTCGACACCGGCTTGCCCATGTCCAGGGTATCGAGCAGGGCAAGCTCATGCTTGTTGGCCTCCATCAGGTCGGCCAGGCGCAGCAGCACCTTCTTGCGCTTGCCCGGCGCCAGCCGCGACCACTCGCCGGCCTCGAAGGCGGCCCGGGCATGGCCCACGGCGAGCTCGGCATCGGCGGCGTCGCAGCTGGCCACCTCGGCCAGGGTCTCGCCGGTGGCCGGGTTGAGCGTGGCAAAGGTCTCGCCACCGACCGCCGCGACGAAGGCGTCGTCGATGAAGGCGCGGGTCTCGAGCCCTTTCTCGAACCTGAGGGAGGCGGCCAGGGCCTGCCAGTCGGCATGGGTCTCGGGGGAATGGGAGCGGCTCATGCGAGGCTCTCCTCCTGGTTGTCGGTTATCGGATCGCCCAGTCGGGCCAGGGTGTCGTCCAGCGCCGTATGGGCCTTGTGTATCAGCTCATCGATCTCGGCGCGGGTCATCACCAGCGGCGGCGAGACGCTCATGGTATCACCCACCGAGCGCATCACCAGGCCGCCGCCGAAGCAGAGATCGCGACAGAGGGTGCCCACTCCTCGAGAAGCAGCGAAGCGCTCACCGCCGGCGGGATCGCCCAGCGCCTGGAAGTCGGCGAGGGGGGGGCAGTGTTATGCTTTGCTCACCAGATTCCTGCCGAACTCCCGCTACAGACGAAGAAAATCGGGCGCCACCCTGGCATATTCGTAAATTATTTGACAACACCTTCTCCCCCCACAAGGATAGAAGGCACCAGGACTGCAACGCCCAGAGGTACGCCAATGCCGGTTCCCGACGATGTCCGGGCCTTTCTCGACGACCATCCGGAGATCGCCAGCGTCGACCTGCTGATCAGCGATCTCAACGGCGTGATGCGCGGCAAGCGCATCCCTCGGCAGAGCCTGACCAAGGCCTACACCCGCGGCATCGCCCTCCCCGCCTCCGTCTTCGCCCTGGACATCAACGGCCACACCATCGAAGCGACCGGACTGGGCCTCGACAGCGGCGACGGAGACCGCCTCTGCCGCCCGATTCCCGGCAGTCTGAAGCCAGTGCCCTGGGTCACCCGGGGCCATCAGGCCCAGCTGCTGATGACCATGGAGGCGTTCGATGGCACCCCCTTCTTCGCCGACCCACGCCAGCTGCTGAGCCGAGTACTGGGGCGTCTAACCGCCAAGGGCCTGACCCCCGCGGTGGCGGTGGAGCTGGAGTTCTACCTGGTGGATCGGCAGCGCACCGCCGTCGGCCTGATCCAGCCTCCCTGCTCGCCGGTCAGCGGTGAACGCGCTACCCAGAGTCAGCTCTTCTCCATGCTGGAACTCGACGAGTACGCCGACTTCCTCGAGGAGGTTCAGGACGCTGCGCGGGTCCAGGGGCTGCCCCTGGAGACCGCTCTCAAGGAGTGCGCCCCGGGGCAGTTCGAGATCAACCTGATTCACTGCAACGACGCGCTGCTGGCCTGCGACCATGCGGTGCAGCTCAAGCGCCTGATCAAGGGCGTCGCCCTGCGCCACGGCTTCGAGGCCACGTTCATGGCCAAGCCCTATGGCCAGGAGGCGGGTAACGGCATGCATGTGCATATCAGCCTGCTGGACGAGAACGGCCACAACGTCTTCAGCGAGGCAGGTGACGATCCCCTGGGCGGCCCCCGGCTGCGCCAGGCGGTGGCCGGCCTGCTGGCGCTGATGCCCGCCTCCATGGCGATCTGCGCGCCCAACCTCAACGCCTTTCGACGCTTCCAGCCGGGGCTCTACGTGCCCATGGCCCCCACCTGGGGCTTCGACAACCGCTCGGTGGCCCTGCGCATTCCCGCCGGACCGAAGGCCGCCAGGCGCATCGAGCACCGCGTGGCCGGCGCCGACGCCAACCCCTACCTGCTGCTGGCCGCCCTGCTGGCCGCCATCCACCATGGCCTCAGCGAGCGACTCGAACCGGCGCCGCCCAGCCTCGGCAACGCCTACGAGCAGACGGCGCCCAGCCTCACCAACAGCTGGCAGCAGGCCCTCGATCTCCTGGCGGCCGACGAGGTCCTGAACGAGGCCCTGGGGCGCGATTTCCTCCACGTTTATCTGGCCAATCGGCGCGCCGAACGCGCCCAGGCCCTGCAGGCGGTAAGCCAGCTCGAGTACGACTGGTACCTGCGCCACGTGTGAGTCGCCTGTTCACCGGGCGACAGGCAGCAGCGCCTCCAGACCGGCCCGGGTGGGCTCGGTCTGGTTGAAGGTGTAGACGTGCAGGCCGACGAAGCCCTCGTGCGCCACCTCCAGCGCCGGCCAGAGATCGCGCAGCAGGGCGTCGGGACGATAGAGGGAGGTCCCGAACAGCCGGCTGAACCAGCCGTCCCGGCGGCGCAGGGCGCGCAGCGAGGGACCCAGCCCCAGCCGCAGGGCGATGGTGAGCAGGCGTCGACGATCCATCACGCCAGGGATGCCGGCGTAGACCGGCAGGGGCAGACCGAGGCGCCGCTGCCGGTCCCGCCAGGCCAGCAGGGGCGCCGCCTCGAAGCAGAGCTGGGTGACGGCATAGTCGGCCAGCGCCGCCTTGGCCTCGAGGTCGCGCTGCAGGGGAGCCGCCGCGATCCGGTGGTGGCCTTCCGGATAGGCGGGCACCCCGACCCGCTCGGGCCGCGTCGACAGCGCGGCCATGGCCTCGAGCAGCGCCAGGCCGTGGGGAAAATCCCCCACCGGGCGCTCGGCATCGCCGCCCACCACGAAGACGTCCTCGATTCCCAGGGCCGCCAGCTGCGCCAGCAGTCGCTCCAGGTGGTGGCGATCACGCATCAGGCGCGCGGCGAGGTGGGGCACCGCCTGGAAGCCCGCCCCCACCAGCCACTCGCTGGCCTCCAGGGTGCGCTCGAGGCCGTGGCGCGGCGAACAGGTCACGGTGACCACGGCACCGGCGGGGAGCGCCGCGGCGGCCTCCCGCATGCCGCGGATCGGCAGCAGTTCAAAGCGGGTGGCCAGCCAGGGCGGGCGGGCAAGGGCCGCCAGGGCGGCCCGGTTGGCATCGTTCATGGCGCCCTCCAGGCACTCACAAGGCAATCGCAGTTGCCTGTCAGCAATCGCTATTGGGGTCAGACCCTGAGGCCTCCCCAGATTTTTCTCGGCGTTGGCGGCAGGTTCGCCTCAACAAGCGCCGAGGTCGTCCCTGGGGAATCCCCAGATTTTTCTCGGCGTTGGCGGCAGGTTCGCCCCAACAAGCGCCGAGGTCGTCCCTGAGGGGTCAGACCCCGGCCAAGTCACGAAGCCCGTCATGGTGCGCCTTGCGAGCGGGTTCGCCGCCGCCGGGGTCTGACCCCTCAGGGCCCGCCAACGCTGGCAAAGTCGCACCGAGATACCGACAGGCAGTTGATTTTATTCGGTTATTCGTGGGTAGGCCTCAGGGTCTGACCCCACCGCTCTTTGGCCTGCCCCCGGTGTCCCTCGTTACCGTTAGACTCGACTGCTGGCGTGATCACCCCTTGGGAATCGCCTTGGCCGGGTCGTGGAAGGGCTTCTCCACCACCACGGCGTCCTGCATGCCGGTATTGGCCTCGATGCGCAGGGGCGTGCCCAGCTCGGCATGGGCGACGGGCACCATGGCGTAGCCGATGTTGCGCTCCTGACGCGGCGAGTGGGTGGCCGAGGTCACCTTGCCGATGCGCTCGCCGTCCGGGGCGAACACCGGAAAGACGTCGATCATCGAGCCGTCGGTGAAGTAGCCCACGCCGGGGCCGTCGATCTCCACCCCCACCAGCTTGCGCGACACCCCCTCCGCCTTGATCCGCTCCAGGGCGGCACGGCCGATGAAGTCGTCGTCGCCGCGCAGGTCGACCATCCAGTCGTAGCCCATGCCCACCTCGAAGGGGTTGGTGGCGTAGTCGATATCGCAGCCGAAGGCGAGGATGCCGCCCTCGATGCGGCGGATATGGCAGGGGCCGATCACCTGCATGCCGTGGGGCCGGCCGGCCTCGAAGACCCGCTGCCAGAGCGCCTCCCCGAAGCGGGTGGCATCGCGCAGGTAGATCTCGTAGCCGATCTCGCCGGAGTAGCCGGTGCGCGAGATCACCACCGACATGCCGTCGAGCTCGGCCTCCATCAGGTGGTAGTAGGGGATTCCCAGCACGGCGTCGCCGAACAGGTCCACCATCACCGCCTTGGCCCTGGGGCCCTGAACCTGTACCGGGGCCACGTCCACCTCGCCAAGGGTCACGTCCAGCCCGGCGTTGACGGCCAGCCCACGGCACCAGAGCAGGATGTCGCTGTCGGCCAGGGAGAGCCAGAAGCGGTTCTCCTCGATGCGCAGCAGCACCGGGTCATTGAGGATGCCGCCATCCGGGGCGGTGACAAAGACATACTTGCACTGCCCCACCTGGCACTGGCGCATGTCGCGAGGCACCAGGCGCTGGACGAAGGTGAAGGCGTCCGGGCCGCTGATCTCGATCTGGCGCTCGACCCCCACGTCCCAGAGGGTGACGCCCTGCACCAGGGCCCAGTACTCCTCCACCGGGTCGGTGTAGAGCCGGGGGTGATAGTGGTGGTTGTAGACGCTGTACTTGCGCACCCCGTGACGCCGCGAGGCGTAGAAGAAGGGCGACTTGCGAATACGCGGATAGAGCAGGATCTCGGGCGCCTGCTGACCCTGGGCGATATTGTGGATGACCTGGGACATGACCTGCCTCCTCGACGCGGTGGACGGCACCCGCTGCCGCCCCTGTCTGGAAGCTAGTGCCCGCCGGCGGGGGGCATCTCGCTGTGGGCGTCGGCCACTTTGGCCGCGGCGACACGCCGCCCATCATGCTGTCGTCGAGACGCAAGGCAGCGTCGCCGGGGGACAGAGAGCCGCCCGCCAGCTACCTATGCTGTACGCAGAGGCCCACCCGCAGTGACCCCAGGAGGCAAGCATGGCGACCCTTCCCACTCAGGCAGCGGCGGTGATCATCGGCCAGGGCGGCATCGTGGGCGCCTCGGTGGCACACCATCTGATCGAGCAGGGCTGGCGCGATCTGGTCGGCCTCGACGGCGCCGCCATCCCCACGGATGTCGGCTCCACCGCCCACGCCTCCGACTTCTGCTACATGACGTCCCACGACCGCCTGACCTGCTACACCACCACCTACAGCCGCCGCTTCTACGAGGCCCTGGGCCACTACCATCGGGTGGGCGGCCTGGAGATCGCCCGGGTCGGTGACGATGCCCGCCTCGCGGAGCTTCAGCGCAAGGTGGCCTCGGGCAAGGCCTTCGGCACCCGCGCCCGCATGATCGACGCCGACGAGGTGGTGGAACGCTTCCCGCTGCTCGATCGCGAGCGGATCCTGGGCGGCCTGTGGGACCCCGACGCCGGCCTGGTGGTGCCGCGCTCCCAGCGGGTCGCCGGGGTCCTGGTCGAGCGCGCCGTGGCGAGCGGCCACCTGAGCGTCTTCCCGGAGACGCCGGCCGTGAATATCGACGTCCAGGCCGGCCGGGTATGCGGCGTCGAGACGCCCAAGGGCTATATCGCCACCCCCGTGGTGATCCTCACCGCCGGCATCTGGGGACCGCTGCCCGCGGCCACGGCGGGGGTGGCGCTGCCGCTGATGCCGGTGGAACATCCGCTGATGTTCTTCGGCCCCTTCGAGGCCTTCGCCGGCAGCGGCAAGGAGATCGGCTACCCGCTGCTGCGCGACCAGGGCAACTCCGCCTACATGCGCGACACCGGCGATCCGCGCTCCACCGAGGGGGGACTGCTGGAGTGGGGCTACTACGAGCCCGTCGAGCCTCGCCTGGTCCATCCCGGGGATATCCTCTCCCGGGAGCGGGCCCGCCTCTCCCCCTCCATGCGCGACCTGGAGGCCGACCAGGTAGCCGAGGCCTTCGAGCGCGCCGTCGAGCTCACCCCCCTGCTGGGCGAGCTGGGCTGGGACGAGAAGCACTCCTTCAACGGTCTGCTCTCCGTCACCCCGGACGGCGGCTCCCTGGTGGGCGAGGCGCCGGAGGTCCGCGGCCTCTGGCTGTGCGAGGCGGTGTGGGTCAAGGACGGCCCGGGCATGGGCAAGGTGCTGGCGGACTGGCTCACCTGGGGCCGCCCCGAGCTCGACCCCTGCGGCATCGACATCGCCCGCTTCTACCCGGTGCAGAAGACGCCCCACCACGCCGTCGGCCGCTGTCGGGAGATCGCCCGCAAGATCTATGACCCGCCGGTGCACCCCCGCGAGCCCTTCGAGAGCGGCCGCGACCTGCGCCGCGGCCCCTTCTGGCCTCGAGAAAAGGAGCTGGGGGGCTACTTCATGGAGGCGGCGGGCTGGGAGCGCGCCCACGGCTACGCCGCCAACGAGGCGCGGCTGAGCGCCTACCTCGCGCGGGTGCCCGAGCGCCCCGCGGAGTGGGACGCCCGCCACTTCTGGCGGGTCGCCAACGCCGAGCAGCTGGCCATGAGCGACGACGTGGGCATGATCAATCTCTCCCACTTCGCCATCTACGACATCTCGGGGCGCGACGCCGAGCCCCTGCTGGAGCGGCTCTCGGTGGCCAAGGTGGGCGACGACACCCCCCTCGGCAAGGGGGTCTACACCCACTTCCTGGACGCCTTCGGCGGGGTCCACTCGGATCTGACCATCGTGCGCCTGGCCGTGGATGCCTGGCGGGTGATCTGCGGCGGCGATACCGGCCATCGCGACCTGATGTGGATCACCCGCCGCGGCGAGGCCCTTGCCCTCACCCGCTGGCATCTGGAGGACCGCACCGACAGCCTCGCCACCCTGGGGGTATGGGGCCCCAACGCCCGCCGCACCCTGCAGCGGCTTGCCGACGACCCCGAGGCGCTGGAGGAGGCAAACTTCCCCTTCGCCACGGCGCGGGAGCTGCGCCTCCAGGGCCTGCCGGTCTGGGCCTTTCGCATCTCCTACGTGGGCGAGCAGGGGTGGGAGCTCTACGTGCCCTTCAGCTACGGCCTGGCGCTCTGGGACCGGCTCTTCGCGGCCGGCGTGCTCCCGGTGGGCATCGAGACCTACGCCAGCGGCCGCCGCCTGGAGAAGAGCCTGCGGCTGCAGAACGTCGACCTGCTCACCGACTACAACCTCTATGAGGCCGGCCTGGCCCGGCCCAGGGTCAAGGCCGCGGACTTCCACGGCAAGGCCGCCTACCTGGCGCAGCGCCAGCGGCCGCAGCAGCCGGCCAGCCTCTGCACCCTGGTGATGGAGGCGCACCACGACGCGGCGGGCACCCCGCGCTTTCCGGTGGGCCAGTCGCCGCTGCTCGACCCGGCGACCGGCGAGGTGCCGATCGACGACCTGGGCCGACGCTCCTACGTCACCAGCATCGCCTACGGGCCGAGCCTCGAGCGCAATATCGCCCTGGCCTACCTGCCCGCGGCCTGCGCGGAAGCGGGACGCACCCTGCTGATGGAGTACTTCGGCGAGCACTATCCGCTGCGGGTGGCGGCGGTGGGCTACCGGGCGCTCTACGATCCGGAGAACCTCCGCCCGCGCGGCTAGGCATCGGGCAAGTCGGCGGCGTCCGTCTCGGCCTGGCATTCGCGGCGCCCCTTGCGCTCGCCGCTGGGCGAGTGGCCGAAGTGGTCGTGGTAGCACTTGGTGAAGTGGGGCGGCGAGATGAAGCCGCAGGCCAGCGCCACCTCGGTGATCGGCAGCCGGGTCTGGCGCAGCAGCAGCCGGGCCCGGGCCAGGCGCAGCTCCAGGTAGTACTTGAGCGGCGGCGTGCCCACGTAGCGCTGGAAGAGCCGCTCCAGCTGGCGCCGCGACAGGCCCGCATAGCGGGCCAGCTCGTCCAGGGCCAGGGGCTCCTGGAGGTTGGCCTCCATCAGGGTGGCCACCTCCTCCAGCTTGGGATGACTGTGCCCCAGACGCACCCGCAGCGGGTTGCGCTGTCGGTCCCCCACGCCACGAATCCGCTCGTGGATGAACTCCTCGGCGATCGCCTCGGCCAGCGCCGGCCCCTGCTGGCGGTCGATCAGGTGGAGCATCATGTCCAGGGGGGCAATACCCCCGGAGCAGGTATAGCGGTCGCGATCCATGACGAAGAGCCGGGAGGTGAAGGTGACCGCCGGGAAGCGCCGCGCCTCGTGCAGGCTCGAGATATGCTCCCAGTGCAGGGTGCAGCGATAGCCGTCGAGCAGGCCCGCCTGGGCGAGCACATAGCCGCCGGTACAGACCGCGCCCAGGGGGGTATGTCGCTCGGCCAGGCGGCGCAGCCAGGCGAGCAGGGGGCGGCCGCAGTGGCGGTGAACCTCCACCCCGGCGCAGACCAGCAGCAGGTCAAGGGCCGGCAGCGGCTCCAGGGCCTGATCCACCGCGGTGGCCAGGCCGTTGCTGGCCGCCACGGGGACGCCGTCCATGCCGATCAGGTGCCAGGTATAGAGCCGCCGGCCGGCCAGATAGTTGGCCATGCGCATCGGCTCCAGGGCCGAGGAGAGGGCGAGGTGGGAGAAGCCGGGCAGCAGCAGGAAGCCGATATCCCGGTGATCCGAGGCCGCTGGGACGTGAAGCGTCATGGGGTCTCTCCCGAGCGGGGTGGTCTTGACGGGCAGCGTTGCCTGGCAGCCTAGTCGAACCCGGGCGGTCTGGCGACGGCACCTCCTTTGACAGCGCCATGCGCCGATCCGTGTCACGCTGTGGACCATCGGCGTGTCGCTGCGACCAAGCCGTCCGGCGTCGACGCGCAAGCGGACTCCCCGCACGGCGCGATACTGAATCTGACGGCCGCCGCGCATTCCCCGCCCCAGGAGGTAGACCCATGGCCCCCCACTCCCCCGCCAGCGATCGAGACAGCCCGGCCCCGCTCGACAACCTGGGCATCGCCCGCGCCGCGCGGCTGTGGCCCATCGAGGAGATCGCCCACCGCCTGGGCCTGCCCGGCGAGGCCGTGGAACCCTGCGGGCGAGGCATCGCCAAGCTCGACCCGGCGGCCCTCTCGGCGCTGGCCGAGCGCCCCCGGGGGCGCTACGTGGTGGTGACGGCGATCACTCCCACGCCCCCCGGCGAGGGCAAGACCACCACCGCCATCGGTCTGGTCCAGGGCCTGCAGCAGCTGGGGCGGACCGCCAGCGTGGCCCTGCGCCAGCCCTCCATGGGCCCCACCCTGGGGCTCAAGGGGGGCGCCACCGGTGCCGGCTACAGCCAGGTGCTGCCCATGGAGCGCATCAATCTGCACCTCACCGGCGATATCCACGCGGTGGGCGCCGCCCACAACCTGCTCGCGGCGCTGGTGGACAACCACCTGCACCACGGCCTCGCGCCGGCGCTCGACCCTCGCGAGATCCGCTGGCAGCGGGTCATCGACCTCAACGACCGCGCCCTGCGCCACCTGGTGCTGGGCCTGGGCGGTCGCGGCGGCGGCTACCCGCGCGAGGGCGGCTTCGAGATCACCGCCGCCTCGGAGGTGATGGCGGTACTGGCCCTGGCCGACTCCCTGGCCGACCTGCGCCGGCGGCTGGGCCGGCTGATCGTGGGCCTGGACCGCGACGGCGAGCCGGTCAGCGCCGAACAGATCGGTGCCGCCGGCGCCATGACGGTGCTGCTGCGCGAGGCCTTCAAGCCCAACCTGCTGCAGACCCTGGAGCACGCGCCGGCGCTGATCCACGCCGGCCCCTTCGGCAATATCGCCCACGGCAACTCCTCCATCGTCGCCGATCGCATCGGACTCCACGCCGGCGACTACCTGGTCACCGAGGCGGGCTTCGGCGCCGACATGGGCGCCGAGCGCTTCTTCAACATCAAGTGCCGCGCCTCGGGCCTGGTCCCGGATGCCGCGGTGCTGGTGGTGACGGCGCGCGCCCTGAAGTATCACAGCGGCCGCCACCCCCTGACGCCCGGCCAGCCGCTGCCCGCCTCCCTGCTCGCCGAGCAGCCCGAGGCGGTCCGGGAGGGCGGCGCCAACCTGCTCAAGCAGATCGACAATATTCGCGCCCACGGCGTCACCCCGGTGGTGGCGATCAACGCCTTTCCGGATGACCATCCAAGCGAGCACGACGCCATCCGCGAGCTGTGCGCATCGGTGGGGGTCAGGGTGGCGCTCTCCACCCATGTGCGGGACGGCGGCCCGGGCGCCCAGGCGCTGGCCGAGGCGCTGATCGCGGCGATCGACGAAAGCCGGGACGCCGGCGAAGGCTTCCGCTACCTCTATCCCGACGACATGCCGCTGACCGAGAAGATCGAGCGCATCGCCACCCGGCTCTACGGCGCCGACGGCGTCGACTTCGCCCCCGCGGCCCGGTCACGCCTCGAGGACTGGCAGCGCCAGGGATACGGCGAGCTCCCGGTCTGCATCGCCAAGACCCACCTCTCGCTCTCCCACGAGGCTGGCCGCCTCGGCGCCCCCCGGGGCTGGCGGCTGCCGGTGCGCGAGGTGCGACTCTCCGCCGGCGCCGGCTTCGTCTACGCCCTGGCCGGGGATATCCTGACGCTGCCCGGGCTCGGCCCCTCGCCGGCCGCGACCCGTATCGACATCGACGCGGACGGCAATACGGTGGGGCTGTATTAGATGCCGAGCCTGTCGCGGGTGGCGTAGTACCAGGCGCCCAGCGCGGAAAGGGGCACCCGCAGCAGACGCCCGCCGGGAAACGGCAGGTGCGGCAGGCCGGCGAAGGCGTCGAAGCGCTCGCCCCGACCGTGCATCACCTCGGCGATCAGCTTGCCGGCCAGGTGGGTGCAGGTGACCCCGTGGCCGGAGTAGCCCTGGGCGTAGTAGACGTTGCCGTTGACCACCCCGAACTGGGGCAGGCGATTGAGGGTCATCAGGAAGGTGCCGCTCCAGGCGTGGTCCACCTTGACGTCGGCGAGCTGCGGGAAGGTGGCCAGCATCTTGGGGCGGATCAGCGCGGTGATGTCCGCCGGGTCCTCGCCGCCGTAGTTGACTCCGCCGCCGTAGAGCAGGCGGTTGTCCCGGGTCAGCCGATAGTAGTCGAGCAGGTAGTTGCAGTCCTCCACCGCCTTGCCCCGGGGCAGCAGCGCCCGGGCGCGGGCCTCGCCGAGGGGCTCGGTGGCGATGATCTGGGTGCCGCAGGGCATCGACTTGCCCTCGATCTCCGGCAGCACGCCGCGCAGGTAGGCGTTGCCGGCCATCACCGCCCGCGCGGCCCGCACCCGCCCGCGGGCGGTGCGCAGCGTCACCGGCTCGCCGTGGATCACCTCCTCCACCGCCGACTGTTCGAAGATGCGCCCGCCGAGGGACTCCAGCGCCGCGGCCTGGCCCAGCACCAGGTTCAGGGGATGGAGGTGGCCGCCGCCGTGATCCACCAGGGCGCCCACGTAGCGCTCGGTGTTGACCTCGCGCTTCACCGCCTCCCCCTCCAGCAGCTCCAGCTCCCGATAGCCGTAGCGCTCCCAGAGCGTTTTATGCTCGCGCAGCCCGGCCAGCTGCCGGCGGTTGCAGGCGGCGAAGAGGTTGCCGTCGGCGAGGTCGCAGTCGATGGCATAGCGCGCCACCCGCTCGCGGATGATGCGGTTGCCCTCGAAGGCCATGTCGCCCAGGACCCTGGCGGTCTCGGCCCCGTACTTCGCCTCGATCACGTCCATGTCGCGGCTGTAGCTGTTGACGATCTGGCCGCCGTTGCGCCCGCTGGCGCCGAAGCCCACCCGGGCCCCCTCCAGCACCACCACCGAGAGGCCGCGCTCGGCCAGGTGCAGCGCCGCGGAGAGGCCGGTGAAGCCGGCCCCCACCACGCAGACGTCGCAGTCGAGCTCCCCGGCGAGGGCCGGACGCCGGGGAGCGGGGTTGGCGGTGGCGGCGTACCAGGAGGCGACGTGCTCCCCGGCGGGATAGTCAGGCATGGCGGAACTCCAGACGATTGAGGGTCGCGTTGAGGGTGGCCGTCAGGGCGTCTCCTGCGGGTCAGCCAGGTCGACGCCGACGCTCGGCATCAGACGCTCAGCAGCAGGAACTCCCGTTCCCAGGAGCTGATCACGCGCTTGTAGTTCTCATTCTCCACCCGCTTGACCGCCACGAAGCCGGTCACAAACTTGTGGCCCATGTAGGTCTCCAGTTCGGCGCAGTGCTCCATGCGCTCCAGGGCCTGCTCCAGGGTAAAGGGCAGGCGCAGGTTGCGCCGCTCGAAGGCGCGCCCCTGCACCGGCGCCGAGGGGTGGAGCTTCTGGATCATGCCCAGGTAGCCGCAGAGCAGGCTCGCCGCGATGGCCAGGTAGGCGTTGGCGTCGGCCCCCGGCAGGCGGTTCTCGACCCGGCGGTTCTGTGGCGTGGAGTCGGGCACCCGCAGGCCGCAGGTGCGGTTCTCCTCGCCCCACTCCACGTTGACCGGCGCCGAGGTGTCGGGCAGGAAGCGGCGGAAGGAGTTGACGTTGGGCGCCATCAGCGGCAGCGACTCGGGAATGAACCTCTGCAGCCCGCCGATATGGTGCAGGAAGAGCCGGCTCATGGTGCCGTCGGGGTTGGAGAAGATGCTCTTCCCGCTCCTGGCATCCAGCACGCTCTGGTGGATATGCATGGCGCTGCCCGGCTCGTTGGTCACCGGCTTGGCCATGAAGGTGGCGGCCACGTCGTGCTTCAGTGCCGCCTCGCGCATGGTGCGCTTGAACAGGAACACCTGATCGGCCAGGGTCAGGGGGTCGCCGTGACGGAAGTTGATCTCCATCTGGGCGGTGCCCTCCTCGTGGACCAGAGTGTCGATATCCAGCCCCTGGGCCTCGCACCAGTCGTACATGTCCTCGAAGAGCGGATCGAACTCGTTGGCGGCGTCGATGGAGAACGACTGGCGCCCGGTCTCCTGGCGGCCGCTGCGGCCGATGGGGGGCTGCAGGGGCAGATCCGGATCCTCGCAGCGCTTGGTGAGGTAGAACTCCATCTCCGGCGCCACGATGGGACGCCAGCCCCGCTCGGCGTAGAGCGCCAGCACCTTCTTGAGCTGGTTGCGGGCGGAGAGCTCGATGGGATTGCCCATCTTGTCGAAGCAGTCGTGGATCACCTGGGCGGTGGGTTCGAGCGCCCAGGGCACCGGGTAGGCCGCCCCGCCGTCGGGCTTGCAGATCATGTCGATGTCGGCGGGGTCGAGCAGCGAGTAGTAGATGTCGTCCTGGACATAGTCGCCGGTCACCGACTGCAGCAGCACGCTCTCCGGCAGACGCATGCCCTTCTCGGCCACGAACTTGGAGACCGGGGTGATCTTGCCGCGGGCGATGCCGGTGATGTCCGTCACCAGACACTCCACCTCGGTGATGCGTCGCTCCTTCAGCCAGCTTTCCAGGTCTTTCATGAATACCTCGTCAGTCGCCCGGCGCACGGGCGGTCGTCATAGTCGGTCACGCAGCTTGTAGAAGGCGGTGGCCAGCGCCAGCAGCGGCGTGCGCAGCCGCTCGCCGCCGGGAAAGCGCCGATGGGGCACGGCGGCAAAGGCGTCGAAGCGCTCGCTCTGGCCGGCCACGCCCTCGGCCATCAGCTTGCCCGCCAGCCCCGCCAGGGCCATGCCGTGGCCGGAGTAGCCCTGAGCGTAGTAGAGCGTCTGGCCGATGCGCCCGAAGTCCGGTGCCCGGTTGAGGGTGATGGCCACCTCGCCGCCCCAGCGGTAGTCGATGCCCACCCCGGCCAGCACCGGAAAGAGCCGGGCGAGCTTGGCATCCATTCGCTCCTGCAGGCCCCGGGGCTCACGCCCGGTGTAGCTCACCTCGCCGCCGTAGAGCAGCCGCCGGTCGGCGGAGAGTCGATAGTAGTCGAGCACGAAGTTGGCATCCGACAGGGCATCGTTTCTCGGCAGCACCCGAGCGGCGCGCTCGGCGGAGAGCGGCTCGGTGGCGATCATGTAGTTGGCCGCCCGCATCACCCGCCCCTCGAGTTCGGGCACCAGGCCATGCTGGAAGGCGTTGGTGCCCAGCACCACGAAATCGGCGCTGACGCTGCCGGCGGCGGTGATCACCCGATGGGGCGAGCCGCGGCGGATCGCCAGCGCCGGACTGCCCGCGTGGAGCGCGACGCCGGCAGCGCGGGCGGCCCGGGCCAGCCCCAGGGTATAGTTGAGCGGATGCAGATGCCCCGCCTCGCTCTCGAACAGGGCCCCGAGATAGGCGTCGGTCACCACGCGCTCGCGCAGGGCGTCGCCCTCGAGCCAGCTCAGCGCCGCGTAGCCGTAGTCCCGGGCCAGGCGGTCGCGGAAGGCCTTGAGCTCGCTGACGTGGCGCGGCTTCACCGCGGCATGCAGGTAGCCCCAGGCGAGGTCGCAGGGGATGGCGTGGCGCTCGATCAGCTCGGCGGTGAGGCTCACCGCCTCGCGGCTCATGGCCCAGATGTCGCGGGCCGCCCCCCGGCCCAGGGCCTGCTCCACGGTGGTGATATCGGTGCCCAGTCCCGGCAGGATCTGGCCGCCGCTGCGCCCGGAGGCACCGTGACCGATCTCGCTGGCCTCCAGCAGCACCACCGAGTAGCCGCGCTCGGCCAGGTGCAGCGCCGCCGAGCAGCCGGTGATCCCGCCGCCGATCACGCAGACGTCGGCGCGCACCTCCCCCGCCAGCGGGGGGCAGGAGCCGAG
>LFCJ01001463.1_pt1 | contig 16502 bp, 13 predicted proteins | sample 643141 | NCBI WGS metagenome assembly LFCJ01 (sample SAMN03766243, study PRJNA286221) | soda lake metagenome | biome: soda lake; feature: Kulunda steppe; material: water; isolation source: sample B1-Br-g2 brine of Lake Bitter-1 | place: Russia: Kulunda steppe | collected 2010-07 | reverse complement strand
ACGGCTCAATCAAGCACTTGGCAACCGCCTGTTCAACACGCTGGATGAACTTCAAAAGGCTGCACTGACCGCACTTGACGCCATTGAACCTCCGAATGTCTTCACGTACTTATGTCCTTGAGTATCATAAGAGAGAATAGCCAAATGAGGGCCGTCGGACCTCGACTGGGGAATGCGTGCTGGACTCGGTTCGGTTCTGACACACCAAACCGACCCAGGGCGTGTCCCCCGAGGTTGCATCGGCCATCGCACTCAACAAATCTCTCTCGGGCTTTCCAAAGCCCCTCAATCCAGCCCACCTGGAATGTGTCAGAGGCACTTTCAGTCAACTGGATACCCAATCCAATCCCCCTTGGCCCCGCTGAGGTTGGTCATCCCCTCGGCCAACCTCCACAAAACGGAGCCGACCACCCCCATCCCCCTTTCCGAACTCGAAAGGGGGCGAAACGAAAACGGCTGTACGGCATACCGCGACCGATCAAACACGTTTCGTCCCCCGGGTTGGAGAAGGGAAATGGCAACTGGTACACATTGCCCACCCCCTACGGTGACCGACTCGAAATAAGGGATTTCAACCAATTCGGTCATGCTTCGTTGCCAGACCATCCACCTCCGAATCCCTATACGGAGTCGCTCAAACGACGATCTGTAGGCCGCCACTCCCTCGGCAAGCGACGATCACCCACCCAACACGCCGAGGCGAAACGAAAAGATCCTGGAGGAAAGCACTCCAGGGAAAATTGCACCCACATCCAACCAGATACACTAGCGGGATCTGGTCGAACTCTAGATCGGCTCCAGACAACTGCATCTGGACTCGAGCTCACAGAGTCGCTACATACGAATCGAGATCGGTCGCGGGCCAAGCCACGTGGCTTGGTCACTACATTCTTTCAGTACTCCATTTGTCTTTGTCAGGACGATGTGGGACTTCCTGTCTTTCACACTCGTTCCAAACTGGGCCTGTCATACGTCTCCCGAATGATTGGGGCGTAGACCCGCTACTGTCTTTTCTGTCCTTCTAGTCCACCCCCCTTGACAGCCCACACCCGCATTTTTTCTCCCAAACAGGTGAGATGAGACAGTCGGACCATGCGTCGATGTCGTCCGCTAGGTGCCAGCTCTCGAGCCGACCGCACTTCCCAGCACCGGGGAAACCAGAGCAGTCCCCGCAACCGCAACCGCATTTTTTTCCCCAAAGTGGTGCAAAGATTCGACACAGTCGAAACAGGCAGTCGAACTCCCGCCCAGCGGAGAAGATGACGTGGGCTCACCCCCGCGCCGCAACCGCATTTTTCTCCCCATACGGGTGAGGAAGTCGGAAACAGTCGACACAGCCAGTAGCAACACCCGTCAACCATCGCAGTTCCAATCCTTACAACAATGAGTACCGAAGCAGCCGTTCAGAACCTTGCACAGATCGCAGACGACCGAAACGCAGACATCACGGAAGCCGAGATCCGTGAAGACATCGAAACCCTTCTCGAGTACCGCCTCGGCCTCGAGGAAGCCGTCCGGACCGTCAGAGACAACAACAACCTCTACGAAGCCTCCTCGTAGTTCGCCGAGTGCGTCGACACCATCAGTGGCAACGATGAGTGGTATTCGGTCGAAGCCCAGGTCATCGAGCTGTGGGAGCCACGCAGCGACTCGATCGAACAGGTCGGTCTCATCGGAGACGAAAGCGGCACCCGGAAGTTCATCTCGTTTTCGAACTCCGATGGCGCCCCAATCGTCGAAGAAGGTCAGTCCTACCGCTTCGACAGCATCGTCAGCGACGAATACGTGAACGACGACGGAGACACGCTCATCACGGCTAAGCTCGTCTCCACCAGTCAGGCCGAACTCCTCGAAGAGCCAGTCAGCCTCCAGGCGACCTTCGAAGGAACGGTCGTCAACGTTGCCCGAGAGCGGTCGGGGATCATCAACCGCTGCCCAGAAGAGGACTGCACTCGCGTCCTCAACGACCAGAACGAGTGTCCCGTCCATGGGCCAATCGACCAGCCGCCAGAACTCGACATGCGCGTCATCGCAACGCTCGACAACGGAACCGAGACGATGCGAGTCGTCTTCGACGCCGAGATGACCGAAGCACTCACCGGCACGAGCTTCGAAGACGCCAAAGAGCGACTCGAAGGCATGATGGGCGACCGAAATCTGCTCGCCGGCGACCTCCTGCGAGACGCCATCGGGCAGAAAGTCACCGTCACCGGGCGGACCTACGAGTACAACGGTCGCAAACAACTCAACGCCAACGAACTCGAGCGTCCGGACGCAGTCAGCCTCGGCGATGTCGAGCAGGCGCTCATCCAGGCCCGTTCGCCAGCCTGATCGGCCACTCCGTTCCGGTCATCGCTGTCCCCTGTCCCTGATCCGGATAGGGCGTTCTGCCACCCACTCGAGACTCCAGGATGCAACACTTCCGGTGGCACCGCGACAGCATTTATCCCCTTTGAGGGGTGCAGTGATCAGATGCAGTCGAGACAGAAACTCGAACTCCCACTGGGTGAACCGGGGACACTCCCCGCACCGCAACCGCATTTTTTCTCCCAGAGGGGGTGAGGAAGTCGAAACCGAAGCAGACACGCCTCAAGAATCGTCACCCAGACCAGCAGTCATGGCCAGTCGGAGCCAGTCGAAATCCGATACCTACTACCGTACAATGTCCCAATCCGCCAGCAGCCAGTCCAGCAGCACCGACACCGAAACTACCGAACAGTCCGGCCCACAGCCAGCAGTCCGTGCAGCCCCTTCGGAACTCCTCGCAGCGAAATTCGAGTACAAAGAACGCGACGAAGAGCGAGCGCCCAACTTCCGTGCGCTTCCCTCGGGGGCCAGAGCAAACCGTGTCCTGATCGCCGGGACCATCACCATGGCCGAAGACATCGGGAACGAAAACGAGTACTGGCGCGGTGAAGTCAACGCCCTCGGCGAGACGCTTTACGTCTACATCGGGCAGTATGCGGATGCTGGAAAGTCGCTTCTGCGCGAGGTCGCCGAGTCGGGAATGCCGAAGTTCATCGTCGCATCGTGCAAACTCGACCACTACGGGCAGGGCGACTACGAAGACGACGAGCAAGTCCCGATCTCTGACCGGCGTGTCACCCTCCAGGCCGAGTGGGTCACCGAGGTCGACGAACAGCGGCGCACCCAGGTCCTCTTCGAAAATGCTGTCGCAACGATCGAACGCTTCCAGGACGAGAGCGTCCAGCAGTTCGATGAGAGTATCTACCAGGTCTATAAGGGCGACGAGTACTACGCGAACACGGACTTCGTCGCAAACGCAGTCGCAGCACTCGAACGACTCGAAGGCGAGATGCTCGACAACGAGGAAGAGGCAGAGGCGGAGGCAGAAGCGGAGGCTGCCGACGAGCCTGTCCCCCAGGATGGCAACGGAGAACAGACCGAGGCCGAAGCGATGGCCGTCGCGGGGGCCTCGGGGTAAACTACTTCGCTTCAACGAAGGTGTAAGACTCTATAGACGCCACAGGACGAAAACCCCGACACTTGAAGTCGGGTTGTTGACCTGACAGCTTGCCGAGGATCCTCGACAAACGCGACATGCAGACACCGGATTGGTGTCCACAGTGTTGACGAGAGTCGGGCTTTCGTCAAATCATTCTTAGCTGATTACCGCCTGTGGAGACTGTGTTCCCTACGGGAACTGCGGTTGTTCCTGCAAAGCGCGTCGTGGAAGCAGGAAGCCCCTGCCTCAAGGAGCCGCCGAAGGCGGCGAGTAGGCAGGGGTAGTTTACGTCCGCAAGACCGCGAGAGAGAGAACGTTCACCACCACGCCGAGGACAACCCCCCTGTCGTCCCACGAGCCGTTTGCCTCTTCGAAGCTTTCGTGGAAACTAATCCTAACCAATCGGCCATCAAAAATAAGTACTTCAGATAGTATTAGTTCCTAATAGAGATGCAATCAAATTTACTTACTAGCAAAATTGATGAGATTCTCGAGACGGTACTCGAGGGGACTACGGGAACAGTGTACATGGCTAACCCCTCGGTTGACACTATCGAGGCCCTAGTCAATGTAGGAATGACCCTTGGCGAATCAGGCCCTTCTGTGCGTTTGCTTGCCAACGAGCGAACACTGAAAGACGCGATGGATGATTTCCTCGTTGCATCGGACGCTGCAGATCTGAAACGTTCAGACAACCTCTCTCTGCGAACGTTCGAGGAGCCGCCACAGAACCCGCTACTGGTAACTGAGGAACAAATAACGTCGATTGTCCGAACCACCAACAACGTTGGCGGGCTCATCACCGACAGTGAGACCTTCGTCACCGACACATACGAAGCCTACGCTAACCGATGGGAGGAAGCATCGTCATTTACTCTCCGGACTCCACCAATCACAGTGGTCCGACAAACGCTCAGAGAGGACATTAGCCCCGCTGCCAAGGATGACTTCAACTCCATGCTAAACTCGCTTGATACTGTCGGAGCCAATGGTAGCGAACTCGATGAAGTCATGATCTCAGTACTCGTTGCCGCAAAAAACGAAGTGCAATTATACGAAATTAGCAAGTGGGGTGAAGACGTCGGTGTCGCATCAAAGGCAAAATTTTCTCGGTTGAAGCGGCAACTAGAGAATATGGGCTTGGTCGAGACCGAGAAAGTGCAAATAGACATCGGTCGCCCTAGACTGCGTCTCAAAATTGCTGATGGCCGCCTACGGGAAGGCGACAGCAGCGAACTAGCGACAGCCGCACGGTCCATCCTCAGCTAAACCGTAACAATATATGCGATTGTTTAGTTTAGCACCTCGTCAGCTGGCGCTCGTCTATTGAGCGATCGATTTGGTCTTTGAAGGTTATAGCAGTGCTCAACCTTTTCAATATAGTTGTGAACCTCTGCCAACTCCTGATCCAGGAATTATGGAAACGGTGAACGCGAATTTCGCAAGTGTGAAACCATCTTTTTATCAGGTTTCGGTCGGTACAATAAACCCAACTGTTTAATTTTAATCGAGCAACAGTAGCCCGATAGCCAGATTAATCGATGAGAAACACCGTTTCAGATAGATCGTATTTTTCACGGAGTCCATGCAGAAACGCAGCTGCCAGATCGGTGAGGTGGCGTCCGAACAACTGGGCGTCGAGAATCAACTCTGTATCGAGTTCTATTGCAATATACGACCAAGACCATTTGCCGTTGGTCTTGATAGCGGTCTCGTTAACCGCGATCCGCGAGAGCTTCGCCCTCGGCGGCTCAGGAACGCTGTCAGCCAGCCGATGTACCTAGTCCAAACTGCTTCATGAGAGCGTTCGACGCCTAATTCAGCGAGAACCGTTGCCGCCTCTCGAAGTGAAACGGTGGCATGGAACTGGACGGTGAACGCTCCGGCGTGATCAGCGCAACCTCTGAACATCTGGAAGAATGCCCCGATCCAGTCATTAGCAAAACTCAGCCGATGGTTCAAGCGGAGAAATGTCTCGGTGAGAAACGCTCGGAAGTGATCTCGATCCGCGAAAATCTCTGGTGAGATCTCGCGTTTCAGATCTTTCTATAGCGGTTTGGTGGCGTTCAACGTCGGTGAATACGGCAGGATGAAGGCGAACTCAATGTCGAGTTCGTCAGCCCGTTGTTGGGTAAATTTCGCATGATGAGTGCCATAATTGTCGGCGACGATTAGTATCCGCTCGAGTGGTCTGCATGAGTTCTGAACAGCATCAAAACTACCCGGAACCTACTCTCGTCAAGCGGCGTTCGGCCCCTTTCTCGAGGGGTTCAACTGTTCCGCTGATCACTCAACGGGATTCTGCTCGCGGATCTCTTCGAGCACCTCAACGATCGTCTCTTTGACCAACCGTTCTTTGAACGTGATCACGCTTTGGCCAGTGAGCGCGTGAGCCGCCTCGGGGCTTGACCCCGAGGCTTTCTGTGGTTTAGTCGGACACTCTCACTCGACCACCGACATCAATAAAGCACGCTAACTCTTTTTTGTCGAAAAAGATACGCTCTCAAAGGGGTCAACTCTTTTGGAGACCACTCACGGGCGTTGCCGTCCGCTCGTTCTTCCAAGCTTCTTTAAAATCCACGTCGTAGCTCTCGCTGCTCAGGTCTGAGAGCGTTTACCCAAATCAACTTATCTACTATTTTCACTAAACCAAAATTGGTTAGCATAGTAGTTAATCTCACTGAGACTAGTAAGTATAGTCTGCGTTCGCAGCTTCGGGCAAGGTATTACACTAATAGATTTGTAATGCCAAATGGGTTGTTTACTCAAGAGTCGCCTATCTCGTTCCAGACGTATGGAGGATCATGATCCCAACCCTTTGTACGATTCGGTTAAATGGATCCACTTCGCGTTCGCTTTAGCTGAAAGAGAGGGCACTAAGCCCCCGTCCTCAAGGAGCGAACGGCGCAAGCCGTAGGTGAGTAGGGCGGAGTATTTCACCAGCAATCATACACTTTAACCATTATAAAACGACATTCGTGGGAATAAGTAGACTATTATAAAATGGCAATATATTTTCACACGTCTCTGTGGTTCGATCCTGTATGACGAAATTTGTGTTATCATTAATTACCTTCGAGATAGAGACACCCTCGATGAGTTATCGCTTGTTGATAAGTAAATCGGTTTAGTGTATTGGCACCGTTTTCAAGTGCTTATGTGGTCTTCTACCAATAATAATTATGAGTAAATCAATTCTGGACATTAAATAAACAGAGATCGGAGTAAGTGATTACACCACCATGGTTGTAATGGCTATCCCTCTTCATTTCTCTACCAATATAATTTCATTGGCTATGAATACATCTATTATAATTCGTACTCGATCTTCAGCTCGAGTTCGTTCGCGACCCCAAGTAACAAGCTAGCGATCTCTGATTCAAGTCTCTCACCTTTCATTCGATGAGCGGGTCCGGAAATACTCAACCCACCGATTACTGACCCATTCGGGTCTACAATCGCGGTACCGATCGAGTTTAATCCCATTGTTGATTCTTCAAAATTGAAGGCTATCTCGGTCTTTCGAATGGTCTCAAGTTCATCATAGAATCTGTCTTCGTCAGTGATAGTATTGGGTGTGACCGATGGTAGTCCGTGCTTGGAAATTATATCATCGACATAGTCCTCTGGAAGCCTTGCAAGAATTGATTTTCCAGCAGCACTACAGTGTAGATATCCCGTCTTGCCTAATTGACTGTCTGTCTGTACGGCTTGTTTTCCGGTTCCCCTGTGAACATAATATCGTCTTCCGTGCTCATGAACGAGAAACTGGACGTGTTCACCAGTCTCTTTAGCCAGTTCATCGACCTTCATTTTGGCCAGTTGGTATGCGGGTTCACGTGTTTGTACAACCCCAGCAATGGTCAATACCCGCATACCGAGATGATACTCATCACCCTTCTTCGTGACATAATCGTGTTTCAATAGAGTATTCAAATGCCTATGAACAGTGCTGGGAGATTTATCAAGGTGCTCTGCAAGTTCGTTTATCCGACCGCCCTCAAGGGATTTGAGTGCTTCAATAATCTCAAGTGTTGTTTCGGTCGATTTCACCGGAGGGGTTGACTGGTCTTGTTTCATGAGTTGTCCTAATACCCCTGGGGTTATAAAATCCCGCTTCACGAAATTTCAGAGTTTTATATTATAATATTCAATAATAGAAACACAATTTAAACCATGTTTGCTTATAAAGTCCCGTTTGGTGGGACAGGTCTCCTAATTATTATTGATTACAGTCAGATTATATTTACACTCGAAGTTTGTAGTAATTTACCGTTTGAGTCCACCAGAACAGGTCTTAGGTATGGAACTAATCAAGTTGGATCTGATCGTTAGTGAGTCAACCATTGAGAGTACAATCTGGTACGAGCTTAAGTAAGAACTTTAATAATTTTCGACGGGAATAAGTATGGTGTCTCTGTAATTGTGATATGGACTTAGAATTAACTGATAAGTCTGCACTCGTATTGGCAGGAAGCAAAGGCCTTGGTCGAGCGGCTGCGACACAGTTTGTCAAAGAAGGAGCTAATGTGATTATCACATCCAGCGATGAGGATAATCTATCAGAGGCTGTTGAAGGGATTCAAGAAGAGACAGGTTGCAAGCCAGACCAGATCGGCTACCAAGTATGTGACCTAACCAAACCAGACTCTATTGAGACAGGTGTGACAACCGCAATCGATTCACTTGGTGGTCTGGATCTCCTCGTAACAAATCATGGTGGGCCTGCCTCCAAATCATTTTCTGACGCTACATTGGAGGAATTCGACGATGCGTATCAAGCAATCCTCCGGAGTACCATACAGACCTGCAAAATCGCACTACCACACCTCCAGAACGGCGGTGGGTCGATTACCAATCTCGTCGCAGCTTCAGCGCTAGAGCCGAATACATACGGTCTCTTTGGTAATGCTTTCCGATCCGGGATCTACGGATTATCTAAAACCCTTTCGAGACAATATGGAAATAATGATGTTCGAGTTAACTGTGTCGCTCCACGTGGTATCCATACTGACAGGATTGACTACAAGATCACACAACTAGCCGAAGATGAAGATATCTCAATTGAAGAGGCAACAGCACAGCGAGAGAATGAACTCCCGTTATCTCGTCTCGGTTCACCCGAAGAATTTGGACGTGCAGTCGCATTTATTGCATCACCAGCTGCCGGGTTTACAACCGGCGCAGTTTTGATGGTAGATGGCGGTTGGTCAGAACACGCTTTCTAACCAATCAGCGGCTTGTTTCCTGTATGTATGTTAGAACGTAGCACAAAGCCGGTGTCGTTTATAAAAGTATGGAGTCAACTCCTCCCATGATGTACAAACAAGTTGTTTCTGTCAGACCGCGCTTGCTCCCAGCAGATCCTATAGCTATTAGTGCGTGGGTTCGTATGTATCAATTGTATGCCTGCAAACAGTGAGTACGATGTAGTAGTTATAGGCTGTGGTATGGCCGGACTGGCAGCCACAAATCGTGCAGCCGAACAGGGCCTCAGCGTAGCGATGCTCGAAAAAGCACCAAAAGAAAACCGAGGTGGCCACACGCGATACAGTGAATCGTTCCGCGTCCCTTCAACCGATGCAGATATTGAGCAGTATGGGTACGAGTTTGAAATAAACGATTATTCAGCAGACAATTTCTACGAGGATATTATGTCCCAAACAAACGGTCGAGCGGATCCCGAAATCACTAGGACACTTGTGGATAATGCTGGGGAGACAGTCGAGTGGCTCACAGAACTCGGTGTAAATTGGGACATGGACCCACTGAATGTTGGGTACACTGTCGCACGGACTTTCTTTGACGGTGAGGAACTCGTCCCAACTCTGGTCAAAACTGCTGAAGAAAACGGTGCAGATGTCTATTACGAAACGGAAGCTCGGGAACTAATCCGTAACGATGACGGTCACGTTGTTGGCGTGAAGGCAATAACTGACGATGGATTCGTCGAGTTTGAATCCGATGCAGTCATTCTAGGTGCAGGGGGGTACGAATCTAGTTCCGAAAAACGCACGCGGTACTATGGTTCGGACTACGATGCAATGACCGTTCGTGGAAGTCGGTACAATACAGGTGAAGCAATCGATGCAGCGCTTGAAATAGGTGCTAACGCCGTTGGACAATGGGGTGGCGCACACATGGCTCTGATTGATGCTGAGTCACCACCTGTTGAGGGTGGAGCAAATCGTGTTGATGGATATCAATACGGTGTTCTTCTAAATCGCGAAGGGGAACGCTTCTTCGATGAGGGAGAAGATGCACGAGCACATACGTATGCAAAACTCGGCCGAATTATTTTCGAGCAGCCAGGTCATGAAGCATACATTATCATCGATGAACCACTCAAAGATCATCAGCGTGCAACTGGTCCAGGTGGTTGGGTCAAAGGCGATTCTATTGAGGCGGTTCTTACGGAACTCGGATGTGACAACCCAGAGACCGGGGCAAACACGATCCGCGAATTTAACCGTGCCACCGATCCCGGAGAGTTTGATCCCGACTCGCTCGATGGAAACAATACCGAAGGGATTGATCCCCAAAAGTCTAACTGGGCGCTACCGATTGATGAACCACCATTCTACGGGTATCGAGTAACTGGTGGTATCACGTTTGCGTTCGGTGGTGTCGAGACGAACGATCGTGCAGAAGTTATCGATACACGTGGCCAACAGATTCCTGGGCTTTACGCAGCGGGCAACAGTGTTGGTGGATTGTTCTTTGATAACTATCCTGGAGGCACTGGACTTTCAAACGCTGCAGTATTCGGCAAAATTGCTGCGGAAGAGGCTGCTGAGAAAATAAGTTAATCCTCGGAACCTCACGACTAAAGTTATAAAATTCTTCTCCGGAGATCTGCGAATTTTATTGGTTCCGGACAATTAAAAACTGAAGCTGTCGTCGACGAACTGACCGTCTTCAACTACCAACTTTCCATCTAATTCAACTGTTGGAGTGCGAACGACGCCATCAAGGTGAATCTCGCTCTTACGGGTACCGCCGAGAGACTCGTTGTCACCAATAGCGAAATGAACCGTACCAGCTCGCTTCTTGTCCTCTGCGAGGTTGCCAATCAATTTCGCTTTCGGGTTTGTTCCAATTGCAAACTCCGCAAGGTTGCTAGCGTTGTTATCACTCTCCTCAATCAGCTGTCGGAGTTCATTTGCCTGCTCGCCACCTGAAATCTCAGTCACGAAGCCATCTTCAAGTTCAAGCGTGATCGGTTCATCAAGTTGTCCGAGATTGTCCATCGAAACATCGATTGTGATGGTTCCATTAGCCGTATCCTCTGCAGGGTGTGTTGGCGACTCGCCCGGTGGGAGCGTTGCAAACCCATAGTTTTCATGAAAGTACCCATCGAGTGAAAAGGCCGAACAGCCATCGACGCTGAATGTGATATCGGTATTTTTGTCACTGGTTACGTGAACCTCAGATGCATCATCGAGTACGTCACGAACAGCCTCGGTTCGGCGGCGAAGTTCCTCGAAATCGACGCTCATCGCACCTTCAACCATCATTTCTTCGGTCACGCTGCGAAGAATGCCAAAGCGAGTACCGGCTTCGGCGGCCTCGAGACGAGAACGTGTGTGTGTGATCGCGTGAGTCGTGCATGTGAAGGCAACGTCAGCGGCCTTCATCGCCTCCGCAACCGTCTCTGGTGGTTCGTTGCCGTGGCTCTCGAGCAACGGCATCGTTGCCGTAATCGCGTCTGCCCCCACACCGGTTGCGGCGCGGGCGACGGCGCGTCCGACCTCCTCTTTTTTTGCGTCCGCGATAATTAACACCTCCTCGCCGGGTTGTACGTCCAAACAATCTTCCACGATACCTTGTGCTGCCGCAGCCATTTCTATATCGAGCATGCGTCGCTCTTGTAGAGAACAACCTCAGCTAACTTGAGTGTTTCCCACTCACAGTAACGTAGAGAACCTTATTCCACGACGACAGGCTTCCTGCTTTCATGACGTAAGTTGTGAATATACGCTGGGAATCAGTAGTGTCCGTAGCGGTCACATCTCACGAGCGTTGATTTGGGTTATGGCAACTCTAGCTCAGAAAATCCCTACTGTAGAAGTATTATACTTTATTCCTGGGAGTGTAATTTTCACTCCTTCGGAGTAATCTGATGAACATGTACACATCACGGTACGATTCAAATACGTGCGTCGGGCAGGAGTGTTTACGCACACAGATCGGTTCGGTGAGTCCCTACATCTATCCTTACAAACCGGTTCGAACTTGATAGGTTAACCTATATTGTAGTATCCAGTTCCATCCATGAGACGACGTTGAGTCCGGTAGATTGTAACGCTATCAACAGCTGGTTCATTCTGGTCAACATTGGCTCGGATTGTCATCGTTCCTTTCGGGTGGCCAATGATGACTTCCTTACCGTCGTCCTCGGATACCTCATTTGGAATCGTTCCGGGGATAAGCGCTGCTGCGGCCGTCACGGATGCACCAGTCACGGCATAGACTGGGTGGAGTTTCTGCATGCTCATGATCCGAGAAGTGATCGTTTGCTCGTCAGCTGGAATTGTGACCCCAGTTGTTCCTTCGTACGTTGTTGGTTCGGTAACAAAAGCTAGCTTTGGATAGCCTGGTGATTCGATTTCGGCCCGGTCCGGATTATCAACTAACCCGAGTTCAGCACAGACTTCAGCCCGAATACGTTCGAGTCGCTCGAGAAGTTCGGGATCACTGTCAATCTCTTCAGGAAGTTCCGTCGCAGTGAGACCGATATCTTCAGCCCGAACAAAAGCAGAAGGTGTCGTGACGTCAACGACACTAACCTCGATCGTTTCGTCTTCGACCTCAAGTTCAGTTGTCGGTTCACCTAATGGGAGTAACTCATCAGTGACAGCCCCTGCTGGATCGATGAACCTCGTATCAACACGTGCGCCAGTTCCGGGTACACCGTGGACTTTGAAATCGCCCTGGGTTGCAGTATGGCCGTCAACAAGTGAAACAGTCTGGTCGATAACCGAGTCTGTATTTGTGTTATACAGGCGTAACGTCACTTCATCAGCGGACTCATCAATCGGAACGATACGCTCGTCAACAGCGAAGGCACCGATTGCAAATGTGAGGTTCCCACAGTTACCACCCCAATCGATAACAGAGTCTTCGATTGCGACTTGCCCAAAGGTGTAGTCGACATCAACACCATCACGATTACTGTCCGTAACGAGCATTACTTTTGAAGTAGTCGAAGTCGCGCCACCGAGTCCATCAATCTGTCGATCATCCGGGCTCCCAAATAGGGAAAGGATAGCCTCATCTCGCTTCTCTGCAGGGAGTTCTTCCTCTCGGATGTAGATTCCTTTACTCGTTCCACCACGAACGACTGCACACGCTAATTGCTGTTGATCCATTAGTCTGATACCGAGTTAGAGGTCGAGCCAATTGATTGTATCGTTTTTCTCCGGTATTATATACCACTTTAATATCATGGGGGTTACATAATTATAGCGCGAAGTGATAGGCCATATCAGGAACGTATTAGTATCACGGTGTTCGAACATTTAGCATGGACTCCATTCAGGAGATGAAAGGTGCGAGTATCGTCATCGAAACCTGCGCAGCGATTGAATCTGATGAGGATGTCCTCGTTGTCAGTGACTGGAAGGTTGCAGATGTCGCCGAGCGAGTCGCAGCTGCCGCAAAGGAACGCGATGCCAACGTAACAATGACGCTGATGGACCCTCGTGAGTACGATGGTAACGAACCGGAAGAGACAGTTGCCGCCGCAATGCTCGAGGCAGACGTTATTATCACACCAGTTCACCGTTCAATTACTCATTCTGAAGCTGCCGCAAAAGCCAAGGAAAACGGTGCTAGACTGATCAGCATGGTCAAATTCACTGATGAACAACTCATCCGAGGCGGCCTTTATGCCGATTATGATGGAATGCGTCCTCACTGTGAAGAGATGGCCCAGAAGTTCTCCGAAGCCAGTGAAGCACGTGTTACTTCTCCGCAAGGTACTGATGTCACTGTCGGCCTTGAAGGACGGGAAGGTAACGCACACCCTGGTATCGCTGATGAAGCCGGAGATTTCACTGCCCTGGTCCACATCGAATCCAATATTGCTCCTGTCGAGGGAACGACTGAAGGGACAGTTGTCTTCGACGGAGCAATCCCAAACTTGGATATTGGCGTCCTTGAGGAACCTGTTGAAATGAAAATTGAAGATGGCGCAGTCACTTCGGTTGAGGGTGGCAAAGAAGCCAAAACTATCCAGCGTGTCTGGGAAGAACACAATGATCCAGCAGTTTACAACATCGCTCAACTCGCCGTCGGTATGAACCCCGAATGTCCTGAATTCAACGGCTGGTTCTCGAACGATCATGGTCGTTACGGCAACGTTCATTTCGGTATCGGCACCTCCAGTAACCTTGGCGGGACGACCCGCGCACCGGTCCACTTCGACGCAATGATGGCCGAACCGACACTCGAACTCGATGGTGAGGTCGTCATCAAGGATGGCGAGTTTACGTTCTTTTAACTTCTGTCGGTGAATTTTGGAGACTTTGGACTAAGGCCGTATCTCATGCATATTCTCTCTCCCACGAGACTGACAGTAGACGCTTATTCCATTCGGCCGGGCACTCTGAGTAACCTTTTCTGCTTGGTCTAACCGACGCCGAATATTCTCCGCCCCATTCGAGCCCGCGTTCATCACGGCCTCACACCCACGACAGGGATATAAGCCGCGTTCCACGCGGTTGGCGTCACTCGCATCTGGCCACAGCACGAACGCGTCTTGAACGTGTCTCGCTCCCTCACTACGACCACGGCGATGCCTTCGGATTTCCTTTATACATGAGCAAGTTCGTAAAATCGCCGATGGCCCATCCGTACAAGCCCTCATTCCCACGGTCGCCCCAGTTTTGAGCCTCACCAGTTTCTTCGTCTGTACGGATGCCTTCGTGATTGCCGACAGCAATCGTTCCAACGCCTCCTTTGACACACTCTAAAACGATATGTTTCGTGACGGCGTGCAGGTAGTGGGAACAGCGTTCTGAACGCTTCTGTCGAAGTCGAAGCCCCTTGTCTGAGCGAGATGAGTCGCACTTTACGATCCCCTTCACAATGTACCGTCCCCGCACAGAGAAGCGGGCAAAAATCCACGAGAGAAAGCGTATAATAGTCCGATCTAACTAGAGAGTTTCTGGGAGAGCCAGGGTTTAATGAATGGTCCAAAAATGACCACGAAAATCAAGACCGTAATCAGTAGCGAGATTGGCTGTTCAGTCGGGTGGATGAAAATTAGGTACGATCCATCTGATATTTGTAATGACCGCATGAGGTTCTCTTCGGCGATCGGACCCAACACCACTCCTAGAACGAACGCAATGATCGAGTAATCGTGTTTCACCATAATATAACCGAGCACGCCAAGGAAGAGAACGGTCGCAACATCGATCCAGTTGTTCCGCAACGAGTAACCACCAACCACCGACAACACGATGATTACTGGAATAATTACGTGTGTGTCGATCTGCGTAATGCGACCTGCTCTGGTGACGAGGAAGACACCAGCAAGCAAGATGAAGACGTTCCCAATCAGCAATGCAAGGAGGAACGCATAAGTCGTAGCAAGCTCGCCCTCAAACAAATCAGGACCAGGGCGAAGCCCATGCATCAAGAGACCGCCTAACAGTACTGCAGTTGATCCGCTACCAGGAATTCCAAACGCGAGCGTGGGAATAAGCGAACCACCGATTGTGCCGTTATTCGAAGATTCAGATGAAATAACACCAAGTGGATTTCCTTTACCAAAGCTCTCGGAGTCTTTCGAAGATCGCATCGCTTCACCGTATGCAAAGAAGTTCGAGACCGTCGCTCCTGCACCAGGAATAGCGCCGATCAGCATTCCCATGAGGCTGGATTTGATAATTGTGATGGGGTGACTCACTGATGTCCGAATACCTTCGATGGCACTCCCTGCCATTTGGATCGATTGATCGGCAATGCCACCCTTCTTCGCAGAGAGCTTGATCATCTCCGCAATGGCGAACATCCCGATCAATGCAGCAATAAAATCAATCCCATCGTACAATGCGAGAGAATCAAATGTGTACCGGAGTTCTGGCGAATTCGGCGCAATACCAATTGATGTTAACATTAACCCAAATGCGCCTGCAACGAGCCCCTTCACAATTGATCCTTGGACAACGACAGTGATCATCGCCAATCCAAATGCCGCCATCAGGAAAAACTCCGGTGAACCAAACATAAGAACAATCTGTATCAGAACCGGTGAAAATATAATTAATATAGCAACCGTCAGGAATCCCCCGATTGCAGATGAAGTAGCTGACATTGAGAGGGCTTGGACGGCTTGCCCCTTTTGAGACATCGGATAGCCATCAAGTGTTGTCGCCGCTGCACCACCAGTACCTGGAACATTAACCAAGATTGCTGCGATCGAACCGCCATACATTGACCCACTATACATGCTAACAAGCAGGATGATCGCAGTGACTGGCTCAAGTGGAAGAGTCAGCGGCAGAATAATCGCCATTCCCATTGCGCTCCCAACCCCTGGAAGGGCTCCGGCTATTACTCCGAGAATGATACCGATGATAACCCAAAGAAACGTCTCATCGGTAAAGAGGACCTGTAATGCCTCTGAGAGTGCTGCAATAGTACTCATTAGAGGACACCATCCGTGAGGAAAATGTTACCAACATCGACGCGGAGGTTGAGTGCTTCGTAGAAACCGAAGCAGATCGCCAACGAAAGCAGGACCAGTAATATCATGGTTTGCCATGACAATTTAAACCAAATTCCGTAAACCAACACAAAGACTGGGCTTGCCCACATAATACCGATCGCGTATGCCAAAACTCCGTACCCAAGCGCGGCTCCGCTAGTGAAGACGGCATCGTGAATTGGTCGGTCAACAGTCGCTAGTTGTCCACTGTACCGATCACGCCACCGACAGATTCAAGCAAATAGACGAAGCGTGAGGCAGAATCAGTATATCGTTTGACCAGGAGACAGAACACAGATGGAAATCTGTCGCATTATT
>LFCJ01001461.1_pt1 | contig 16515 bp, 13 predicted proteins | sample 643141 | NCBI WGS metagenome assembly LFCJ01 (sample SAMN03766243, study PRJNA286221) | soda lake metagenome | biome: soda lake; feature: Kulunda steppe; material: water; isolation source: sample B1-Br-g2 brine of Lake Bitter-1 | place: Russia: Kulunda steppe | collected 2010-07 | reverse complement strand
TGGACTCTTGGATGATGCCTGCATGTCAGAATGGGCCAGGAACGCCATCCCAAAAGGTGGCATTTTGCCTTGAAAGCCCCTCCCCCCCTGGCCCGCCCTCAGGGGGCCTCCCTCTTCTGGGCAAACTGAGCATGCAGGGTTGTAAAGCAGCATTTGAAACACAGTTTAAGGCACTTTGGTCATCTGGGGCAAGAACTCCAACAGGCTTGGCTGAGCTGACTTAAGGGTTATGATTTCCTGATTTTGACAAGCAATATTAAGTAAAGTGCACAAAAAAGTTGCCATTGCTGAAATAGATTGCACACAACTTTGTCTAAATTTTCTGTTTGTTGCACTAGAAGATTACCATTTGGATTTGTTTTTAGGAATGGGATCGCACCATTTCTTGCAAATACTACTTTGAATGCGTTTGATCTCCCAATTTGTTGCAGTTCTCCTCCCTCTCCCTGCCCAGCAAGTTCCTCACTCATTTTTTTCACTAATCTCTTGCTCCTTAAGCATCCGCTTCTCCTTTGCTAGTGCCAAAGCACCAGCTGATGCGGCGCCCCTATCATGCTAGCACTCCTGCTGCTGCTGCTGCTGCTGCTGTTGATGCTACTGCTGCCCCATTTCTCCATCACAGGCTACCCAAAGGGCTTCATTGGATAGCCTTAGAGCAGGTCATAAGTAAAGGAAGTTCTCCTGGATGCAGGCGGTGCTCCTGCATCCAGGTATGCTCACATTTCACATGTGCATGTCCAACACCTCAGACACAAGCTTGTAGAGCAATGTATGTACAATTATGTCTACTTTGTGCATTAATAGTCATTGAGGTTAAAAAAATGATCGTTTGAAAGGGCTGATTAACCAAAAACAATCAGCCCTTTCAAACGATCGTTTTTCCAATTGTCACCTCAATGGTGATAATTGGAAAACAGTTTCCAAGCCCTAAAACGAACTGAAAACCACCGTCAGTGCCAAGCTGCAGGTACCCCAAGAACCAAAGACAAAGCTCCAAAACAGGTGCAGCATGCATGCGAAACTACCTAAAAAGTAAATTGAAGGTTATGTAAGTAATGAACGTCAAAGGTATTACATCTGGAGAAACTCGATCAAAAGCGCAATGTAGTGGTGATTTTCCAGTTTGTGGTGTACAGAACAGGGTACAGGGACTCTCTTGTCAGTAATTACATGCATTTAACTTCAATTGCATCAGGTTTGGTAAGGAAGCTTCAACTGGAAGCTTTGCGATTGCACGTCAACGCATTCCAGAGTTTGTGGAACCAAAAGCACGCAAAAAATTGAAATTGTTATTTTAATGACATTTAAGAGCAGAGTTTCAAGAGGTCAGCGTGCGCATTATTCCTTGACAATCCATAAGCCGTCCCATGGAGCCCAGGTGCCGGAACATTTTTTGCAGGGCGTCCAAAACATTTACATCATGAACGATTCATTTCTGTGGAGTTCTTGTGGTGTGAGGCTCAACAAATCTGGGGTGTGGGACAATCTGCATGGGCAGGTGGTGTATGCCAGCGGCTGCCGCGGTGCTTTGCCTGCGGCTTGGAAATAGAATAAATAAACCTGAAAGTTGGTGAAAAACTGTTCGTGAACATGCAGTATACATTGCCGGATATGATATCAAATCATTCTGCTTGATATACTGCTGCTTTGCTTAAAGCTTTTAGAAGAATGTTGTGCACATTTGGTTCTGGCAATGACAGATCCCATGTCTACAGAATATACAAGCCATGTAATATACAATAAATGTGCCACACCATGACAGGTCTTCTTTTTTGCGGGCAGCGTGTGCAGAGGCCGTTTGGATGTGTCTAAGCCTTGGCCATATAATTGCCAAGGCCAGATTGATTTTTCAGGTGGTGTTCGTCAGAAGGTGTGTAAAGCATGGTTACATACAGGTAGAATTGAAGATAAGTGGTAGGTTAGAATTACTTCTAATCGAATCAGGCATCAAGTGGCTTTCATTTTTTATGTTATGATCTCTGCTCACCTCGTGGCTATCATTACTCAGCCTATGTCAAGGTTTGTGAGGTTTTTTGTCTTAAATGACCCTTAAATTAGTTTGTTGCAAGCAACTTATTCTGTAAACTGAGTTGACTCACCCTTCATGCTCTTAATTTTAACAGAACAGGCACTATATAAAATGTACCCCATTGTGGAAACCTGTGCAGGTGCACAGCTTCCATTACAACCGCCCTGGTTACTTAATAACTGGTCATATCCGGAATTTCAGCCATCATTTGAGGACCTCAAAGTTCTGCTTGGCAACCCAAGGCGCAGGCCATGGCAACCGACAGGTTGTTGCATCCTTAGCTGGGTGCCTCCCAGTGTCAATAGGTATGTAGCAGATGGAATTTCATGCATGGCTCTACTTCTAGTTGGCTAGCTTCCGTCTGAACCTCCCAGCCTATGTAGTCCTTGATTGTGCATCAAGTAGAGTAAGGGGATCATCAACTGTGCCAAGCATGGACTGCAGGCCGTTGAGACCGCAGTACAGGTGCCAAGTGCCATGTTGATGCAGATGTTGGTGTGTGTGTGTATTTATGCAGGGGATGGCATCTACGAGCCTTTTGAGCCAGAGTTAAACTACTCTACATTTGGAGTTAGAGTTGCTGAAGCTAGTATTCCAAGTTTGCACGACATCTTAGCGTCTATAAGAGAAAATGAGTATGCAAGAAAACAGGTACGCTGCCAGGTATGCCTCCCTCTTAAATACTTGCAGTATTCATTTCATCGAGATCAATTGGACATGTATCAGTGGTGCTCCTTGCATTTGTAAGACTGGCATGGATGTGTCTAGGTTGCAAGCTGCACATGACTGCATACCTTGAAAGGCAGCCCCAAGCAAAGACTTCTGCTGCAGCATTAGTTGTTAGCGCAAAAGCATACCAATTTCCTACACTCTAGGTAGAGGTTTCCTAGGTTGGCTAGCAGTAAACATTCATGGTACAAAGAACTTTGAGAATTAGTTAAGAGTGGAAAGTCTTTTCTAAGGCTTCCCTAACTTCAGGCTGATACCAGAATGACTTTAACTTTATGCATGAACGCTTCTGGAATTCCTTAATATTAGCCATAATTATCTACACAAAAAAATTACCCCCTCAGCTTAGCCAGCACATTAAGATAACTAGCTTGTCATTCAGTGGAATCACAACTCCTTTTTAGCTCTATGACCTAACATTTGCAAGTTGTCATATTGTTCTGTTGTGGCGGTCATCCCAAGTTTGAAGGCAGGGGGTGCGCAGAGTAGGACAGGCTGCATTGGTTAAACATGCATTTCCGTACCAAAAGGCCCTGCACCATGAATGATTGCTTTTATGTACTTAAATTAGGCAGTGTCCATTGCAAGCCAGGACTCATAAACAGGATTATCACATTTTATGCAATGCACTCAAGACTTCTGTTTCAGTCCATTTTACAATAAGAACCTCCTCCTCAACACTAGAATTGAAGAGAAAAAATAAGAAAATACTGTGTAGGCAATTAAATCACTCCTTACATCAATTAAGGAAAGGGGCCACCTAGGGCCTAGGCACCGAATGCCCCCTCCACCAGCGATATAGAGACAAATGAATTCACTACTTAAGATGGCAAAACAATAATGGTAGGAAGTACCTTACACAAGGTTGTCCCCACCACTGGACCCCCCCAAACATGGCCAATGGCCCAAGCTAACTCTTAGCTTTTCCGCCCTCTTGCTCACTCTATCTCCAGACCCTACCATGCCCAATATGTACATATGTTGTAAACTGTCAGGCTGTGTGAGAAAATGCAAGCTGGGGGCTCAGCGCGCGCACCATCGACTACTCTGGCACCATTTTGCACCCTTTTAGCAGGAAATGGTACATCCCTAAACTTGTTCCAGTCCTACCGCTTTTTAGAACTTTAGCTGCTTTTGCATATTGATTTGATGCTGCAAAGTCGGATTTGGGGGAGGGGGTCGGGAAGGTGTGTTCCATGGGTGACCCTGTTGTGACAGGATGTGGGTGCCAACACAGGAAATGCGGTACTCCGCAACCTCTGCATGTTTTCAAATCGGACCAAGCCTGAGGTTTGCGGGGGAAGAAGAGGTATCTAATGAACCAGAATTGGGGCCAATCGAAGGTGTGGGTGGAAAGCGGTGGGCCAAAACATTTCCTCCTACGCCCAAACTTACACAGGATGTGCGGGGTATTTTAACACATATAAAGGCATCTCAAGCTCGGAGTTTGGGGCTATGTGTGGGAAACAGCTTGCACAATTCAAACCTGACTTACCTTTTTTTTCAAATATTGCCTTCCACCTACCGCACCAATTTTGACCCCAATAGCACCATCATAACTAAAAAAATAAGCTATCCAATGGTGTGCTCAGGTCAGGAAACCGTGCGATGACTGCAAAGTTATGCATTGAGAGGCTTTTGGCCATGTTTGCCAAATAAAGGGGTGACCTAGTGGTGAGGACGACTACAAAGTATACTCCTCCAGATTAGGCTTCTTATTGCTTGGATTTTACAAAGGACCAGCTTAGGAATGATTGTATTGTAAGTGGATAGTGAAGCTGTCAAAGTCAATTCTCACTTAGGCTGCAGAAAGCCTTGTCAAGTCGACCATGCTACCTGTCAAGTCCATGGAGATTCCCTGAGATGACCATACAACTAGTCCTTTAAATACAGGAGTGTTTACTCTGGATAATAATATGTGTCATACCTTTTGTGCAAGTTTCTGGGACACGATTTTTTCCTTGCTTGATCTTGGAGTGTTTAATGGCTTGTATTGCACTTGCTTTTAACTCAAGCATGTTTATTGGATGTTCAAGAACCTAATCACAGGCAAAAAAAGGGCTTATATACACTTTCCATCTTCTTTAAGCCTCATCCTCCGTCCTTTGTTGCATTGATTGTTCTTGTCATACATGGGTTGAACAATTGACAACAGCAGAGCCTGCTCAGGCCCAAGCATGCTGCCCCATCTTATTGAAATCACTGCTCAAAAGACTTTTTATGCAAGGACCTTAAACATTTGACTTATTTGGAACTGATTGCATTGATTGGAGCACTTGCCTCTTTTCCACAGCCCAACCTCAAGCTTTTGCAGCTCTGGGCATGTCATCGATCATCCAGAGCACCATATCATACCAATTCTATTTCGAGAAATCAAACAAATTGAACTTGTGGTTGAAGCGCTAATATGTCAGAGTTTAAATGTAAATCAATGAAATCATGGTGGCAAAAATAAGTGAGCTTGGCCTTGGCCAAACCAGGATTGAAACATACGAGAATTTCCCTTCAAAATATAATATCTAGTAAATACACTCACGATGTAATAGAGACTGATTGCTTGTCCCATGTGAGCTTTAAGCCACTTTAAGATCTTATGTTACCACCACAACTAACTCATCCCTGTTAAAGCTGTTTTGATTAAGCATTGTGGTCCATATCTCAGAACTTTTAACTAGTCTTCGACTGGAACGTGCTTCAGCTATCTTTTCTTCCTATCAGAGCGAGCAAGCAAATTGTTTTGGTGGATACAATGCTTGCTTTGCCTAATTTGATACATGCAAAAATATCTGCAAAGATATTATGTCTGTGCTCCGCCACCTTGAGTTGACCCAGCTGGGGTGACAAAAAACTGCCCAGAGACCAGATGAACAGAAGCGTTACGGGAGAGAAATGAATGCAACCTCTTATGCAGGGCTCTGACTAAACTATGTTTTTCATACACAGGGTGACTGCTATGAATGTGTTTTAAAATGGAATAAAAACAAGATTGGCAATCACTTAGCACAAGCTGATGTGTTCAGCTTGCACGGAGATGCGGCATTGACAAGGCATCAGCAAGAAGCTCATCCATACCCATCACCCTCAGGGTTTTCATCCGCACGCCTCTTCCCCTCTGAGGTCCCCGCTCAAAGTTTGGCTATGCCGAATCAATTGCTAGAGCATCTCCTGGAGCAGTAGAAGTCCATGCAAGCTCTATTGTACCATAATTGCCAAAATTTATCACAGGGCATCGCACAGGGATTTAGACTCATACAGAAGAAATATGGGGAGCAAATGATACTGTGCATGCTTGGAAGCGCAGGCTGGCATTAGGGAATGACAAGCTATCGAGTCAGAGTTTAGGAGATGCCGTTCGGGGGAATGACTGATGTGATTTCAATTGTGTCGCTGTATGAAGAGCATGCAATACCCTCTCTGCTCCTCAGGCTGCATTGAGGTGTGCAGCTCAGCATCTGCAGTACTCAACATTCTTCGGTAGCATGATGGGAGAATCAGGTAATTGGTGCTCAAAATTTTATCACATTTGACAGTTCTGTACTGCTGTCCATCAGAATGGTGGCATGGCCGCCAGTGCATTTTTTACAACAAAAAAAATCGGCTCAAGCTAATTAATTGACTGACTACAAACTTGCATTGCAATTGTGCTTTGAGTGACGATGGCAACCAAGCTCTCTTTGTTCTGATGTTCTTTCTTGATCTGTACTGTAGCAGTGTCAGTTCTATGGTTTTTATGCTTGTTTTTTAATTATTTCAGGCAAGTATGATGCCTTTGAGACGATTTTGGAAGTACTCCGTGTCCATGCCGATCATCCAAACACTCATCCTCAAGACTATGTGAAAGTGAGTATCCTTCGTAAGGCTTCAATGAGATTTTCTTGAAAGTCCTGGTGGTGTGCCTAGCATGAACAGGATGTCATGAAAGCCTCACTAAGCTGCCTTGGATGTCATAGGAGTTTTGGATGTCCATCACTTCTAATGTACAACCTTTTATGCTCAACCTAGGGCGTCATGAGGGGGAAACTTGAGCGCCCTTGAACCGGATATTTAAACTCATCAATGATCCTTAAACGCAGGTTGATGGCTTCTTTAAAGAATTCATGAATTGTGGAGCTGGCACTGTGGAAGAAAGTAAGATGCCATTCTGGACGAGCTTGTTTGTGCATGCACTTTAATTGTACCGTCCATCTTTGCTTGCCACTCAACCTTTTTCTGTGTAGGATTTAGGGGCAGACTCTTTGACCTTGTGTTGTCCTCTGACACAATAGAAAAAATTATAAGAGAAAACTCTTGAGGAGCAAAAAAAGTGGCTGGCAACACAGAACCTGTGAAGGACTGGAATGCCTAGAAATTCCCAGATTATTGTTTGAGGCTTCTCTTTGCAACAATGCATACCAGTACAAGTGCTTGTTTACAGGTACAAAGTTGTACACAGTGCAAAACTCACCATCAATATGACAAGGCTCTTCATTATTTGAATGCTCAAAATCCTAGTGTCAAATTACTAGCAATAGCCCATCAAATGCTCAATTCAATTAAATTGCTGGTAATTGTCTCCATCATGCCAATTAAAAACATGAGCGATATTTGCCAAAGGCCATGGCCAATGATGAAAATAAGCAGCAAGGGTGAAAAGAATGACTCTGCAGCACTTTTCTTTTTGTTCAAAGCACTGGTGACCACTTTAATTTGGACATCTCCTGTACTGAATAAAGTAGGCTATGAGATGTGCTAGGCACTCTCACTTTGAAGTAAGAGGATGATTCTATTGATGCCCAGTGAGTTCTCTTTTTTGTCTTATTCTTGAGAGGTCAACAAGAGTTGACACAACTCTACTGATGTTGTTTTGGTTATGACCCTTGCATGCAGTTTCCACCAAGCCACAGATGACAACACTGTGTTCAAACAGCTTATTTGATCCTGTTGAAAGAAGGTGATCTATGTATGTGTCAATCGGTGTGTAGGGTGACTCTGTTATCCATGATATTAGAGCTTTTGGGGGGGGGACTTTGCAGAGTCGACACCAGACATACTTCTTGCACTCTAGTCCAAGTTCATGATCCTGCTGAGTGTTTCCGACGTTTCACCATAGTACTCTGTGTGCCAAAATATTGACAGTCACTCAAACTTCTGCTTGCCTGCCTCTGGTGATGGAAAACTCAAATTCAATTATCTTGAGGAAGCTTATTGTTCTGACCTGTCCTTTTTAGGTGCTTACCATCTTGTCTCAGCAAATTTGGTGTCACCTTAGGTCACCCAGGTTGGTACATATCCATAATGAGCTATTAATACTTTCCAATCACATGCAATAAGCATATGAGTGCATGCATGACTGAAATTTTGTGAACTCATGCCCGGCAGAGACGCAACAGCTGCTACTCTTGCATTTGAGCTTGCCAGCAACATTGCAGAGAATTTGATCAAAGAACAGTGGACTGGAGCAAGGAAAGCCTTAGTGACTGAACACACACAACAGCACGTCTATTTGTTCATCCATTACTCATTAATTTGCCCCCTGCTGCAACCTTAAAAAGCAGGGGGTGCCATTTGCTGTGGGCACACGGACCTGGCTACCTGTCCAAGGAACTGGGCATGAAATGGGCAAGCGCAGCATTCTCATATGACAATCAGCACCACTTTGCAAGCTGCTTTGCATTGTTAAATGTTTCATTTTCCTGGGCTCTTGGGTAATATTGCCACTAAGCTCTCAACAAAACTGCGTAAGAGTAAAGCTTATTTTGGTAATGCTCTCTTGTCACATGCTTTTGGAAATAGAACAATAGTAAGAGAGTGCAGGTTGATGTGTTGATTGCAGCAATTTCTGTCACTAGTCACTGAATATGTATGTATGTGTTAGACAGATGATGTCCTTTGGCAGGCTCTTAGTGTTCCTCTGACTCCCCTGGAGCCTCCATAGTGAGGCCAACATCAAGATGTAAGCAGACGGTTTGAAATGGGTGCAAAAGGAAAAAGAGAGCCCGCATACCATGATGCTCTATCATTATTCATTGTATGAACTCATACAGTGCCTAATGAAGGCCTTACCAAAATTGCTAGCTTCGAACCCAAACAAGGCCTGCTGCGTTTCAAATAAATTGGCACCATCTGCTCCTACAGCAAGCGCAAACTATCTAAAAATGAAAAATAGCCCTGCTGGAGCAAGGATTGTAGCACGGGCTGCACACCTGCACATAGCATCAAATGTTTTGGCCGATTGGGGTCATTAGGTTGTCTGTTTGCCATGCTAGATTAACTACCAGCCTAGCCGCTGGACTGCTTGGTTTGTGGCTATTAGTAGTCGTCAACAGTGAAAAATGACCCAATCTTTGAAATGGGATAGCGCAGTTTGTTGTACTGCTCAGAAAGGGAATCAAAGATGGTTTGGTCGACAAGGCATGCAGAAGGTAAGGAACTTCCACAAATAAGCCTGAAAGAAAACGGGTGTTCTTCTTTCAGAGGGCACGTCCTGGTAATGAAAAATAGCATGGCCTCTGCTAGGTTAACTGCCAGCCAGGTTTTGGTAAAGCAGCATGCACCTCATTCAAAACAGCAGCGTAAGAGCGCTCGTCACAGTGTCCAATTTCCACCTTGCCTTCCTTTCGGTTAATGGACGCTTACAGATCTGATTTGCACAGACTTTGAATAAGCGCACAGAGACACAGAGTGGAAAAAAAAAAGAAATAGAAAAAAGTATGTACTGTGCATTAAATGCTACACCAATAATGAAACCAGAGCGTTTGTCTGTGTATGATGATAGATAACCATCAAGCAAGCTTTCTAGCCGCTGCGTGTTGGTGGCGCGCGCAAGATGGCCTAAGGATTGAGGCGCAAGCCCTCCCGCTCCACTTTACAGGTGCAGGAAGGTGCCATAGTGGCATGGGTTTCAAATGGACTCCAGCAGTGAACACTCCCTCCGGGATATCAACCTTGTGTGCAACTTTGAGATGATGGTGTGGATTTACCTAACATACCTTTTGCACTGGAGCAAAAGCATGCTTGGCTTGAGGTCTTTAGGCAGAGATTCGCCAAATCGATAATTTAACTGCTTCATTCCAGGTAAAGTTTATTCCATCTTCCTCCTGGTTTTCTATTAAGACATGCTCGGCTTAACCCACATTAACGTATATTTCGGTTTTCGGTGGTCCTTGCAAATCTCATAAACCCGAAGTCACTCTCGGTGGCCAGTACTGGAGTGGATGCACTCAGAGAAACAGGGTACGTCTGTTGATGCTTGTCCTACTCTTTCCTACTCCTAGCTTCTTGCATGCTCATGATGACCTGGTCTCAATCCTCTTGGCTCGTCTATGTAGGGACCGATGCGAGCACAATACGCCTTGGGGAGCTTCCTGCTATGCCTCGTACTTCTGCAGGCATCCGGATCAATCACTCCAGAGCACCATGCTAACGCTCAAAAGCTCTTGCGGGACAATTTGCAGCCCGTCATAGCTTTTTGGCATGAGCTCAGAACCACCCATGGGAAGCTAACAATGCAGAACTGGTTTAAAACAGCAAACAGAAACTTGAGGAGCCGGCATGTCGCGTTCTGGGGGGTATTCAACAACAAGGTGGTGCAGCTGAACAAAGATGGGGAGATGCGTTACAGCAATGACGCGATGATGCTAGAGGGAATTCCAAATCGGGGTGCAGCAGGTGGGGTGAAACCAAGCACAAATGCCCTGTTGATGCTAAAATTGACCATCCAAATTGCAAGCATGCGTCATGCTAGTTTTGTTGCACCTACTCGCTAGTGCAAGTTTTCCCCTCAGGCAGGAGAAGAAGGAGAATGTTGTCACAGTTCCAGTGGCCTTAGCATGTTCACAAGAAGCAAGCTACTTAAATTTGCTACAACACACTAGTGATCAAATCATTTACGCGTGCTCCTTGAATGCCTAACTCCGCAGAAAGTATGAAGAATCCATTGTGGCTAGCCATTGAGGATGCCATCTCTCATGGGATCAGCATACCAAATGTGGTGAGTCTTGAACCCTTCGCTCAGCTCTGGGAGCTATCAACAAGTTTTGAGGTTATCTTTCAATTGCTCCAAGTGTCTCTAGCATTAGCCACAACTGTTTTTGAAGAGGATGATTTGCTAATTATTCATGCGTTGACGTTACCAGCATAACAGATCAATTCTCAGCCTAGGCGCTTGCTCAGCAGCAGGCAGGCAACTCACTCACTTGCCATCCCGTCGTCACGCGACAGATGTTCACGTTCAACAGTGCGGATGGACCTTTGTGCAACACTCGTGAATGGATAAACTGCAGCGATGGCTCGTTTGCCCCCCCTCTAAGCATCATGGGTCTGGATATTGACAAAGTGGACACCTTGCCTGCAGCTCTGCGTGGCAAACGCCCAAAAGCCTTCCCCGACCTTTTGGTCCCCATGTTCAAGGTGAATGCTGCTTATCTTTCATGTTGTAACACTCAAATGGCTGCATCGTCTGTTTTAGGAACACTCAATTCATGCGAAGCACTGATCAAGATGCTGGCGCTCTGGAGCAGTCTATTGATACAGACGCTGATGTCAACACCTATGCTCATTGAATCAAGCGTACATGCATGCATTGCTGAAAGGCACATCACTTACTATTGATGTCACACATATGGGCCATCATGAAGGTGCCAAGCACATTGATTTGTTGGTTGTATAATTTGATAAGAATGAATGTGTCTTAAATTTTAGATGCTGATTATTTGCAGACCCCCTCCCCTGTTTGTGATCAATGGATATACGTGTGCGTTAGTGCATTGCAAACAGTGCAGGTGTGCACAGTGGGATGCAGCATGACAGATATGCTGCACAAAAAACTGCTATTTTTTCGTTCATTCATAGAGCTGCTCAGATCTGGAGTTGTATGGTTTTTGCATTTCCTAGTAGCCCAGGACCATCCGCTTTACATTTTGGCGACATACTTTTTGAAACAGACACCTTGCAAAAATGCAGGAAGGCCTCCACGTTTTTCATGTACTTCAGGGTATTGTATTCTGTTGTATTATAACAGGGATTATAATCAGGAAAGGTATCCACAGCACACAAACCTTTTACTTGTTCATTCTTGCTACAAATGTTTGCAGTATCTGGGTTACGCTGCTTTTCCCTCTGTGAGCCCAGGCCCTCACCATCCTAATGTGTTGAAAAGGAATGGTCCACAGTGGTCAGACAAGAACCACTTAAGGGCTGAGAGCATAAAGTGGGAGGACAGAAAACCCATCATGTTCTTTAGAGGCTCTGGGTAAGCGATTGTTTTTCCAAAGGATGCATGTGCGTTAGTCTAGAATAAGGAGTTGTGAAATTTATCTGCACAGCTACTGAACATTTTTCACGACACCAAGACTTGGAAAGCAACGCTCAACTGCTTAGGCAAGCTTGTTTTGATACAGGAAGCATCTAGCTTAATGCCTGTCATGACAATCATTTTTTAAGCTTTGGAGGTCTAACCTTTGCCAACTTTGCCGTCCTTCACTTTCTGCTCCTGCAGCTACTGCCCGTACCTGGTGCGTATAACATCATGGGCTATAATGCTGTTTGTGCAATTCCTAGAATAGACTGTTTGTGCGTCTTCTATACAGCATAAGGGTGTAGAACAAATGCTCTTCTGGCCATCAGATAGCTAAATACCCTTGTACCTTATGATCTCAGCGATCATTTTGAAAGGGTCCATTAAAGATAGTGAATGGACGCGTCAACAATCACACATGAATGACTAATTAACATCAAGGATATGTAAGAAAGCATTGAGTACAAAGGCATGAGCAGGAGTTCAGCTTTGTAACGAGGCCAGCATTTTAAAAATGCTTCATAATGCCATCTTTATCCATTGTGGCCATTCTTGTTTAAAATATATGATGCATTTATCAAAGATCATGAATGCAACAAACAGTAGGCAGAACCTGCCAGCCTTTTTTTGCAGAAATATCCCCACCCTATCGAATGCCCGCGAGAATACTTGTCTAATCTTTCTATTCACTACCAAGATAAGCTGGACATAATGGGTGAGTCTTGCGATAAACTTTGCATATAATTGCCATGGCAATAGCCCATCATCATAGTTCTAAAAGATCATTACATCATCTAGCCAGGCCCTGTTCAAGACCCTGTCCTTGATAGCATGATAGTTCAATGCATGCTATGCACAATCTGTTATGCTTATGCTTACTTGTCTAATGCAGCTGGAAATTTACCGCCAAACATAAGAGCTGAAAAGTTGACCCATGGATGGCACGGCCTCTACAGCCTAGGAATGCAGTTCTGGCCAAAGGTGAGTTCGAACTCTTGGCCCAATAAAGTTTGTCATTGGGAATGCTTGCATATTGTGAATAACTGTGAGATAAGCATCCCATAGATGCATCTATGCAAGCACTAAAGTGAGCATTCTTTGCTGTTCTGGAGTGCAAAACGCCATGCAAAAAAATGTTTGCTTTAGCTTAAAGTTTAAGTTATTGTTCAAATTGTCACGCTCTCCCTCTATTGCTTCCTTCCCACTATTGCTTGCTTCTGCTACCGCTGTTACTGCTGCTGCTGCCGCCGCCGCTTCTACTGCTGCTGCTGCTGCCACCGCCGCCGGTGCTGATCCTGATGCTGATGGGGGATTCCAGCCCCCGGTCCTCACTTATGCCTTAGATTCCACGAGATTGGCATTTTGCCATAACTTGCTCTGCAACCTTTGGACCTTTAAAAAGGATTTGTGTTGCATTATCAGCACCAAGGAACAGTTGTCAGCACCAAGGTAGAAAGAAATGCTCGCATAATCTAAGTGCTGTACATATATTTTTTCTGTTAAACTATTGATTTTTAAGTTGGGCCAGGTGTAATGCTATACTCTACCTGTCACACTTTGGGTGCACAGAAAATCTATAGATGTTCCTGAAACTCATGATAATCAGCTTCTTGGGAGGGTTCCCTGGCTGCTGGATTGTGTGGGCAGGCGTACCCCGGCAAACACGTGGTTCCCAGGATCCTGCCCTCCGGCCTTCAACCACAGCCAATGTCAAAGAGTATTGTATAAATCTGCAATGGAGAAGGTGTGGGCGCCTCGTGTCAGCCAGATTTGGCAGGGAAAGTAAGGTGTTCATGCCCGTACACGTAGCACAGCTGCACGAGCTTGTACAAACATGCATGTGTGTGCATTGTATGCGCTCGTGTGCAGGCATGCCGTTGTAGCTTGTGTTTGTATTGCCATTTGGATCATGTGCACATTTATGATTCATGAGGCAAAAAGATTGCTCCACTGAGAGAGAGAGAGAGAGAGAGAGAGAGAGAGAGAGAGAAGCAGAGAGCTGCGCTGGCTAAGTGGCGCCACTTGTGATGCCATGCTAAGGCTGAACTTTGCCGCTCCTGGCGCTGCTTGCACCTGTTCCTTGGCCTTGAGCTCCAGCTTCTGCATCTGGTTAAGGTGTTGTGTGCTGCTTGCCTAGCCTATTTACCACAGCAGCAGACACTTCAAGGCACACTTGATGACGCACTTGACTGGCACACTCGACACACATCGGAATGTCTGGGGCTCTCTTGCCCAGGACAGACTCAGGCTTAGTCCCCATACACGGAATTTATATTACTGACGCGTGATATCACCGATTCAGGTCAACTTGCCATTCAATTGTCGTATCCAAGATGAAGCTAAGCAGTGTATAGCATTGTATAGCGCTATAAGCTTATAAGTGCTGTATGATTTTCAATGCGTGAATTGTAGACTTTTAGATTCTTGACATGATCCCAAACCTAACCCTTTTCTCTCGGTAATTCGAACATATTTGTACATTTAAGAATGTATTGGGCTGGTGACAAATAGCTGGGGGGCTGGGCCCACAGGCCCCCCCTAACCCCCCTCCAATATCTACCTTCAAAAATGACCCCTAAGAGCATATGTAAAAAGACAGAGCTCCGTCTTGGATATACCGCGCTTGCCAATCGATAGGGATATGTATCGTTACATTCCCCCCTGTCTAGATACGGACGTCCCAGCCGTAGCGGGAAGTGAGTCTTTATGCATCCTTGCCCAAGGGATGCGTCGGTCTCATGTCTTGCATCCTTGCCCAAGGGATGCGTTTCGGTCTGGTCAGGATTGGCAAAGCGGGTCGGTCGGCGAGGATCAAACCCAAGCCCCGAGCACGTCTGGTCTGGTCTGGTCTGGCGCTCAAGGAGATGCTTGGGCACCCCATCCGATACCAAATTGTAAAAAGACAGAGCTCCGTCTTGGGTACCGCTTGCCAATCGATAGGGATACGTACGGCAGACAAGTTGACATACGGTCGTTACGGCAGACAAGTTGACATACAATACGTTCTTTGTTTGTATCATGCGCACATTGGTCTGGTCCAAGGAAGTTCAGGGGGGTCTGTGACATGTTCGGTTTGACCGGAACTACTTTTTGAAAACTTCCGGTTCCCCGAAAGCCTGTTCCAAATGTTTCTGGTTTGACCCTAGAAAATAGCCCAGCCGGGGGCGCAGCTTGGTCATATGAATGTTTTTACTCTCAACACCTAGCTTTTACTTTCCAATAAGCTTGAGTTAGGTGCATGACTGCTGCAGCTGGGAGCATGGTGTGTAAAGTTCATACAGCCATCGCTCAATTTGCAATGGATTTAATTGTTATAGCTTGCACTGTACAACCATCATTATTTCAGGTTAAGCACAGTAATTAGCTGGATGATTGCTGAAAGGGATGGCTGAAATTCATGTTACAATTCCACCTCACAAATTGTCCAATTCCTCTGCCATGATGCCTCATCCATTTTCCTTTCCTCCACACCAGCACCTTCAGCAGTGACTGGTGCAGGAGCAGGAGCAGGAGTGGGAGCAGGAGCGGGCGCGGGGGCGGGAGTTAAAGCGGGACCTGGGTTGGGAATGGCAAACCCCATGGACACCCCACCAGGCCAATCGCGAATGGGACGGGCTGGCTCATCTTGTAGAATGCCTCAAATCTCCTTGGAGGTATAGTTAGAGAGAAACAAGTCCTCCAGTCCTAATTGCCTGATAGTGGGATTTGGATGCTGCAGCATCCATTCTGGAGTACAGGGCTCAAGGCAATACCAAGGCTCTGTGGGATGGTTGGGAGGAGAAGGGCCTGAGGGCTGGGAGCTGGGAGGAGAAGGCTGTGGCCCCTGTGAGGAGGCCCCTACACCAAATGGAAAGAAGATTGTCAAGCCAGACCATGCAGCAACATTCTCTGCCCTTCTTTTTGGATTACCTACAGAGGGAGGTCAAAGGTATCCCTGGAAGAGGCAGATTGGGCAGGCCCTCTCCCTCTTCCTCTCACTCTCCCTCGCCCTTTTCTCGTCAATGTTTACCTAGCTTTACCTGCCCAATTCATCAAGTCAATTTATTATCTTTCAGGACGCCATGAAGGGCAACAAATGAAATTGCCGGTGACCCGGACCAGCTTTGGCCCGCACCTCGGGCGCGGGCCAAAGCTTAGTCGATACCTCCAGGGCCCAGCTGGGTTGATCTTCCCTGGTCTGGGCAAATGGACGCATTACCAAACCCTGATACCGTGTCGCTCCTATGTTATCGCGAATCCTACTTTACGCGAGGTCTCCAAATAATTTCAATAATTTTCCCGCGAGTATATGGTTTCCGCGAGGCACCTCCAATCATTACGTTTAACGCGAACTCTCTCAATTTGGTACTCTCCCAGCATAGCAGCTGCCTCTGGCATGATTGTGTCCTGTTCAGACGTGTCCTCCTCTGACTCCGAGGACACCTTCTTTGGCTCAGCCCCTCACCTTCACCCTTCCCCTCCCTCTGCTTCTCCCCCTACCTCT
>LFCJ01001460.1_pt1 | contig 16516 bp, 18 predicted proteins | sample 643141 | NCBI WGS metagenome assembly LFCJ01 (sample SAMN03766243, study PRJNA286221) | soda lake metagenome | biome: soda lake; feature: Kulunda steppe; material: water; isolation source: sample B1-Br-g2 brine of Lake Bitter-1 | place: Russia: Kulunda steppe | collected 2010-07 | reverse complement strand
GGGCATGACGCCGTAGATGGGTCGATCTCCGTACACGAAGGGTGAGGATTCGCGGCTGTCAATGAAAGTAGTGCGGGCGTCTTCGAGTTCTTGATAGACGGTTTCGTCGTCGACCGTTCGTTCGCCGGGGTCGACGGTCATTGGGCGAACCTGGAGGATGTACGCCTCGCCGTTGCCGGTGACTGCAAACTCCACGTCGAGGCCGTCATGGCCGACGACCTCCTCCAACTCCGTGACTGCTCGAATGAGTGTCGGTAATCGTACGGCTGCGTCGCTGACTGACGCCATTTTGTCGCTGGCGATGTCTTTTCGGACAATGGCTGTCCGAATCTCGTCGCCGCTACCGTCGGTCACCGTGACTGTGCTTCCGGTAGCGGCATCGTAGTTGATGACATAGTACGGGCTGGCGTGTTCGACTGACCGAGTCATGACGACACCACTCGCGGCGACGTCTTCGATCATCGGTTGGACGAGCACCTGGTTCTGCGGGTTACCGTCATACGAATCAATGACGGCTTCGATGGCGTTGATCAGAGCGGTTTCGTCTTCCGGTGAGACATCGAGGATGCTCTCGAACCGGCCCGCGTTTGAGTCTTCCCAGCCGTCTTCGGCAAGGGAGCTCGACCGGACGATTACTGGCGCGTCGAACGTGGTTCGTATGCCATCGGTGACGGCGTTGCGGTTCTCGTTGAACTCGTCGACGGTGAACGTATACTGTGGGGCGATTGTGCTTTCGGTCACCATCGACTCGAGCCGTTTGAGTGTGTTGGCCTTGGTATCGAGGACGAACTGGGCGAGATCTTCGGCGGTTTCTAGCTCCGCCCAGTGGCCAGCCACGTCGACTGGCTCGGGGTGGATATCACCGACAGAGAGTGCGGTCAGAAGATCCGTGAGATCGTCTTCGGCGTCGATGAGGCCGCGGTCGACGAGTTCGAAAACGAACCCGAGTGCGGCGGGAGACAGTCGAGCGAGACCAATGAACTCGGCGTTGGCCTCGTCGGGATCGATATCGGTGGTGATGCGATCCGCGTAGATATGATTGCCGTTCCCGTACCGGACTTTTTCGGCTCGGTTGCGGCTCTCTTCGGACCGGGACTGGTAGCGAGTCCGCCAGTGTTCATCGACTGCGACTGCGGCGTCGGCACTACTCGACTGTAGATCGTCGACGATATCGGGCTGGAAGACGACATCGGCGTAGCAGACATAGGTGGGTCGGCTCTCGTCGAGCGGAGCCGACAGCAGTGAGCCAATCGTTCCCGTCTCCTCCCAGGCTTCGTTTCGTGAGAAATGAATCTCGGGATACTCGTCGACGATCTCATCCATTCGGTAGCCGCCAACGAAATGGATTTCAGGTTCGACGAGGCTGGTAGTGAAGCCGTCGATGAGCCAGTCGAGGACGCGTCGGTCGCCGGATGTCTTCCGGAGTGCAGAGGGTTCGGTGCCGGAGAATGGGCGGCCTGCCCCAAGAATAATGACAAGCGGTGATTGCATTGGTTTGTTACAGATTACTGGATGTGAAACGACTTTCGAATTTGTGTACACTGGACTCTGCAAAAGTCATGTTTTTAAACCGTGTGGGAGTAAAGACTTCCCACTCAGATGTCAGAGACTGAAGACTTGTCATGGCGAGAGAAATTCGACGCTTTAGTGCGTGTGGCTCGATACCGCCCAAAGTTCGCGTCTGGACTAGTGATTTTGGGTGGCTTTGTCGCGTTTCTTGAGGGGATTGGACTGAGTTTTATTTATCCAATTATTGAGACCGCACAGGCTGATGAGCCGACGAATGTGAGTGGGCCGATTATGGAGTTGTTTGTGTCGACGTACCAGTTCTTTGGGATTCCATTTTCGCTTGGGTATTTGATTATTGGTGTCGCGCTCGTGATGACGTTTCGGTACACTATGTCTTTTCTTGTAAACTGGCTGGGTTCAATTCTGGGCTATCGCTATGATCAACATCTACGGACAAAGGCCTTCAACAGAGCTCTTGATGCTGAAATCGGATACTATGATGATGCGGGTAGCGACGATATTCTGAATGCAATAATCACAGAAACGAAGTATTCCAGAAAAACGATCACCAAGGGTATTAGCATGATGGAAACGTCCTTTTTAGTGCTGATGTATACCGCGGTGATGTTTTATATTGCACCATCAATGACAGTGTTTGCAATTCTGCTTCTCGGTGGGATGACTATCTTTTTCCGTTTTGTTGTTGAACCCGCGGTGACAGTTGGTTCGCGGGTAGCCGAGGCAAACGAGCAGGTTCAGAGTACGGTTCAAGCCGGGACCCAGGGTATCCGAGACGTGAAACTGTTCGGACTCCGATCTGAGGTGTTTTCAGGGTTCCAGAAGTCAATTCAGCAGTACGCCGATTCATCAATCCGTCTGACACGAAACGATTACGCGATCAAGAACTTCTATGAACTCTCAGCGGCAATTACAATTTTCATTCTAATCTATGTTGGGTTCACCTTTACTGGGCTCTCTCTCGGTGAACTCGGTATCTTCCTGATTGCGATGTTCCAACTTGCACCGAAGGTGAGCAGTCTTAACAGCAAGGTGTACAAACTGGAGGGCTATACGTCTCATCTCGTTCGAACGCAAGCGTTTCTGGATAAACTGGAAGAACACCAGGAGTTTGATGGCGACCGACCAGTGTCGTCAGTGTCGGAGATCGAATTCGACGATGTAGGATTTTCCTATACCAACGACGAGCAGGTGCTTCGCGGAATTTCTTTCGACATTGAACGTGGTGAGTTCATCGCGTTTGTCGGTCAATCAGGTGCTGGGAAATCAACGATAGTCTCACTGTTGGCGCGAATGTATGATCCTGATAATGGTGAAATCATGGCTGATGGTGTTCCGATTGAAGAGTACGATATTGACGATTGGCGCGAACGCGTCGCTGTGGTTCGGCAAGCTCCATACATTTTTAATGATACACTTGAACGGAACGTGACCATTGGTAACCGAGAAGCAACACGTCGTGATGTTGAACGCGTCTGCGAGATTGCGAAAGTCACAGAGTTCTTAGACGAAATGCCCAATGGATATGAGTCTGAGTTGGGTGATGAGGGTGTGCGGCTGTCTGGGGGACAGCGGCAGCGGGTTGCGCTTGCGCGGGCACTTCTGAAGGATGCTGATTTCCTCGTGTTGGACGAAGCGACGAGTGATCTGGATTCGAATCTGGAGCGAAAGGTGCAGGATGCTATCGAGTCGATGGATCGGGAGTATGGGATCATTGCGATTGCACATCGACTGTCGACAGTAAAGAATGCCGATCGAATCTATACGGTCGATGACGGAGAGATTATCGAGGAGGGAACCCACGAAGAGTTGCTGTCCGACGACGGAGAGTATGCGGAGTTGTATGCGATTCAGTCGAAGGGGTGAGACGTGATTTTGGTTTTTCAACGCTGTTGAATGGGATGTTTCTTCGGTACCAGATCATTTCGAATTCCGCTCAGTTATATTCGAAGGTGGACAGGAACCGAACACACCAGCAGGCAGGTTCGTACAGTTATGACCGGAAACGAGCGACCCATAAAAAACTCGGGTTTTGTCATATCAGACGGTGTACTTTGCAATCCACTTCCCAGATGGTGTGTTCGAGATTGTAATCAAGCCGTTCCTAGACTCTGGTAGTGTCGGCGTGAGTGTGATCAGTGCTGGGGTGCTCAACCTACTCGATGGTGAGGTCGGGGGCGAGCAGGTCGCGGATCTCTTCGGCGAGCATCTAAAAGCCGATGGTGTCGGTCGAGCTGATATTCAGTGCCTCGCCGGCGGCGGCATTGGTATCGAAAAACTGGGAGTTAGCTTCGCGGAATTAAGCACCAGGCAGTCATCACGACAGCAACGCCGACAACGATGAACCGAGAGTGAACGGCTGTCAAGCGTTTGGCATGCTGTTACAAACGCGGCCATGAGCCCGTCAGCTTCGGCAATGGGATCTTCTGCTTGGCCGATCTCAACGATTGGTAGAAGAAAACTCAGACCAACTCCTTCGAGGACTGCAGCAACGAGTCCAAGCCCGATTATCAGTCCGTAACCTTCGGTTGAACCGAGCTCCATCGAGAAGCGCGTCGATCTTTTGCCGACGAGAGACAGTGGTGTTTTCCGAATCAGACATCTGTACCTTTGCGAAGACACATCACCACGGTGAGTGGTACATGGCTCACAAATGTGCTCTGACTTTGCGGCACAGCAAAAATACGGACCGCAGGCTCGGGCAGCATCCGAAAACTTACTTGTCTTCCATGACTCTCGTGACTTAGAAGGGTTAGAATGGGTCAATTAGTTTTTTCAGATGTCGATGGGGTTCTTACAGACGCGAAAATCAATATCGGCCAGGATGGCGAGGTCTTCAAATCGTTTGATGTGAAGGACGGGTACGGAATCGTCCATTGGCGAGAACAGAACGGCCACGACTTCGTAATCGTTACTTCACGGGAATCCCAAGCTGTTGTTAATCGGGCATCGGAACTTGGTGTGGACGAAGTCCACCAAGGAGTGGAAAATAAAAAACAAAAAATCGTGGAGATCACGCCTCGTCTCGGATTCGATCTCGGGGATACGGTCTATATCGGCGACGATCTGACGGACTTGCAAGCAATGAAAGCCGTTGGGACGGCTTGCTGTCCCGCAGACGCGGTTCAAGAAGTCAAAAACGAGTGTTCGTACGTCAGCCAGTACAACGGTGGGGACGGAGCCGTTCGGGACATCTTGAACCACCTAAAAAAAGCATCTCAGACAGCACTTGGTGTTATCCCAGCTCGTTATGGATCAACGAGACTGCCAGGCAAACCGTTAATCGAAATCGCTGGCAAGCCGATGATCCAGCACGTATACGAGTGTGCGAGCAACGCGAACTTACTTGACGAACTCATCGTTGCAACAGACGATGAACGCATCGTTGAGGCGGTCGAGGCGGTCAGCGGCACCGTAATGATGACCGACGTTGACCACCCGACAGGAACGGATCGTGTGGCAGAAATTGCAGCGAACGTCGGGGCGGACTTTACCATCAATATTCAGGGTGACGAACCGCTAATCGATCCGGATGTCATCGACGCTATCGTGACAGCTCTTCGAGAGAACTCCCCAAAAGTCGCAACGCCGATCTCCCCAATTGAAGACGAATCACTGCTTGATGACGAAAACACCGTCAAGGTCGTAACCGACACCGATGGAAAGGCGCTCTACTTTTCGCGGTCGAAAATACCGTCGGGTGGGGAAACAGGAACGACATATAAGCACATCGGGCTCTACGGGTTCGAAACAGAGCTGTTACTCGATTACATCAATATGGAGTCTGACCTCGAATCGGCTGAAGACCTCGAACAACTTCGGCTGCTCGAAAACGGGTACGAGATACAGACTGTCGAGACTGCCTACGACTCTAAAGAAGTCAACGTGGAAAGTGATATACCAGTTGTAGAGAAAGAACTGCAACAAGAGCGTACCAATGAAACTCAGTAACAACATCTCGACCTCGAATGAGGACCAATTCTTCCTGATTGCAGGGCCGTGTGTGATCGAATCAGAGCAACAAGTCCTAAAGACAGCACGGGAACTGAAAGACATTACTGACCGGCACGGCATCGAGCTGATCTTCAAGAGTTCGTTCGACAAAGCCAACCGCTCGTCGATCAGTTCTTACCGTGGCCCCGGGATGGAACGGGGACTCGAAATCCTGCAGCGCGTCAAAGACGAGTACGACCTTTCGGTGATAACTGATTTCCATGTTCCCGAACAGGCTGCGCCGGTCGCAGATGTAGTCGACGTGCTCCAGGTGCCCGCGTTCCTCTCACGACAAACCGATATACTCACCGCTGCCGGAGAAACGGGACTTCCAATCAACGTCAAGAAAGGGCAGTTCCTCTCAGCAGACGGTATGGACAACGTCGTCAACAAGATCGAGTCCACTGGGAACGAACGGGTCATGCTCTGCGAACGCGGGGCGATGTTCGGATACAACAACCTCGTCGTCGATATGCGGAACCTGGACATTATGAAAGAACTCGGCAAGCCAGTCGTATTCGATACGACACACTCGGTGCAGCGTCCGGGCGCACGCGGCGACTCCAGTGGCGGCGACCGTCGCTTCGCACCGACCCTGGCACGGGCTGCACTCGGAGCCGGGGTGGCCGGTATCTTCGCTGAAGTACATCCAGATCCGCCATCAGCTAAGTGTGATGCGGCGACACAACTCCATCTCGACAATTTCGAATCACTCGTTAAACAATGGAAAGCGATTGATGAAACGGTGAAACATGACCAGTGAAAAACAGCAGCCGGTGAATGACGAGATTCGAGATGCAATCTTGCAGGCTGTTTCGGTCCAATCTAACGCTATCAATACGCTCAGCAACGAAGAGACAATTGAGCAGATCTACCGAGTTGCGCTTGAAATAGACGAATCTGATGGCCGCGTCGCTTTCTCGGGGCTTGGCAAGTCAGGCGATGTCGCCAAGAAGATCGTCGATACATTCAACAGTATCGGAGTGACTTCGCATTTTGTTCATCCTGTTGAGGCACTTCACGGGGATCTCGGAGCGCTGTCCTCAGGGGACGTGATGATACTCATTTCGAACAGCGGTAACACTGACGAGATGGTAGAGCTGTTGAAGTTCATCGGGCATTTCGACCCGACAACAGTTTCTATCACATCGAATCCGGATTCCGAACTCGCTCAACAGTCGGAATACCACATCAATACGAAAGTCACCGATGAGGGGGCCGTTGTCGATCTTGTTCCGATGGCCAGTGCAACCGCCACGATGGTCATCGGTGATTGTCTTGCAAACGCGCTGATGGCGATACAGGACTTCGATAGAACCCAGTATGGGCACTTTCATCCAGGGGGAACAATCGGCAAGCGACTCCTCTTGGACGTTAATGATCTCCTCTATACAGATATTCCACGGACGAAACCATCTGATACACTAGCTGAGGTTGCTGTACAGATGAGCAAAGGAAGTAAGGGAATCGCGGTCATTCGTGACGAGCAGAATGCTGTTCAGGGGATTTTGACAGATGGCGATATTCGACGCCTCGTTGAGGCAGGAACTGATTTTAATAAGGTAGCTGCAGAGGAAGTTATGACTACTGATCCAGTTGTTGTATCACCAGATGATTCTGCGATCAAAACACTTGAAACAATTGAATACCACGACATCACCCAGGTCATTGTCATAAATGATGATAATAAATTTGAAGGTGTGGTACATCTACATGATATTATGGCCGAAGGATTATCCAGTTAGCTGACAGCCAACCAAATAAATTTCTTGTCATTTTATCCGCGTCGCACACTACTTCTGAGGGATAATCTGACGAACAGCTATCGTCTCAGTGATCCTTGAGAGACGTGATCTGTCTTGTCGTCCGTTCTTCCGTACAACAACGTCGCTGCTCGTACCTTCTTTACACCTTTCAAATCGGCGTTTACAAGCCGATCGGACGGTTCGACCTGGCCGAACTGGAAACGGATCTGGATTCATGCCGATCAGTACTTCAGAGCACTACTACGTTCCGGGAAGCGCAAATCGATCACAGGATTGGCCGCGCCCGCGTCGGTACCGATCAGGAACGATTCGAACGGTTTGTTCAAGAGAGTGCATGGGAGCCCGCAGCGGTCCACGACCAGTGCGGGCAACCGTTCCTGATGGGGTCCAGGGATCTGATGCAGCGATCGTCGTCAACCGTATGGGTATTCCGAAGCAAGGTCATGATAGCGTCGGTGTCGGCTCCTAATGGTGTGGAGCCACTATGTCCGTCAGAAAATGTCCGGTGATATTAATCACACGCTCACACGGTCAGGTGCTGATCGCAACGCTGATCAGCGCACTTGGTTGCTTGGCTCTCGACCCTATCTTCCCAAGAAGTGGACTGACGAGGATGAATCCGTCTACAACAGCCACCAGGAACGCGAACAGTACGCCCAGCGAATTGCTGATGCTGCTCTCCCGACAGATTCGCCACCAGCCCAAGTACGAGATTGCGGCTGACCTAGTCGAACAAACTGTCGATGCCGACATTGAACACGCCTGCGTGCTCAGGGATGCCAACTTCGGCCGACGCTCGTCGTTCGGGGAACGACTGTGCGAGTTGGGCGAAGCATACGTCTTTGCCCTCGAAACTGGGGGATTGCATGTCGTTGCCGAGTCCTCACCAGTTCTCAAGTCTGGCCCAATCGACAAGCAAGGGCCGCCACGTCAGTATCACACCGTTCCAGAACATGTTCACCCGGAAACAGCGGCAGACATCGTTGATCAGCTTGATTAGAGGACTGGAACGGGAGTGAGGGAACGAAGGGTGATCTGACGGGGTCGTTCTACCAGAGGCGCGTTTGGGTCTACACGAACGCGTACTTTCGCCGTGTTATCGAGGAAACGGGGTGGCTAGTCCTGCAGCGTCATCATCACTCGGGCACCAACGATGGTGAAGACGAACTGGCAGCCTGACTGTTCTGGGGACTTGATGAGGTCGTCGAGTGACCACTCGTCGAGTGGGCACATCTTCGGTGGACGATCGAGCAGTATCTCCGTGATATCAAGCAGGTACTGGGTGCTGACGAGTTTCAACGCCGCACCTGGCGTGGCTTCCATCATTATATGGCAGTGGTGATGCTTACCCAAACGTTCGTCGCGACTCATCGCCTTGAGACAAGTCAAGCCAACATCGGCCTTGCTTCCTTTGAGGAGGTCACCAGAATACTCGTTCAGATAGCAGTAATTCAACAGTTGATAGACATCACGGGCTATACAGAGCGACAGCCGAAACGACCGGGACAGATATGTTGCGTGGGTTTTCGGGGTGGTGTTGACGTAGTCGGCGGCAGCAGCTACCCCTGTGCTGAGCCGCTGGACTCGACAGTAGCTGGACTCAGTGTTGTCTTCGTTGACTCATACCTTCATATCGATCAGTATAGTCATGATTGTCGAAGCAGTCGATCTATCCGATTGACCATGACGTTCTGGCTCTATTTGATCTTGTGAATGAGCGCAGATCCCATCTGAGTGGCGGGATCAGCTTCCTCATCGAGAATATTCCTCGGAAGTAGTGTGCGACCATCCGTGTTCGGTTAACGCCAAGGACGCCAGATCGTCTGGTTGCTGGGTTTGAGGGGCTATCTTCAAACAGCCAAATTCGGCGATTACAGCCGTTGGGAATGGTCACCTATACTGCGAAGATTACTGTAAATGATAACCGAACACGAATGGTGTGCGACACGACCGAGGGATCAAGATCATATCTTTTATATTAACCCCATACTCAATTCAACACAGCATGAATAAGGGAATATTATATATCGCCAGTGGCATTTCTTATATTGAGGATGCAGCAGAATCAGCTAAAAGTATCAAAAATCTCTGCGATTTGCCAATTACATTGGTCGCAGATAGGGATGTGCAAAATCCACTCTTTGATACCGTCATTCAATCTGATGATTTCCTTTATCATTACGGCGATAGCGTTTTGAAGATTCCATCTTTACCATATGAGAAGACCTTGCTACTTGATACCGACACAATTGTTTCTAAAGGTTTTAACTGCTTATTTGATATGTCTAACAGCATAGATATTGCGGCTGCTACAGTAGCTGAGGATAAATTTAGAATTTCTTCAGTACCAGATCCTTTTCCCGAGTACAATACTGGAGTAGTGTTATTCAATAAATGCGAGGCAACGTCGAAATTTATCACCTTGTGGAAAGATCTATACGAAGACTATCTCGATACTGGAACACGGATGAATCAACCGGCCTTTAGAGAAGCGCTATACAAAAGTCCTGTTAATGCTGTTACATTATCAACGGAGTATAATTGCCGTGCGAACTTTGGTGGCTACCTAACTGATAACGTAAAAATTCTCCACGGGAATTTTCAGGATCCTCAATCAGTACTGGATAAATTAAACCAGACTGATAAACCTCGGGCATTCTTTAATAAAGACGGACAACTTCATGTCGAGCAGGTTAATACAATAAATAATAGATTTCGAAGTTGATTGGCTCAAAGCAGCCGTTGATTCCTAGAGTATGATTTCTCTCTGTCTTCGGCGAATTTTTTATATCATTAATAATCTTGTCACTGGGGTATAGACACATTTTTCTTTGGTAACATGGTCCTTATTGTATGACCGATATTGTTGCGGTTATTCCCGCAATGGAAGATGAAAATGGGCTTCCGAAACGGAATCTACGGGAAATTAAAGGCGTTTCTCTAGTTGAAATCGCGATCAGACAAGCAACAAACTCTAATCTCATTACCGAAACAGTTCTCAACAGTGAGAGTGACGCTGTTCTCAGTAAAGCTGAAGGTTACGATGTCATAACATATAATCGTCCAGATCGTTTTGCAAAAAAAGACCGATTTATGGAGATGGATAGACTGCTGATGTGGCAGATTGACCAACTCGAAAACGATGGGTGCGATGTTGATATCCTCGTCTTGTTGTATCCAATTTGTCCACTTAGAACAATTGAAAAAATTGACCAAACTATTGAAAAAGTTCATCGTGAAGAATATAATTCCGCGCTAACTCTATTTGAGGACACACGTTACTTATGGGAAGAATCGAATGGAGAGGTTACACCTACGAACTATGATCCTCAAAAAAGAGCACCTAGTGAACTTGAAGACTGGAACCAGTGGGTTGAAAATAGGGCAGCCTACGCAGTCGAAAAAAGCACGCTGTTTCAGACTGGATCTCGAGTAGGCGGAAAGACTGGCTATGTGGAAATGCCTCAACACCGTTCATTCGATATTCAATCAGAAGTTGATTTTGAGCTTGTTCGATTCATTTCAGAGGTCGATGGAGTGAGTTGGTGAATCTACAGCATGACTGTATTACTTACTGGTGCACACGGAGTTGTTGGGACGGCTGTAACACAGCACAGCAGACACAACTACGATCTGTTGGATCAGCACTCTCCTCCAGAAAAACTCAATGACGGTACGATTCATCCCCATACGGGGATGGATACCATTCATGCTGACGTTTCAGATCTTAATTCACTCTCCGAATCTATCGGATCCCATGATGCAATTGTTCATCTTGCTGGTAAATCTGATACAGATGCCCCTTTTGATCAGGTTCTACAAAATAATGTTCTAGGAACCTACAACGCACTCGAAGTAGCTCGACGGAACGATATCGATTCGTTCATATTTGCATCTTCCAACCACGTTGTCGGTCAGTACGAGAAAGAGCACGCTCCGGATCTCTACGAGCCTAATTATGACTTTAGTATTGATCACACATCGTCAATCCGTCCCGATTCTCACTATGGTTCGTCGAAAGCGGCTGGTGAGGCCTGGGGGAGACAGTATGCTGAACAGTATGGAATACAATTTTACGCTATTCGAATCGGCTCGATTCGCTCTCCCAAATGGGATCACCCATATGGCGATGCGGAACGGGGTGTAGAACGAGGGTGGTGGCAACGAGAAAGCGATGAATACGAACGACAGGTCAATAGGCTCAAATGCACCTGGCAGTCACGTCGCGACTTTGCACACATGATCGAGTGTTGCCTTGAGGATGATACTGTTTCATTTGACATTTTCTACGGTATCAGTGACAATACTAATTCGTGGTTCGATATTGAACATGCACAGAGACGGATCGGATACGATCCCTCAGACAGCGCCAATAAGGATATTCATGGACCTCCGACTGATGTGGAATAGCTCAATCAAATGTCAAATAAACTGCAGACGTTTATCTATCCAACGCATCCAATCGCTTCTTCAAGATCTGCCGTAGTATTTCAACGTCTCCACCGATATCGATTAACGTGTATTCTTTTTCAAGTAACTGTTCTGCTTCTCTGATATTTGAAACACCTCGTCCAATTGGAACGCCATTCGACCGACACGCTTTTTCAATATTGCTGATTGCCTCTTGTATTTCAGAGCTACTGTATTCTTGAGGGGCCCCGAAAGATACGGATAAATCACCTGCACCTATTTTAACAAATCCAAGTCCCGAAACTGATGTGATCTCTTGTAAATTTTCGATTGCTTCTGCTGTCTCTAACATAATACCAACAAGTACTGATTCATCTTCGTTCTCCGTGTATCCCTCGGGGCGGACACCCCAGTCATTTGTGGGTGCCGTTCCAAATCCTCGCTCTCCCGGCTTTTCTTCGTAACTGAAACGAGATGCCCGGATAGAACGCTTAACCTCATCAGCAGTTTTTATACGAGGAATCATGATTGTCCGGACACCAGCATCCAACACTTTCCGGATCATGGATGGCTCGGCTCGAGGAATCCGGACGATTAGGTTAATTCCCGCGTTGTCCGCAACCATCTGTCGGCGTTCTAGTTCGACGCTATTATACGGTGAAAATCCCGCATGCTCAAGGTCTAAATAACCATAGTCGACACCCACTTGTCCTAGAATTTGTAGGAGTGTTGTCGAAAAGCTCCGTATTCGAACACCAAATACGGGGTCACCGCGTTCCAGCTTTGATCGAACAGTGTTCTCGATTGGCATATACACAAATTTTAGCTCAACAGTATTAATGTTGGACCGCCACAGAGAGGGGTCTCTATTAGATATATCCTCTCTGGTTATGTTCGTAGAGGGTCTACATCGTACGTTTCTGCTAACTCATCGAACTTGTCAAGATCGTGTTTCGGTACTGGAATACCTTGTTCTTCTCGTATATTCTTGGCCTCTTTTTCTGGATCTCCTGGAACGTAGTTTGGTATATCCTCATCCCGTCGGGGTTCGTTGCGTATGCGTTCAGCGAGTTCTTGCAGTCGTTGTTTGAATTCATTCGAATCGACGAACGCATCAATATCGAAAGCTGCGTAATAATGTCCGAGATTTCGCCGATTAGAGATGTCCTCCCCATACATCTCAGAGACCTCTCTACCGACATCCATTCCCGAAAGCAAGCCATTGAATAATTCGACAACCATCGAGAGCCCGAATCCTTTGTATCCTCCCAACGGTAGCAGTTGGACGGCTTCGGTTGGATCTCGAGTAGGTCTTCCCTGCTCGTCGGCCGCTACATTACGCGGGAGTTGATCACCAGCATCCTGGTGCTTTCGAACTTCATTAAACGTGATCGCTGAGGTGGCAGCGTCATAACAAAACGGACCCTCGTCCTTCATTGGAGCAGTAACACAGATCGGGTTACTCCCAAAAAACGGACGGACCCCATTTGGTGGCCTCGTGTTCGCAGAGGTATGCGTAGTGGCTATCCCAATCATATCTTTTTTTGCAGCTTCAAGTCCGAAGTATGCCATCATCCCGTTGTGTGTAGATTGGCTGACACTGACGTGGCCCACTCCAGCATCAGCTGCCATATCAATGGCGTGATGCATCGCACGGATCCCTGCAGAGATCCCATACGTGTGATCTGCGCTGAACTGTCCTACGGCGGCAGCTGTCTGTTCAAAATAGAAATCCGGATCTGGGTTAATTCGTCCGGCCTCAAGCTCGTCAATATAATGCGGTAAAAGCCGGATACCATGTGAATCGACGCCCCGTACTGATGCCAGTACGAGCCCCTCCGCGGTTTCTGTTGCCACTTGGTCGGTGACACCTGCGTTAACTAAGACTTCGCGTACAAACTTTTCAAGTACATCGTGTGATACCAGTGTTTTACCTGTGGAGTTATTAGCCATGGTATTAATACGTATCCAGCCCCGCGAAATGAGTTTGGTGGTCTTTTGCCCTTGGATCGAGAATGGAAATAATAATTACGCTTGACCAGCCATTCTGGGAGTGTGAACATATACGCAATTATACCCGCTCGTGGCGGATCTCAAGGGATACCAGGAAAGAACCTAAAACAAATTGAGGGTGAACCCCTGGTAGGAATCGCAGCGAGACAGGCGGTTCAGGCCGAGGAGATTGACCATGCTGTCGTCAATAGCGACGATCCAGATATCAGGGCTGCTGTTGAAGACTACGATGTACAGGTGATGGATCGTCCGGAAAAGTACGCCCAGGGTGATATGATGATGGGCGTCGATAAATTTCTGAATTGGCAGGTTTCTGAATTGGAAGATCAGGGACACGATATTGATATCGTCGTGTTACTGTATCCGACTGGACCTCTGCGTCCTATAAAAAAGATAGATGAGACTGTGAGGATGGTTGCAGAACAGGGATTCGATTCGGCGCTCACGCTGTATGAGGACGATCGATATCTCTGGGAAGCGGACGAGAATACTGCTGAGCCGACGAACTATGAGCCTGCGAACCGAGGCCCGCGCCAACTCGAAGACTGGAATCAGTGGGTAGAAAATAAAGCAGTCTATGTGATGACCCGAGACTTACTTATCGAAACAGGCTGTCGACTCGGTGGCGATATTGGGTATGTGGAGATGTCGGAATTGCGCTCAGTCGATGTCGACACACCTACTGATCTAACGTTGGCGAGACAAATAGCGCAAATAGAAGGAAAATCATGGTAAAGCCTCAATTGGGTGTCTGTACTGCTTAGAGCCTCGGCTGGGACAATCTTGAGACACCATACGAGACTTTTTACAGACTGTTACCAGATGCTAAAACCGATCTGGTGAACTCGTTCAAAACTGGGTGAGCACCGATGAATGACCGACGAAATCTTTACTGGACAGGACAGTGGGTAATAAATCAATTTGTCATGAGTAGTCGCAAAGAACCGCCTGAATTAAAAACCTTTTTTAAACGTTCGGCTAGGGTGTACATATGGAAAACAAGCGAATTTTGATCACTGGAGGTGCAGGTTTTATAGGGTCCAACCTTGCGAATATGCTGTCGAGAGAGAATGATGTTGTTGTAGTTGATAATTGCTATCTGGGAACGTCTGAGAATCTAGACACACAAGTAGAATTTCATGAACAGTCTGTTCTTGAAGATGATCTCCCGACAGACGTAGACGTCGTTTTTCACCTTGCAGCTCTCTCCTCGTATGCTATGCATGAGGATGATCCAGTAAGAGGAGCACAGATCAACGTCGAAGGGTTCGTGAACGTTGTCGAACAGGCCAGGGAAGACGGGTGTGATACTGTCGTGTATGCTTCCACGTCTTCGATTTATGGCAGTCAGACGGAGCCCTCCCCCGAAGACATGAAGGTTACCGTCAATACCGGCTACGAGGCCTCGAAGGTGTCGCGTGAACGTTATGCTGAGTACTTTTCGTCACACTACGGGTTGTCTTTGGCTGGTCTGCGGTACTTTTCGGTATACCAGGGATACGGCGGGGCAGAAGAACACAAGGGCGAGTACGCTAACGTCATAGCGCAATTTGCGGATGATATTGCTCATGACCGCTCACCGAAACTGTACGGAGAAGGTACTCAAACACGTGACTTCACGCACGTCTCGGACGTGGTTAAAGCGACAATGCTGGCGGCTGAAAACGGACTCAACGGTGTGTACAACGTCGGTACCGGGCGGCGTTATTCTTTCAACACTGTTGTAGACATGATTAACAAGGAGCTCGGAAAGAGTGTCGAACCTATGTACGTAGAAAATCCGATCCCTGACGATGTTTACGTACATAACACGTGTGCAGATAGTTCAAGAATACGGACAGAGACAGGTTGGGAACCCGAGATTGATTTCGAAGAGGGAATCAAACAAGTGTGTTCGTGTTATTTATGAGGCTTATCTCGATCAGTCGGGCACCGCTAAGTTAGCGAAAAGGATGAGAAGATTCGGCTCCTACTGGAGCTGATTGAGTATGAGTTTTCGGAAAGTCACGCGCGTGCTTACAGTTGGATTAGGCGTTGAGCGGTCAGATGTCGCGGTGTGGAACTGGGTTCAAAAGTTCAGGAACCGCTTGCGTAAGGCTGGTCGACGGCCTACCGCCAACCTGTCGGCTGTCCTATTGATGGACGAAACCCCCCGTTCAAACAACGCGAAGAATTTGTGCTGTTCGCGGCTGTTGATCCCAAGACGCGCCAGCTCATCCACGCCTCTGTCGCGCCATCAATGAACTATCTGACCATTGGGCATCACACGAATCATCCGCTGGTACAGCGTTCGCAACCAAAACGCTGGATCTAAGAGGTAAAACACCGAATCTAGATGTTTTACGCTTCGTTACCGGAAACGACGTGGCAACCACAAATAACCGGCTTCGACAGTTCGCCCGGGTCTGGAACGTTTGTTTAACTTAGCGGTGCCTATCTACACGGTAGTGTTCGGATAAGCTGATTCCATGCGAAGCTAAGCGACCTGATCCAGTTGTCGGCAGTCTCTGCTGAAGCGTTGCTAAAACAGTTCGAGAAGCAGACAGTTCGGTGTTTTATTTCTCTGAAGACACGTTCGACAGCATTCCGATTTCCATTTTTTTTATATCTGAAATCGTAGCCTGCTCGGTGACACGCAGCTTGCAACGACTGTGCGCCATCTATGAGAAACACCGCCTCTGAAACGTCATGTTTCTCACCGATCTCGGTGAGAAACTGCTGAGCGATCATCGTGTTTCTGGTCGGCTCAAGCGTTGTATGGAGTAATTCGTTTGTCTCTGCATCGACTGCTGCATACAGCCAGTACT
>LFCJ01001459.1_pt1 | contig 16521 bp, 10 predicted proteins | sample 643141 | NCBI WGS metagenome assembly LFCJ01 (sample SAMN03766243, study PRJNA286221) | soda lake metagenome | biome: soda lake; feature: Kulunda steppe; material: water; isolation source: sample B1-Br-g2 brine of Lake Bitter-1 | place: Russia: Kulunda steppe | collected 2010-07 | reverse complement strand
GTGTGAGCGTGTCAGTGTGCATGCTTAGTTTGAAACATGGCACCATCACTCACCTGCACCATCGCTACTAGCTTCCTGACCCCTGCATTGGCATTGCACTTTGCTTCTTGGATTCCTTGCCATATGCCTCTTTGGATCCCTTGCAACCTGCTCACTTCATTGATCCTCTGCTCAGTAGGACTGATTCCAGCGTCTGAAACCTGACTTTGAAAGCCCTTGCTTTCACTCATAGCACTGGTAATGTTAGTAAATCTCAAAAATCAAATGAGAGTGTCCTCCGAGATCTACATGGTGGAGCAGATTGCTGCACCCTGACCAGTCTACCAAGGGGACATGGAGGCGATTTTGGTAGCACTATTTACAATCCTCAAATTATGTTAATTTTTTTATTTAAATCGTGTACGGCAATCACCAGCGTACAGTGAATTGGTCTGGGAACTGCCCCAGCCGGGGCAGATAGGCATCCAGGCATGTCCGAAGATTACTATGATGGACCTCCATTTAAATCACGTGGAAGCAATACTTGGCATCGCGGAGGAGGCTCTTACAGGGCGGGAGGCCCATCTAGCCAGGCCGGTAAGTCCGCCTTTTTGAACTCATATCCATTTGATGTGAACCTGAAAGCTTTATTTGAGCTGCGAGTGCACTGAGCATTCGTATTTCAGCTTTAACTGTGGGTGCATGCTGAAAGCCGCAGGCATGTCCTTGGATGCGTTCAAAGCATTGCATGCATATGCAAGCTAACACACAAGCACACACGCACGCGGACTCATGCACACGCACGCTAATGAACGAGCAAGCAAATGCACGTACGCTTGCTCACACACATACACCAACACGCACAAACACACATTGTTTAAACCATACATGCACATGCGCACATGAATACAAGCATACACGCACAAAGATGCACATATATGTACATGCACACACGTACATTTACTCACACACAACTACGCACACCCGCACGCACGCAACACACGCTCACACATAGCGCGAAACCCTATCTGGCGGACCAGAGGGACGTGGAGATGCAGGTGCTCCCACAGTATTGGTTCTGCTCATGCATGCCTGTCCCCGGAGGCTGTTCAAGGCTGCATGTGCAAAATGGACACTGCAGCTCGATCCAAGTCAGTTTATTGTGCTTCAAAAGTAATTAGTTGCGTAGTCTGATCACAGCACAAGTTGATCCGGGGTTCAAGGTGTCATGCCTTTCACAATGTGCATGCATTTGGCCACAGATGGCAGTCTGCCAGACCGAGGCAGAGGAAGCGGAGGGGGTTACAGGGGAGGTGGGGGGCGTGGAGGGGGCCGAAGAGGCGGTTACTATAGCAGCTGGCAGAGCGGCAACAACCAGTACTACACCAATGATGGTGGTGGCGGGGGGGGAAGGCGTGGAGGGAGGGGTGGACGACGAGGAGGCCAGGTCTTCGGGAGTGAGTTGAAGGAATGAGGCATGTGCCCTTGCCACTCACGTGCTTTGTGTTGACCAGACTTTGTGTGCACAAGAGCTAGACCAGCTCTCCTCTGCATAACTTTTGAGCGTGTTAGGCAGGAAGAACAAGCTTAGTTTGTGCTTGTGCTTGCAGTAGACCTGAAGCCCGTGCCACAGGCCTTCAATCCTGTCTGGAGTTGTGAAGGATGGTCTTCATGCATTGTGGCTGCCTGCTTTGTACACAGGGGGGCGTTCGTACAGTGGCCATACACGTCAACGGGAAGACGAGCCAGCACCTCAGGAGGAGGAGCCAGTCATGCCGCCAGACATCAGGCAGCTCACGGAGCTGAAAGGACACAGTAAGGTGAGCACTTAAGGGATGCACCTGTGCTTTATTCGTCCCCTGGGGGTGCACCCCATGCCCTCCAAGCTACCATCAAATGGCTTAGTGCAAGGGCATTTGATCGATATCGGACATGGGCTGTCACGGTGCGCGCATGCTGTGGTTGCTCAGGCAAGACATCCCTCTGCTCAGGGCTGGCGCCCATACTCCTGTCCCAACTGGTCACTCCATGCCTGGTCACTCCATGCCTGGCCTCTGCTGTGCCTGCAGAAAATAACTGGCATCACCTTTGACCCTACCAGCCAGCAGGTGAGTCAGCAGTGTCACAATCTTCTAAGCAGTGCAGCTGCACTCATGGACAATTTACGGGGCATCCACTGCAGGTCAAACACTGACTGGCAGCAAGCCTGCAATGCTTGTTCCAAATGATGTCAACATCAATCTAAATTCTGGTGCATGTGCATGCTTGAGCATGGCTTGCATATTACATGCTCATGCACATCGTGACACCTTAAAATTGTTCAGTCATGTGCACATACATGCCTTCCTGCTGCTTGATCTGCCTCTTTTCTTTCAATTTGTGATCAACGCAATCAAAATAAGCTGCATGTGAGGGCACATCAGCTGCATAGCTCTTCTGGGGCAAAGAGGACTATCTAGGGCAGATGGAGAGAAGGCAGGGGTGTGCTGCTGCCAAGCCTTTGTCAAAAGGCCAGCTCAACAATATTAAATTGCCCTTACTTTTATTTCTGCTGACTGCATGCACATCATGAGCGTTTTCAACTGTTGGAGCATCAGTACGGTGGAGAAGAGCTCTAGTCGGACTAACTAAGTCGGACTAATTTACATATTAGAGGAGGAGCCAAACGTGGCTGGTAGACCTTACGCCTATCCATGAATGCACCCTCCACGTTGCAGACATTGTTGTCTACGTTCATGTACTTGCACATACACACGCGCTCACACGCAACCAGCCTGCTGGCATGCGCGCAGGTGTACACCGCCTCCTTTGATGGAACAGTGAGGACCTGGAGTGCAGTGACAGGAGAGGTATGTGTCATATGGCAATCCACGCATGTGTCACAGACCTCGGCTGAGCCTCGGGCATATGGTAGCCAGGCATAGGGTAGCCAGGCATAGGGTAGCCAGGCATAGGGTAGCCAGGCAGGCATAGGGTAGCCAGGCATAGGGTAGCCAGACTCGTGCTCCCACCATGTTCCCGCCTGAAAAAGGCTTAGTCTACTTTTCTGCCATTCTTGCAGCACACAGCCCAGACTCTCTTCAAGCCAAAAAGCACGGAGGCCATGCCTGTGTCCTACTTCCTGTGCAGCCGCGAATGCGCAGTTTGGCTGGCTTCCCTTGGGCTCATCCACGGGGGCACCTCTTAATCCCTATGGGTTCATCCTTTGCACTGCAGGTGGTCAGCAGTGTGGACGTGGGCGGCGAGGTGGATTCTCTACTGCTAGCAGGTGGCTTCCTGTTTGTGGCGTTCCACAAGGGCGATGAGGGCATCATCAAAGTGTGGAACATGGCCACAGGGACAGACCATATCCTGACAGGCCACAAGGTGCGGGCTGCCGTATGGGGCCAACAAGAGCAGAGGCATGCACCTACCTGATGTGTATGGCTCATGGTGATTAAACGCTTCTGCTCTGTATGACTTTCTGTAGGGGGGCATCAACTGTCTTGCCATAGCTGGCACGGCCCTGGTCAGTGGTGGCAATGACCATTCTCTCCGGGTGTGGAACTACAATGCTCAAGCTGGCATATTCATGTCCCAGGTGCGCAATTGTCAGTGTCAAATTTCAGTCACTTCCAGGTGATAAAAATCTTAACCTCAGAATGGAAGAACATTTATCTAGTTGATGTGGTTGTCGACCTCCAACCTTCTTAGAAGAATTCCAGTCGGCTCCTGGTGATCTCTGTGGTTGCGCCTGCATGCCATTTCCCTGCATACCTTTCACCATCTCTCTCTTGTTCAATTGTTGCTTCAATACTTGCCAAGCCAGCACACCTAAGTCAACTTCAAAAGACTTTGCTAGCTGCTGTGCCCCCTTATGGTTAATGCAGCCCAGCTGATGAATGCTCTTCTGGAAATTCCTGTTTGTTGGTGCTGAAATCCCTTTACTTTATCTGCAGGCTATAATAACCAGTGCAGATGGTGGCCATGGCAGTGGCATTGTCAACATCACCGTGCTTGGGCCTTACATGTTCTCAGCAGATTTTGAAGGAAACATGCTGGTAAGGAATACATTGTCCTGTATTTTGTCCTGAATGCGTGTCCCCTGCCAACAAACAGCTGCCTTTCATGTGCTTGCACTAAGACAAGAACTTTAAGATTAACCTTATCGCCAGAACAGATGACGAATGTGCTGCCAAGAGCCTTGAATGCGCTGCCTCAATGATGGGTTTTAGAGGCAGGAAGAAATTGTAGGGCAAATGCTATAAATGGACACTCCTACATCATGTAGGCTACATGCATTCGCTGATTCATGCAGGTGTGGGATTTAGCAAGCGGGAAAGTGACTCAGAGAATTGCGAATGCCCATGAAGCCCCAATCATGCAGTTGTTGGTGTACGAGGTGCGCTTTGTGCAATGTTGGGCAGCAAGGCTCTCAAGACAGCCAAACCACGTAAGCTGAACTTCTGGCTTGCGTACAACTTGTGCCATAATTGCTTGGAACATCAGGATTGCAGGCAGTCCCTAGCTTGCACAGTATTATTTGCCAGGGATGGGTCATACGCAAACTTGCAAACAAATGCACTCGTGACGAATATAGCTTGTGGTAAATTGGCCGTTCAGAATTTGTCATGAAATACATTGTGGGGTGCGCCGCTGGGCTCTCCCAGCATGTTTTGGGGCCTGTACCACTCATTTTCGGCCACCTTCACCTTTCAAATTTAACGCTCAATATCAATCATTTTTTGGCCAGAAATGTAGCATCTGCATCTTCCCCTTCACTCCATTCCCCCCAATTGCCGAACCCCTTCCCCCCGCTCTTCCTCCTTCTCTGAAAGCCAGCACTTGTTTATACCCATGTTAGTACTTTGTGGCCAAAAGGGGCTGTAGAGGTTGTTGGGGGGGTTGCTGGGGGGTGGTGAGGGCCTCCCTGGTCCCCCCCCCCAGACCCACCTTCCATTTTTGCCACTTGAATACAACGTACGTACGCAATAATTTGCGAATTCACATGTGTACACGCAAATGGGAAGTCCCAAAGTCGTGTATCCCATCCCTGTTTTTGCTGCCAAGCTCCACTCTGAGCGAAGCTTTCGCTTATAATTACCCTGCTTTATGCAGCATTATGCTTGCATAAATTATGCTTATGGCAAGTAAGTCAGAACTTGGGATGGACAAGGTGGCACTAGAGTTAATACCCAAGGCTCACACTTAGCAGAGTATGAACGGACCAATATGATTTGTGTTTGAATGGTCCAAACTGGAAGACGAGAATTTTGTGTTTGCTTGCAGCCCCCCATTTTCCTATGCTCATGGGTCCTTGGCTCTGCTGCTTGCAAACTGCAAAATAAAGATGCAACGACTGTGATTGATTGGCCCTGGCGGCAAGGGCGTCTGTCTCTGAATTCACTTCTGCTCATTGATGCTTCAAATTGTTTAACCGCTTGCAGGGTCACATGCTGTCTGCTGGGATAGATGGCGTCATCAAGGCATGGGAAGTGCTAAGTAGTCCAGGTCCTGGAATGGTATTGAAGCCTGAGCCAGACTTCGTGTTTGACAAAGCCAAGCCAGAAGAGGGTCCCCGGAGAGCCAAGGTGAGCAAGATTACACATCCTACCCTTTGTGTTGAGCCTTTCGTGTTAACACGCATCACATTTTCTGTAGAAGGTACAGAAGACTGAATAATTTCATCAACAACGCACGACAGAAAGATTGTAGTCAATTGTTCATGGCCTTCAAATTTCCAGATTTTGAGTATTTGTTTTGGATAGGGGCCTGAGACTACTTATTCAATCAAACACATCAGATACACGACATATCTTGGGATGAAACAGATGAGCCAGGGAAAATGTCCGTGTACTGTCATGTCATCTCATCATTCACGATTCTGAATTTTTCCCCGATTCGTTTGCTGTACTTGATAATTCATGGATTCTTAAGGTTTTCTCCGAACGAGCCCTGTTCCTTACCTTCTCTGCCCTAATTAGCACAGAAGAGTGGCACCCCATGTACCCATAGACTAAAGCATTGTGATATGATACACGTAAGTCCCAGGAAAAGCGCCATAATGACACATTAATAGCAATAAAGCAATACACATCAATCAAGTGCTATCATTTGCCATATTTTAGGGGCTATATATGCCAGGTCCCTTCCCTGGCAGCCTGACACACAGTGGAAAATAATGGGATGAAAAGGTGCTGGGGTTGAGGAGTTGTGCTCATTGGTTTGTTTACCTCAGGCAAGATCAGCCTCGGGGGGTGAAAACTAGACCCTCCCAGACCCTGGTTCTCCTAAACCTACCTAGGGTTGCATAGGGATCCACAATGAAGCATTTTTGGTGCAAAATGGCCACCTGTTGGGGCTTCTTGGGCCTAAGCTGCATGCATGAAATACAGCTTCATTTGCTTCCAGCATTCATGCCTCTGACCTAGGACATTTGTTGCCTTATTTGCAATTGGTACGTTTATGAGCTGCTGCAAACAATGAGAATGCCTTAGAAAAGAGTGTAGCCACAAGGCCCCGGTCACACTGGGCCAATTCACCCTCCAATTAAACCCCGCAATTCAGGGTTAATTGAATTTGCAAGTACGACCGCTCTCAATTCAACCTCCCCGAAATTGCTCAGTTCAGGGGGGGCTGATTTGGGGGGGGGTCCAAATCAGCCCCCCCCTCAAAATTCCAAACCTGCGCTGGGAGGGTCCGGAGGCCCCCGCGGAAGGTGCGGATCATATGAATACCCGATGTAAACTTTGATTTCTTTTCAGACGTAGCCCGATACTATTACATTGTTCAACAGGCGGGGTCAAACATGTGCTCCGCAAGGGCAGACCGGCCCGTGCAGCCTCAGCTGTAGTCAGCCAGTGGTGTGCCTAGGCCTTCAGGCCTGAGGGGAGGAGGGTTCCATGAATGAATCCACTCTTGTCCCCAAACAAGGACAGGTGCACGCAAAGGGGAGGTTATGAAGATGATGAGGACGAGGATTTCATGCATGCCTTGACTCCCTCCCCCTCGCATCAGGACCACGCACACACTCAGCACACCCCACAGGCAAGCCCAAAGAAGCGCAGCACCCAAAGCATGCAGCCCCAGCTTAGAAAGCGCAAACGTGGCAAACCCTCCAATGCTGAGAGAGCATGCGCAGCCAGAGCAGCCGCAGCCGCAGCAGCAGCAGCAGCAGAGGCACCTCTCCCATAGGATCCGGTTCATTGTTGTATCATTTGAACGTAGTTAGCTTAATCCTGTCAGGCCTGCAAGCTGAGCTTCAATCTAGAAATTTCTATTTAATTGCCGAGTGCCATAGACAGAGTGCCTGAGACTCAGCAGCCTGACCTGCAAGGAAGGCATGCAGAGCTGCTGGAGAAGATACAGGAGTTCGCTTTATGTCTACCTTAAGACCCATGCAGATGATCAAGCTGGGGATGATCCACACTTCAGGATTGCTACCCAGAGGACTGCAAGCTACCTCAGTGTAAATCAACAACATCATTGTCTGGGATCATTGCAACCCAATGCTGTGCAGGCACTATAATTTCAAGAACTTCAAAACGAGTTTTGAATTTTACAGCTTGTTGTATTGACCACCCTGAATTGGCAATGAATTGCCAGTGTCACCGCTTGCCAATTCAGCTTCCGTATTTTCCCTGCATTTCTGCAGTCAAAATTCTGTAGCAAAACGAGGATATGGAATTTTGACACAAAGAAAGAACAGCAAGCTTCCTTGACTGCCCTGCAACCTTGTTGCATGAAAACAGATACCTGGACAGTTTTTGAAATGTTGAATATTCAGGGGGTGAATTGGCCCAGTGTGACCCTAGCCTAAGCCGCGGTCACACACCAAAATTGTTTATTTGGAAATTGAATCGAATTACCAGCAAAGTGCGGTCAAGCAAAACTTATGCCCTTTTCTCAAAATTGAATTCCCAAAAATTTACATCGGTCAAAAGTAATTTTTCATTTTTTGTCACACTGACGTCCTTGACACCGCCTACATCTGTGCAAACTATTTAAGGAACTTAATCTCTCCTGGCCTCTTGACCTCCTTGATGTGAATGACATTCATACCCACATTCTAGCCAGCGAATTTCTATAAATCTATGATCTCAACAAGTGAAATAAGGGTTTTCATCTGTATCACTGACCTGCACAGCGCTGCTAGCAACTCCACAGAATGGTGTACAGCCTGCCATACGTGCGCTACGTGGTAGAGCTCCTTGAGGCTGTGGGTATGCACTGCCCTTGGGAAAGGTGCACGTGCATGCTTGCTTGTGCGTGTACAACTCACCGACACTCCTGTATAGGATGCAATATGCACACGCCACCCAGCAACTCATCTATGCACTCACACATACACAGGTTCACATGCAGACCAACTACCGTCTGCCTGTCTAGCAAGGTGTCTCCTGATGTCATGCGCAGTGTCTTTGACTAGGCTTCTCTTTGTGTACCTTGTTGCATGGCATAACACCTTAATCATTCATTTGCTACAAAGTGCAGGGTTTCAAAGTCCTCAATGTAAAGCTGTTTGCTGCTATTACCCATGCTCATGTCCATGACCAGGTCCTGCTTGGGGATAGGGAGATGCCCTGCACTGTGGCCTTAATGATTAAGCTACCACTTTGCTCGCTTGATCTGGCAAGTCCTTAATCTTTTGAGGACAATTACAATAATTTATTTGCAAGTATTACTGGATTGCGAGGGTCCAGATTGAAGGCTATATTTTGCGAATCTCAGCTTTTTGTGTCTGCATTCATCTGCTTGTTAGAACAACCCTCTTCCTTCCCCTTCCCCTGCCCCTGCCCCTGCCCTTGCCCCTCTATGCTTTGTGCTCCTGCATCAGCAGCATTTTTCCCAGAGCCTCTGCCCCTGCCACCCCTGGAACCCGTGCCCCTGACCCTGCCTCCCGCTAGGGGTGCAACCGTTGCTGGGTCCACAAATTCCTTACTGGCTGCAATGCCTTCAAGGCTTGCTTCTCCAGCTCGCACAGCTGCTCCTGCTTGCTGAGCTGCTGTTTCAGCTGCAATATCCTCTGCTTGGCATTTCTAGCTCTTTATCACGCTCAATTGATGGCTGGGTAGCCGCAAGGGGAGCAGTTGAACCCACACTATGGGCTTCCTTTTGAGATTGCTAAAGCTGGCCTCTTCAGCCTTGGCCTGCCCACAGGCCTAGATGAAGATGGAGGGGGTTTGGCAGCAAAAGCTAGGCTAGCACCCTCTCACGCTCAGCAACTTTGTGGGCCAGGGTGGGGTCTTGGCAGATACGCAGCTCCCTGTGGTGTCCGTCCACCTCTGAGCGCTTCCGTTTTGTGCAACCGACATCGAAAAGTGTCCTTTGACCGTTTGAAGCGTGCGCTTCCATGGGGGAGCCCGGACAGGGCAGTGGCCAAGCTACCATTCCTTGCGAGCACTTGACAAAAATTAGTTATGTTACTCCTGGCAGGTTGCGAGAAGGTGCTGGATTAAATTAATCTCAAGATTGCAGCAGTACGGTATCACGGTATCATTGGAGCATTGGGAGAAATGGCTGAGTTGGATCCTTAGGCAGGCAGGGGAGCATGGCTGCAGGCTTGCACATCTTCCTGGTACCTTGGTCTGGGCTGGGGCACCTTGGCTTTCTGGACTCACTCTGCCCCTTTTGATGAGATTTCCCTGTATGCTTTCCCATTTTGAGAGATATTAAATGCATGATATGCAGCTTTCAAGCAAAAAGACTGTGTCAGTGGCATTTTATTGAAGGGTGAGTCGTTTTGTGAAACTCCCATGGCAATCCTTGATCTGTTGAGATTCCCAAAGAGTAGCCTAGAAAAACTCCCCTTTTTTGCTTCTGACCGCTACATAGGGGCTTAATGAAAGTTAGGGAAAAAGAACCCCCAAAAGCAGCCATGTGAGGCGCTAGGGTAGATTAGCATGGCCCCTGTAAGGATGACACCATGAATACTGAGAATGGTCCAAACTTTTACATGCTAGCAGTCGCACTTCTGGCCTTATCCTTGTAATCCTTGCAATCCTGTCTATGGCGCTTGGGGGAAGAGGCGCCTGTGCTGCTGCTGCTGCTGTTGCTGCTGTTTATGCTCTGGCTGCTCATTCAGGATTAGAGGGCCTGCCATGTTTGTGGTTCCCAGGCTAAGCCCTAGCTGGATGCTCTAGGTGCTGCGCTTCTTTGGGCTGGGCTGTGGGCTGTGCTGCTGGATGTGTGTGTAATCCTGCTGTGAGGGAGAGTCAACATCCTCCTCTTCCTCTTCCTCATCCTCATCTTCTCCAGAACCTTCCCTACACCTGCTCACGTCCTTGTTCGGGGACCACTCGGGAGTGGTCTCATCCCTCGAGGTATCACTTGAAAAATTCTCTACTACCCTGGCACACAAATGGCTTACACCAGCTTAGGCTGCGCGAGCTGGTCTGCCCCCGTGGGTAACTTGTTTGACCCACCTGTTGACCCCTTCAATGATAGTGTACTCATACAATTGTGTTTATTGGAAGTTACAAATTCCCCAGGATATTGCTGCTACAAAGATCCCCCTGGTAAATTCCTATGATCTGTACCTTCTGCAGAGGCCTCTGGACCCTCCCAGCACATGTTTAGAATTTGGGGGGGGCTGATTTGGACCCCACTTCCCTAATCAGCCCCCCCTGAATTAAGCAAATTTGGAGAAATCGAATCGGGAAGAGTCACATTGGTGAATTCAATAAACCCTGAATTGCGCAGTTGAATAGGAGGGTGAATTGGCCCAGTGTGACCGAAGCCTTAGTTAACCGAGATTACTTCAAATAGTCCTTCCTTCAATCTTACCTCTAATTGATCTTCTCTTTTTAATAGCAGCAGGACCTTACAAGAGTATTTTTAAAATATGCCTGCTACTGCTTCTCCCGCTTGCACCAAGCTGGACCTCTGCTGCTGCCGATGCAGGGTCAGTTGGCTGCTGCTGCTGCTGCTGCTGCTGCTGCTGCTGCTGCAGAAATGTTGACCTGATTTTTAATGTCCCACCCACACTGTTTGGTTGTAGATGCCCCTCCAGAATGAGAGGACAGAATGAATCCCATCAGGGCCAGCACTTTTTTCAAGGCTTCATCATGTTCCTCATTAGCATACTTGGCCTTATTCAATGTAAGGAATGGTTTCCCTGCACATTAGATATTATCCATTCCAGGTTGGAAAGCCCAACACAAAGGATGTTTGTGACAGCAAAAAAACGCCTGCCTGCAGACTCAGGCAAAGCCTGGAATCTTGGCAATGGCTGGGACCACAGATCCTGCTGGCACACCAGTACTTATGGTGGGTGCAGCTAATGCTCATGCATAATCAAGACAAAATTGTGTGGTTTAAGTTTGTTCAAAATAATGTCTGATGCTGCATTGGAAATCCACTTGAACTGATGTCATTCATCTAAAGTATGGCGCAAAGCCAGAGACCATGACTAGGCTTAGACAATTTAAGGATGTACTGCTCCCATTTGTAGCGCATTATGGATTTGATGTGCGTACAGGCTTGGCGTTTGACGATTTAATTCTTTTGTGTGTTGCCTACTTATTGTAGGTTTCATACAATGGAGAGAAGTGTGTCCGCCTTTTTGATCTGCCCTCCTTCCAAGCACGTGGTGTCTTACTGCCTGTGAGTGGTAATTTGTAAGAAGAATTGAGTTCATCAGCGCTTGAAACAGGCTGGCAATGGTGAAACAATGGCTTAAAAGGCTATTCATCCAAGTGCACATCCAAGTTTTCAAAAGGCAGCTTCAATTCATGGCAAGGATGGACCACTTAAGGGATGACCTGGGCAGATGCAAAGGACAAGTAAGTAAGTCAGAGGAGAGGCACCCACTGCTTCCAGCCAGACATTTATAAAAATGGAATTGTCTACTGTCGGGTCCATGTTCCTCATATTCTCACGACTCCCTGGCATCAAGCACATGTGGCTCTTCTTGATGCAAGTTATCTCCCCAGCAGAAGCATGTTATACTTTTAGGGTTGTTGCTTATTCCTTGGCGCCCCATCCCAAGTGAAAGACAAGTGGTATACTATTTTTTTCTCCAAAGCAAGTAGATATATTGAGCCATGGGGAACTATGGCTGACCATCCTCATCCAGGATGAGACAAGGTCACTTGGGAGAAGCCTGGTTGGATTGCCCTAACACAAAACGCATGTTTGCAGGCTTCTCAGCAGCAGTTCTACACTGAATAAGACAAAACGATTGAAACATAATACCTGCAATATTTGGAATCCCTTGAATTGGAGGTGCAGCCTGACTGAATCCCCTTGTGATGGCTTAATGCATTAGGTGCCCCATGTTTTTGCTGAGCAACAGGACGCGCTGTGAGGATACTTGGACCTTGAATGGAAGGTCAGCAGGGGCTATTTCACATGCCAGGGTTCCTCTTGCAATGGAGGGATGTCATGGTAGGAAGGTTTAGTGCGTTCCCGTTAGGCCATCTCTATGCTTGCTCCCTGCCCTGGCTGGCAGCAGATAAGGCCAGCTTGCTTAGCATGGTCGCTGCCCAGCCAGTTGGGCCTTAACAGCACGCTGTGGGGCATTGTTGAGCTTGAAAATAAGTACAAGTATCTATTTGTCTCAATTGGCAAAGCAGAACAGAAATAAAAGCCTCATCTCGATGTAATGTTTCAGTGTTCCAATTCCATTAATGTTTGGGATACCTGTTTGACACTTGACGATGATTTGAGGCGATCAACACTCCGGCGACTGATAAATGTCAGCTGGAATATTTCCAAACCGGCGAAGCAACGCAGCAGCCGTAGGCATACGCCACCCATTCACATATCTCATGTCACTCTGTTGCGCCTGACGCTGCAAGAATTTCACGGAACCTTATAATATATTTCTAAGCCCTACGGAAGACTTCTGGGACCTGGGCCCTGCGGGACAGCGTAAGGGTAATCCACCCAGGATAATGCGCTCACCGGCCTCTTGCAACTCTGTTTATAATGTGTCACTTACGTATAGCATTTTATATGATATATAAATTTATAATATGTATAGCATTTTAATGTCTAGCATCCTTATGATTTTAAATTCACGGATCCGGAATGCAATCGCAAAGCTTCCGATCAAAGCTTCCGCATGGAACCTATGTTGCATATGAACTTTCAACCATGAATTTAACTTTTAAACTATTAATTATTCTTGATTTGACGTTTCCAATTTCCGAACAATGCGTGCATCCTGCACCTGTTATGAAGCTTGGAAGACATCATTAGGATTAGGTTCTTGAGGCATCCACAGGACATTGACGTTGATTTCACACTCTTATAACCAAACATTTACCCCGTTGACGTTGGTCTGCCTGCTAGGAATGAACAAGATTTGACACAATGCAAAAAGAGAGCCTACATTCTCAGGAATTCTTCTGTAATGCATAAAATTCAAACCAAATCAGGCATGTACACAGCACTGGTCTAGGAGGCCCACAACAATCAATTCTTGTTTAAATTGCTTGTTTACATTTAGAAGTTGAATTGAATTGGCAAGACAGAAGCTGGGCCAAGGGGGTCTGGGAAAGCGCAACTACCCCTCCAACTACCCTCTGACTGATCTATATTGCCATACATAATGAAATGCCACCATCTTAAGGCCCTGAATAGGACCAGGTTGCTATTTCAGCGCCTGAGTGGACAAATAGGACCAGGATGAAGGGCTGTGCAAGGTGCAGCGCAAGCAACTGCTTTGTCAGAGTGAAACTGATGTGCTATCATTGATGCAGTGACAGCAGATATGCAAGTATTGATGCAGCAATTACCGCAAACGCCTGACTACCAAGCATGTCACTGACTTGTTGTGGTTGTACAGCAACCTGCGCTTGGCCAAGCACAGTCCCTAGAGCAGCAGGAGAAGGCCCAGCCCTAGGTGGTGCTTGAGGAGGAGGAGGAGGAGGAGGAGGAGGAGGGGTCCAGCAGTAGGGGGGATTTAAGTGAAGAGGATTAGAGTACAGCACTGCAGGAAGGATTCTGAACTGCAATAAATGATAAGAATTCTTTGTGATTAGTGTAGAAACACAGAGAAAAGGGCAGGAGAGTGTCCCTGAGCGGCTGCCAGCCCCCCTCATGGAGTTATTGTATTCTTAACGGCAATTTGTCCACAACGCAAGAAGCACTCATTTTATCCACAGCAAAAATGCGATAAATTGCGTCATTTACGCCCTCAAACTAAATAACTATATGACAGTTGACCCTCGCTGCATGCTCGTTGAAATGGCCTGTAATTGACCTGAATCAGACAGGAATCCCTGTTGACCAACCTTCATAATGGATTCAGAAAGTAAAATGTGAGGGAAGCAACTGGGAAGAACCTGAGGGTATGGGGTGGGATCTACTTCTCAGGCTTGTGAACATATGGGTGTGCTATGTGCAGCAGGGTGCATCAAATACCGTCCCTGTGCCAAAATGTTCCTCTTAGAATTACTCCTCAGTACCTGTGCTCAGAGTTGTAAATGGTGGCCTAGTTGCAAAGCTGGTGCAACGGCACTACATAGCAGGGGATGGTGCCTGATTTTTAACGGGCGTTGCAAGCTGCTTTGATGCCCTTCGGACTTGCTGGTCTGATCCAAACAGGGTTCTGGCCGAGCCTATATTTGAAACTGCTACACCTGAGCTTTATGTTTATTAGCTCCTGAAAAGCAGGGCCATTGGCAAAGTCTTGATAAGAAGGTCTCATGTGCTGTCTACCTGTACCATCCTGCTGTCTTGGCTTCCTGCCAGATTGCTGTGCAGCTCTCTTCCTTGAAATGCTCGTGCACATTCAGAACGAAATCAAAATCTAGTGATCCACACTGCAGCCAAAAGGATTCCCTAACACCTGTGATGGATCGAATTCCTACCATTGTATGCACCTAGAAATAGCACGTCCCCTCACATGACCTTTTTACTTTCTTTTTGCTATTTTGCAAGAGGCACTTGAGTGATGATGAAGCAGCTCTGTGGCATCTATGCAGAAGGGCCAATTGAACAATGAATGTAGTCTTGGTATTGCCTTAAGCTAATGCGCGGTGGTGGCTGCAAAATTCAAGCTGGTAACCAAGGAGACACATGCTTTGAGATTGAACAGGCAACCTTTACCCTAGGATACTTCCTGCAAATGACACTCTAGTTGCGTATTCTTCGAAGTAATCTCTATCTTCCTGTTTGCTTTGAGCAGGTCGCAATTGCCCGGACATTGGCATCCGTATCCATCAGCCAGACAAGCACAGTTATGATGACAGGAGACCAAGATGGTGCTGTGCGGATTTTTACATGGAATGTTTCTCTGTAAATAGTGTGGTCCACAGTCAGGATAGATGTGGTCCATGCATACCTGAGGGAATACTGAAATGCCACCTCTATACTCGCAAGAGGACAAAATCTATGCTGCTTGTGAATTAACTTTATGTGACTTTAATCATTCAATTTACGCTATCTTTCTGTCCTGTTAGTCAGCCAGTCCTAAGGAAGCGCTACAAAAGTTTGTAGCCTAAGCAAGGAAAGGTAAGGTGAGATAAGGGTGAAGCCTAAGCAGAGAAAGATAAGGTGAGAACAGGAAGAAGGTAGCCTAAATAGAGATTGGTAAGGTGAAATAAGGAAGTTGGTAGCCTTAGCAGATGAAGGCAGGGTGAGATGAGGGAGGCTTCAGCCTAGCTGGCCTGTTACCTGCAACATTTCACATTATAATTAGTGCTAATTCCTGTCAAGCGCTGCCATACGTGTGATGTCTGGTCCAGGGAAGTTCAATCCGACCAGCACCCGAGATGCTGACTAAGCTCCTCCAGGTTGAACGGCAATTTTATTGTTTCACAGAGGGGTCTTGAAGGTAGAAATTCGATTCTCGGGATGCATATTTTAACAGTGCGTTTACAATGCTTCTTGCGATTAATTCTGAAGAAATTACTCGAATTAATCGTTTGAATTTATGCTCCCTTGCTTCACCCCGCGCTTACGATGAGGATTAATCGCAGCTGAATCAGCGTGTGCGCACTGGAAGCAAATGAAGCTGAGTGCAGCTCAGAAAGAAGCAATGCAACTTCTTGATTGCACTGCATGCACTGTGCTGCGGCGACAACATCCCTCCATACCCGTTGACTGCCACCCAAAATTTTGGCTGGCCAAAAGATGCTCCAGCACCCTTCCCTTTTCCAATGAACCTTCCCAGCCTTTCCATGACAACTATGGAAACATTTGACGTCAATGGAAACGATCGACGGCCACCGTGGAATTAGTGGAATTATCATGCAGAGCAATGCAAGCAATCGAGACTTGCATTTCTTCTTTCTGAGCTGCACTCAGCAGCACTTGCTTCCATTGCGCACGCGGATTCAGCTGGGATTAATTACCCCATCGTAAAGGCAAGATGATTAAGGAAGGGAGCATCAATACCAACGCGATAAATTCGAGTGATTCATTCAGAATTAATCACAAACCATTGTAAACGCACTGTAAGTTATACACGGCAGACAAAGGGTGGGGAACAGGGAGAAGAAAACGAGCACTTCAGCTTAAGAGCTGTCCAGATCTGAAGGGTGGAGGGCAATCACATGAGCTTTAACAGGGAGAGCAGCTACAGATGCGGCGTTGCCCAGCACAAGATGCGTC